>Ga0136600_1001222_pt1 | contig 12077 bp, 7 predicted proteins | sample AntRauMFilla2698_FD_104634 | JGI IMG/M metagenome (GOLD analysis project Ga0136600, IMG submission 104634) | Saline lake microbial communities from Rauer Islands, Antarctica - Metagenome Filla 2 #698 | ecosystem: Environmental > Aquatic > Non-marine Saline and Alkaline > Saline | place...
ACTGTGTGTAAGCGTTAGATGTATCTATTTTACTTATATTAAAAGCATTCCTCACGTCAAGTTTCTTAAACCCATCCTTTTCTATCTTTTCGTTTGATGTCAATAAATCCAGCGAATTTCCTATAGAAACATATTTTTTAAAAGGAGAAAAGCTTGGTTTATTTTTATCGAGCTCCTCAATCCATTCATCAAAGTAGGTCAAGAATTTCTTCAGGTTGTTTTTATAGCTTGCGGTTTTGAAGAAATCTTTATCTAAGAGTGTTCTTTTTGGCCAGATCACTCCATTCTGGGTCCATGCCGCTGACCCTACCGCTCTGTCAAGTCCATTATCTAAATAGAGTGAAAAGAGCCTGAACCTTGTAAGATTATTTTTTAATAATTCATCATTATTTGCGTGTAAATCATTAAAAGTAATAATGTTAGTATCTCTTTCAATACCAAACTCCTTTATTTGTGTATCTTGTAAAACTCTGCCTTCCTCTACTTTATGAGAGTGAATATTTTCACAAAAATCAACCACTGATAAAGCACCCGCTAATTCCAGAAAATGAGCATTATTTTTTTGCTCCTCTTTTCCCTCATGATTTTCATATATGTTTGTGGCTCCATCCACACCAAGAAAATAAAGAGCGTTCAGTTTGCGACCCTGTATTATACTTCGGTTATAATAGTTAAGAGCCATTTTTGCTTTTTCTTTAAAAGAATCTGAATCTATCTCACTATCGTCATCCTTATCGATATCAAAATATGGCAAAAATGTCGTGCCACCTATTGGAGCATTTCGTATTTGAATACTATTTGGTAAATCTAAATCCTTATAGCGCAATGTTTTCAAGAGTAGTGGAAACCCTGCAGCGCCTGTACCACCAAATATTGAGTTAACAATAAATATTGCATCCCCCGGCGCGAAAGCGTGCGCAAACTTTTTAAAATCTTCCGATCTGGTAAATTGATTTAAGACAATGGAACCCATATGAGGGTTGCCTTTAAAACCTATATCAAGGTCAGAATTAAGATTTTTGTCAGAGTATAGTAAATCAATGAAGTTTCTATCATTTTCTTCAAGACTATTGTACCCAATATAGTCTTTAAACTTACTATCGTGTGTTCCTTTTATATTAAACTGGAAATAATCGGGTCTTGTATCTGAAACATCTTGCGCTAACTCATTAACAGTCTTGATATCCTGGCCAAAAAACTCATTCGGCTTGTTAATTTTAGCTCTAATGCTTTGGTAGACCCGTAAAATATCCTTTGTCCGATTTAGATCACCGTTTGCTGTATCCGGATCAATTAAAATCGGAACCAATGTGTCAAAATTATTAGAAAGTTTTATCCCACTTGCCATTAACATGGCTACGGATTTCACAACCCTGGAACCGGTACCTCCAATACCAAAAAGAAACAACCTATTTGACATAATTATTTTCTGTTTTAAATGGGTAAGTGTCCATGCAACTTGCTAAAACGTTTAAATACCAAACTGTAAATTAAATAGAAGAAGATACCAAGCAGTGCATTAACACCAGCATATATATACCTCATTTTAATAGCGTGATCATAATAGCCTGTAGCTGGATTATTCATAGCATTAACTAAATCTGTATTATGAGAAGCGAATATTTCCAAATTATAAATACTAATTGTGGCACCTATTACAAATAGTATTCCGATACCCACCACTAATAACCAATGCCACACCTTACCATAAGGATACCAAAATGCGAAATAGAATAGTGCAACAAAAACCAGCGGAATTAAAATAAAGGTCGATCCCATGGTCACATAGCCATTATCATTGAACAACGAATTATAAAAAAATATATAATTGGGATCATATAATTGAAAAACCGTTTCATAAATAAAAGCAAAAAAATCTCGCATATATAATTTTAGCTTAGAGTGAAAGTTATAGAAGTAAAATAATCCCTATCCGACAAACTATTGTAGGCATTGACAATTCCCTTAATCAAATAATTCAGCCCAAAAGTAGTTTCTGAATCATTTTTAATTTTACTGTCATCGTTTACATTGCTTTTTTCGATCCAACTTGGAATTTCTTTTTTCAATTTTAATGTAAGTTGACCTCTTGGAATTCCATCAGCCCGAATTGTTATCAAATGAGTGGGGTTCATCTTTGATGATGATATGGAGTGAAACATCGTGGAATTTACTTTTTCAACTTTATCAATAGTAAAGCCAGTGCTAACTTCGTAATTTCTCGTATTGATTAGATAGTTGTCAGATACTGGTAATTGAGAATAATCAACTCCAACAGAAAATTGAAAATAGCTTCCTTGTTTTGTTGAGATATCATTTAACTTATATGGGTCATTTTTATCTATTAGAAATTCGCCACTTTTATTATAAGTAGTAGATATAGCATAATTGACTTGATATTCATTTGGAAGAACAAATCTTACTTGATCTTCATATCCGTATAAGACGGATACGAAATCATCACTAAGGTATTTATTAAGCATTTCTTGACTACCAAAAGTGAATATATAATATGGACGATTTTGGGAAATCGATACCCCTCCACTTTTAATTCCATAGTAATAAATTCCTAAAAAATGAGACTTTAATTTAATTACAAGTGTCTGCAAGTTTTCATCATTCAAGCGTTTTACAAAATGGTTCACCGTTTCATCGCTCTTAATTCTCAACGACATTAAAGGATCGGCCTTGTCCTGTATGTCATATATTGCATCCGTTATAAATATCGAAATAGAATCATTACCCGCATGACTTAGTGCTAATTGCAACATTGCATTTAAATCATTACCACTGACATCCCCAACGTTGAAATTTGCCGGAGTTAGTTTATCTGCAAAAGTAGAGGCTTCCTCACCAATAGGTGTTATAACAAGCTCATTTGGTCCATTCACAAAGTTAAATTTCTTGTTAACTAAATCGATTTGAAATTGAGGTTTTTGAGCAAGTTTTGATATCGATAGCTTGAAATTATTTTGTCCTTGGCTTTTATCATTAACGTACCCAACCATACCGCCTGAATTATCAATAAAAAATGTAACAAGTTCGGCTTTTATTGGTTTAGTCTGCTCATCTTTGGGTTCTAACGCCTGAACTTCGGCTCCGTTTCCTCTATCTGGACTATCACAAAAAGTAAATAACAAAGCATATAAGATGAGTGCAGATAGGCTAAGTAAATACTTTTTGAAAATTATAATTATTTTTCGCTCCCTTATGCCTTTCATATGCAAACTAACCCTGCCAGAATATTTTTAACCTTTAAATCTTAATATCCTCATTTAATATAGTATGAGGTTTGAATGATTATGTTAACACAATATTTCTTGACTGTCCAATATTTTTTTCTTCGTAAAATGAGCTTGATTGTTGGTCGTGGGTTATAGACCTAAACTTAGCTATTCCCCACCACCCTTCGACTGCTTCGCGCTCAGGATGCATTACTGCCTTCAGCCTCAACCTAACCCTAAACCTCAACCTCTATTGCGCCATTCTTAGCATGCTTACTACTTCGGGGCCGAGGTGTTTTACCAGTGAATTTCTGTAGATGCTGCTGGATTTGAAGCCTCCCCCAATCTCGAAGAATTCTTCAAAAACGGGTTGCCAGTCACTGTTCAACGGCATGATCATCGCTAAATCTTCGGAATCCTGTTTGTCAAGCGGGTGATATTTGATATTCGCGTTCTGCTGTTTGTAGCTCCAGTAGAGAGCGATATCCTGATAACAAAATGATTTTGGGTTCTCTACTACTAAATCAAGCGCACCTTTACTCGATTCACTGTAGGCTATCTTCAATCCAGGATAATATTCATTTTTAATTGTTTGAACACGTGATTCGTGTGTGGTTCCTTTTGGCACATACGCTGTAAAACCACTCATAATCTGGGGGATTTGTTCATACTCCGTAACATCCGGAACCGAGCCCTGACTCACCAATAACGCGATATTTTTTATGAAAGGTGGTGTAAACGTCACTTCTGATTTTCTGCTTTCCCTAACCGTTACATTTCCGAGGCCAATAACACCGCCTTCACTTTTCATTACATTCTTATAAAATACCTGAAAATTTTCTCCGTCTCCCGAGTAGTTCAGATTCAGCGTGACGTCATATTTGTTCTTCATGAAATTGCTGAAACTTTCGATTATATCCACACAAATTCCAATCAACTCACCATTTTCATTGCGATACACAAATGCCGGAGTTTCCACATAGGTAATAGTGAGATCAGCACTGCCTTTTTCGAGAGCTTCCTCAAATGTATCACCCAGATAAACAGGCTGGGATTGAGCAGTTGTGGTAATAGCAGCAAAAACTAAAAATGCGCAGATTAGATATTTCATGGCGAACATGAGCTTAGTGTTTCAAAAGATCCATAATACAAATACTATGGGTAAATTCAGTATGAACAATTGTGCAGCATATCAACACATAAAAAAATGCCCTTCAGGAATATCATTTTTCAATGACATCCCGATGGACATTCTCGCACTTCACAGTTATAGATTAAAATTTGGCTTATTCAGCTTCCACCAATTCTGCCTCTTTAATCTCGTCTGAACCGGATTTAAACTTTTGGATCCAGCTACTGAATTGTTCCGTCCACACCGTTGCGTTGGTGTAAAGAACTGGGATAAAGACAAGTGTAATTAATGTTGAGGCTGTCAATCCACCAATTACAACACGAGCCAGAGAAGCCTGGATTTCAGCACCGGCACCAACACCAAACGACATTGGAAGAAGCGCTAAAACGGTTGTAAGCGTGGTCATTAAAATTGGACGTAAACGCAATTCACCAGCTGTAGCCACTGCTTCTTCAAGACTAAGCCCTCGCTCACGACGCATCAAATTAATGTAATCGACCAAAACAATAGCGTTATTCACCACTATTCCTATGAGCATGATAAAGCCCATCAGACTTTGAATATTGATCGTTGTTCCTGTCAGGATTAATGTCGGAACTACGCCGATTATGGCCAGCGGCACTGAGAACATGACGACAAGCGGATCCATGAATCGCTCAAACTGTCCTGCCATCACCATATAGATCAAAATAATAGCCATGATTATAGAGAGCTGAAAGTCACGTTGTGCCTCCTGCTGTTCTTGGTATTCTCCGCCAAAAACCACCGAAAATCCATCCGGCATAGAATATTCCAGCACACGATTTCGAATATCATTCACTGCTATACTGAGCGGCGTGTCTGAATCGAGATTTGCGGTGACGTAGGTAACTCGTTGTGAATTTATTCTGTTAATCTGTTCAGGCCCCCGCGCACTTTTTTTCTCAACGAGTGCTGATATTGGGATACTGCCACCTCCCGGAAGTTGCACGGAAATATTATCAAGATCTTCTGTAGTGAGTCTGTCCTGGGGACGCAAACGGACCGTAATCGGAAATTCTTCTCCATCCACACGATAAGCGCCGGCACGTGAACCTCCCACGTTGGTTTGAACGACTTCGGCTATAGTTCTTACATTGAGTCCGAGATCAGCGATCTTCTCCCGATTAAAAATCAGGTTTTCTTCAGGCTGACCTTCCTGCCTTCCAACACGAACGCCTGTCACTCCCGGGACATCTTCCATAATAAGTGAGAGATCCTGAGCAATTTCATACGCCTGATCGAGATTATATCCACGCAGTTCAACCTGAACGGCTTCACCACCATCTCCTGAACCAAATACTCTTCTCAAAATCCACAAACCCGACTGTGCGCTGACACGAATATCAGCTCCGGGAATTTTTCCTTCTACTCGTTCACGAATTTGATCAGCAAGATCATAAGTGCTTACAGTTCGCTCAGAGGATGGAACCATCGCAATTTCAACTTCCACTCGACCATCGCGTGTATCTGTGGTTACATTTTTTATGTCATCCATTGGGAGATCAGCCCGGACGAGTGTTTCCAGCTCTTGCAGATATTGATTCATTACGGCGATATTTGTTCCATCAGCCATCATTAAGTCAACATCTATTTCGTCGGCGTCAGTTTGGGGAGCGAGTTCAAATGGAATTGTCGGCAAAAGTAAGGCGCTTCCGATTAGCAAAATTGCAGTGGATCCGTACACAAGTTTCTTATGACTGAGCGCTTTCCAGATTAACGCGGAATACTTCTTCTCTACCTTTAAGAAAAATTTCTGAAACCACGATTTCTTAGAATCTCCGCCGGGTTTGATACTCAGAATTTTACTGGAGAGCATTGGAACAAGCGTAAGTGCCACAATAAGTGAACACCCGAGCGCAAATACAACCACAAGAGCAAGCTCCTGATAGAGCATCCCCGAAACGGTCTGCATAAATACAACGGGGAGAAAAATTACGGAAGTGGTCAGCGTTGAAGCGATAATAGCACCGCTAACCTGCTTGGTACCGGTAAGTGCACTTTCCTCAAGTTTCTCTCCTTTTTCCCTCAGCCTGACAATATTTTCCAGTACCACAATGGCATTATCCACAATCAGGCCGACACCAAGGGCGAGTCCCCCGAAACTCATTTGATTGAGTGTGAGTCCCGCGAAATAGAGCAATGCGAAAGTCGCGATAATTGATATTGGAATAGAGACAGCGATGATAAATGTCGAGGATCCATTTCGCAGAAAAAGATACAAAACAACAACGGCAAGCAGTGCTCCCCAGAGAGCGGAATTCTGAACACTACTGATACTTCCCTGAATAAACTGGCTCTGATCGGTAGTAACAAACAGATTCAAATCCGTGCGCTCTTTATTGATGCGCTCCACTTCAGATCTGATATTTTCTGCCACAGAAACGGTATTGGCTCCCGTCTGTTTTCTGATTCCGAATCGAACCATGGGCTTTTCATCAATGGTGACTACACGATCAAGATCCTCGTACCCAAATGTTACATTCGCAACGTCTCTCACACGAATGGGTTTTCCATCCACAGTGGTGATGGTGGTATTTTTGATCTCTTCCACACTGGAAAATTCACCCAATGTGCGCACATACATTTGGCTGATTCCGGAATTAACGTCACCTCCCGGCAGATTTACGTTTTCGGCATTTATGGCTTGTTGAACATCACGTGATGATAAACCACTGGCAATTAATCGATCTCTTTTCAATTCAACCTGAACTTCACGATATAATCCGCCCCAGATATCGATCGATCCCACGCCGTCAATCTGTTCAAATCGTTTGGTGATTTCCCGATCTAATACGCGGGTCAGATCTCCCAGCGGCATATCCGAGTTAGCTCCAACTATGACAACGGGGAAATTATTTGGATCAAATTTCCAGATGCGCGGAGGATCAACTTCAGGCGGAAAACTTCCACGAACACGATCCAAGGCCGCTCTCAAATCATTCGCCGCTACATCAATATCTGTAGTTTGACCGAATTCGAGCGTCACCCGGCTTCGTCCTTCTGATGATCGCGAAGAGACCCGCTCAACACCGGGAACTCCGGCCACAGCGTTTTCAATGCGCTCGGTAATAATTTTTTCAATCTCTTCAGGTCCTACATTCGGATATTCCGTAGCCACAGTCAGCCGTGGATATTCAATAGGCGGAAGCAGGTCGATTGGCAGATAGCGAAACCCAACCACGCCGATCACAATGAGGATCAAAAACGCCATCGATGTTGCCACCGGACGCTTAATCGATGTTTTTGTTAAAGCCATTCCTACTCCTGATTATAAATTATTGTTTGACGAATCGTTGCTGGTCTGCTCAAGCACCTGATCCAGCAGATCCTGTCGTTGCAAGTTTTGAAGTGCTAATACACGTTCCCACGTCACAGTTCGAACACGAGCCTCATTTCTTCCACGGGAAAGCAAGTTTTGCCCGACCGTTACAACCCAATCGCTGCTTGAGACGCCCGTTACGCCGACATCCATTCGTCCGCTGGCTAACACCTCAATCTCTTTAAAAGTCATTTGAACGGGTTCGGTCAGCAATCCCAATTCATCACTCTCGCCATCCATCACGGGTTGCACTTCGCTTCCGATACTACTTGCCACATAGACACCTGTTTGTCCGGTAGCCGGATTTGTGTATAACGCACTTTTGGGGATCAACGTAGCCTGTTCACTCTCTCCGTAGAGAATATCAACCGGAACGAACATTCCGGGTTTTAACAATCCTTGTGCGTCACCAATATGGATTTCAGCTTCAGTACTGCGGGAAACGGTGTTAAGAAAGGGAGAAATTCGTGCGACTTCAGCACTTACAAATTTTTCTGAGTCATCATTAGCAAACACTCGTGCTGTTTGTCCCACCTCAATAAATTCGAGCATTTGATCGGTGAGAGGAACTATTATTTTAAGGTTTGTCAGGTCGCCCATTGTAAAAAGACGATTATTTGAAGTGACTCGCATTCCAACCTCCGCGACTCTTCCTCCAACAGTTCCGACAACAGGAGCATTTATAATAGTAAGAGATAAATTCTCTTTAGCTTCATCTAACTGAGATTTTGCCTGATCGAGCTGGGCTTCCACCAAAGTAACATCTGCTTTAGCCGATTGCAGTTCTGCATTGAGAGTTTCCATCTCCATATCACTTGATAATTCCTTCTCAGCCAGTGCCTGAGTTCTTTTGTATCGGGCTTCTACTTCACCTAACCTTGATTTTGCCTGTAACAAACGTGCTTCATTTACCTTCAATGACGCCTGAGCCTGCTGGACCTGCTCACGGTAAATTCTATCGTGAATTTTTACAAGTGGCTGCCCCTTTTCAACACGCTCACCATTTTCTACATAAACTTCTGTGACACGGCCACTGATTTCGGGATAGATTTCAACCTGATTTTCTGAAACCACATCTCCACTAATACGCTGAACCAGCGGAAGTGAACCAAATCGGGCCTGCACGGCTTCCACAGCCGGAACGGGAGATTCAGCCATCCCGTCGGAGCGGCTATTCTGGTTTCCGGATTGTCCCGATTCTGAACAACCAGCTATAAGAAAAGACAATGCCGTAAGGCAGAAAATAATTTTATTATTCAGATACATGGTTTTAATACAGGTGTGAGATTTTATTACACATAATGGTACGATGTTAACGGATTAATTTTTGTCAATCGTTCTAAAAGGCTTGTAAAAGCTTTCAAATGTTGTATCACGAAGATTTACAATTTCTAAACGCTCTCATACTTCGTAAAAATTCATAATGAAAGATCAGGACGTTCTATATAAGTGAACTCAATTCCATTTAAGCCGGACATTCTCGCTATAAAACGTTCCAGAACATCACGAATACTCCGATCTGAGAAATTGTAAAAGGTGAAATTAGTAGGCAGTATTTAACATTCAGCTCAACTTAAGTGGTTAATACAATCAGAAATTGCGTCATTAGAATTACAGGTAAAGCAGCTCTTTGGGTTAAACTTTCTGCCATTATCTTTCTCCAGAGATTAACAATAGTTTAACATTAAATCGTTCCGCTCAGCAATTCAGCACTGGCAAACAATCTGAGGTATTTATGGTGTTTGCAGAATTGTCCTGCCTCCAAAACTTCATCATCAAAATCAGCTTACTTACAACCCTGTTTCTCAGCACCAACAATCTCAAGGGATCGGCTCAGCCGTCCCGCAAAGGGCTGTACCAATAAAAAAAGCCTGACCGTTAAAACAGCCAGGCTTTGAATTCTGATTTATTAATAAATCGAAATAATCTACTCTTCGCTTGTCATGATAAACAGCGGCTTCATCTCGAAGCTTTCATAGATCGGACGCAGGCGTTTAGTATTATAGTGCTTCTTAATATTCACCTGCTTCTTCCCGGAAACTACATCTATCGGCATATTATCATATCTGCCGTTTTTAAGGACCACAACTCTACCGTGGATATTATGCAGAATGAGGTCAAGTGCGAGATTTCCGTATGCCATCGGTACAATTGAATCGATAGCGTCGGGATCACCACCACGTACCATATAGCCCAGTTTCTGATTAATCGTGTTGATCTTTTTGCCCTTGTTATAATCGCCCGATAAACGGGTTAATTCAGCTGAAACAAGATCTCCTATTCCACCCAGCTTCTTATGACCAAAGGCGTCCGTTTCACCGTCTTCAAATACCATTTCACCGCCTTCAAACATAGCGCCTTCACTTACCAATACCATTGAATAGTTGCTGGGATTACGCTTTCTGTCTTCTATCATTAACTCGGTGAGCTGATTCATATCAAACTTGTATTCCGGAATCACACAGCGATGTGCCGCACCAGCCAGCGTTGGGAGCATTGCGGTAAATCCGGCATAGCGTCCAAATACTTCCATCACCAAAAACCGTTCGTGAGATCCGGCTGAGGTTCTCAAACTGTTGGCCAGATGAATAGTGCGTGTCACACAGGTACTAAATCCAATACAATAATCCGTTCCGTTTACGTCATTATCCATCGTTTTAGGAATAGCCACAACTTTTACGCCCTCACTGTACAAGCGCACGCCATAACTCAGCGTGTCATCACCGCCAATGGGAATCAAAAAATCTATTCCGAGGTAATCCAGATTCTTAAGTACTTCGGGCGTTAAATCATTTACATCTTTATTGTACTCACTTTTAAGATGTTCCGGCACATCCGCTTTTTTTACACGGCTGGGATTTGTCCGGGAGGTATGAATAAATGTACCACCGGTCCGGCTCTTCTTGTTTACCAGATCTTCTGTCAGATCCATATAAGCTTCATCATTATCAGCTTTTTCATCTCTGATAATATTGATCGTTCCTGCCCAGCCACGCCTGATACCAATCACCCGATACCCTTCTCTCAGCGCCCTGAACGTAACCCCTCGGATGGCCGGGTTAAGTCCGGGCACATCCCCGCCGCCGGTTAAAATTCCAATCGTTCCTTTATACTTTTTTACATGAGCCATTTAAAAGCCTCCCATTATCCAGATTATTATGTTTTTGACAATTAAGGAATATAAGACTTTGATGTCTCTTATTTATAAAAAAAGCGGTTTTCTGATATTTAGATCACATTTAAATTCGGATCGCTAAATTCTTATCTCCTGCAAGGCTTTTCAGTCTATTTTCACAGATATCAGGCTTTTTTTAAATCCGAGCTTAGGAAAGGAGTATTCTAAACCTTCATTATCCCAACATTCTCCTCGCTTCCTTTCTCTGATAGCCAAAGTGAGTATCAGTATTCTCGAGAATTTTATTCAGATAGGTTTCTCTTTGATCTGCCTTTCCCAATTTCCCACACAAATTTGCCGCTTTTAACAGAAATACGAGGTGGTCGGGCGACTCTTCCATGCTAATTTCCACTTTCTTCAAAGCTTCTTCGAAATATGAATCTCTCGCAAATAATTCTGCCAAGAGCATTCTGCCATCAAAACGAATGTATAGATCACTTTCAGAAGCTTGATGCAGATACTCCATTCCTTTCTCTTTATCACCCGACAGCCCCATCATCTTTGTGGCAAATTTTAGCTGTGACGGCACACTTCCAAGCATATAATTGAACATTCCGAATCCAATAGCTGCTCTGTCGTCTTTGATATTTCGTTTTTCCAGCTCGGTTGTAATCTCGTAGGCTTTTTTTCCGCTTTTCAATGCATCCTTGAATGACATCAGTGATACATGCGTCAATGCCTGATATCCCAATAATCCACTTTTTAAAAGCAATATATCATCATCCGTTTCTTTTACAGATGTTGTAGATTCTGAGATAATATTCTCGCTTAACTCAATGAATTTCCTGCCCACAGAAGGCTGTTTCCCACAGTAATAGAAAGTCCAGAAAAAGATCATACTCTCCAGAAAATCCAGTTTTATCCCCTCCGGGTAGATCTCTTTCAACCGACCAATTTCTGCCTCACATTCATCCCACTTCCCCGCGTAGAATAGCTCCGTAACCGCAGTAAACTCCTGATCTGAAATCTGTTTATTGTTACTCATTGTGATGAGATTAAGTTGAATGCCAAATGCGAATGATAAAACCAATCTACTGTCATGTCAAAGCTATATTCTCGCAAACCTTTACGATGTCGAAGCAAAAATGACATGGTACTACAAGCTCCATAAAACCAGACAGCCATATTGCGACAGATGAATATTAACTATACAATAGGTTTGCGGCAGAATCGTCATTCCGGCCTTGTGCCGGAAGGTGCCCTGCT
>Ga0136600_1001223_pt1 | contig 12077 bp, 4 predicted proteins | sample AntRauMFilla2698_FD_104634 | JGI IMG/M metagenome (GOLD analysis project Ga0136600, IMG submission 104634) | Saline lake microbial communities from Rauer Islands, Antarctica - Metagenome Filla 2 #698 | ecosystem: Environmental > Aquatic > Non-marine Saline and Alkaline > Saline | place...
GATCAGCGCACATTTGAAGAAGAAATAGAGCGTGAAATAGAGCGTCAAATAGAGCGTGAAGAGCTTGTGCATAGTCAGGGTGATCTGCTCGGTTTTAATCCTAATACCGGTGAGCCTATTTTTGCAGACAGCGATGTTTACGAGACAGTTACAGAAACGGTAACAGAAACGGTAACAGACACTGTGACGCGCACCGAAGACGTGTATGGCAATGTACCGCAAATTGGGCCTGCTGATATGGATGTTGAACATCAATTCGGACTTTATGCCGGTGCGGGTGGCCCTCTTGGTGACAGCGGTAAGTTGCGCTGGCAAGCACACGGCGAGATCCATAAGGTTGATAACCGTTTCGGACTTAAAGATCTTGATGGAGTATCCGCGGCTGCGCATGCACGCGTAAGCTTCAAGCCAGGTGGCTACGAAGAACAAAATGTTTCGAACGGTCATGATGAGCCGCGTATGAGCACGAGCATGTCTGATATGTTTGAATTTTACGGTGATGTCGGTGTTTCACATGATGCAGTCATAAGCGACGCAACCAAAGCATCGGTCGGAGCCGGCGTTCAGGCGGATTTATCACCGATCGTACGTGATGGTCTTGGCCTTAGTGATCAATGGTCTGTTAAAGCGCATCTTGGCGGCGCAGTGGAGCATAACTTCTCGCGCGGTGAGTTTGAAAAGCCTGCAGTTGTTGGCGGTATCAAGGCTACATACAGCTGGTAATAACGATTTTAAATAAATTTCAAAAGCCCGCTTCTAGTTAGGCGGGCTTTTTTGCGGGCTTTTTTGTGGGCTTTTTTATTGTCTTTTTTTTGTGTTCTGTTATGGTCTGCAACAGATTTATGAACATTTTATTTTTTAACGGATAAGGACAGCAAATATGGCTTCATATGAATATGTTTATGTCATGAACGACATGACAAAGACATTCCCGGGCGGCAAAAAAGTGCTTGAGAATATTACACTCAGCTTTTTCCCCGGCGCAAAAATCGGTGTGCTTGGCCCTAATGGTGCCGGTAAATCGACATTGCTCAAGATTATGGCAGGCCGAGACAAAGACTTTATGGGTGAAGCCTGGTCTGCGAAAAATGCGCGCGTTGGGTATCTGGAACAAGAGCCGGAGCTTGATGCCGATAAAACTGTCCATGAAAATATCATGGAAGCTTTGTCAGAAGTGAAGGGCATGATTGATCGTTACAATCAGGTCAGCGCGGAAATGGCAGAGCCGGACGCCGATTTTGATGCGCTTATGGCCGAAATGGGCGAATTGCAGGAAAAAATAGATGCTGTAGATGGCTGGGAAATTGATCGTACCATTGAAATGGCGATGGATGCGCTGCGTTGTCCACCGGGCGATGCCAATGTTACAAAATTATCAGGCGGCGAGCGTCGCCGCGTTGCGCTGTGCCGTTTGCTGCTGGAAAAGCCGGATTTGTTATTACTTGATGAACCGACAAACCACCTTGATGCCGAAAGTGTTGCGTGGCTGCAGCGTTTCCTGAGCGATTATACGGGCACAGTTGTGATGATTACGCATGATCGTTATTTCCTTGATAATGTAACAGGCTGGATTTTGGAAATTGACCGCGGTAGCGGTATTCCATATGAAGGGAATTACTCCGCTTATCTTGAGGCCAAGCGTAAGCGTCTGGAACAAGAATCACGCCAAGAGGCATCGCGCCAGAAAACACTGGACCGCGAACTCGAGTGGATCAGGCAGAACCCCGAAGGTCGCCGCAAGAAATCAAAAGCGCGTATTTCGGCCTATGATGAATTACTGACCCAGTCCCAGAAACAAGATCAGCGCAACGCGCAAATTATGATTCAGACGCCATCGCGTTTGGGTGATTTGGTGATTGAAGCAACAAATTTGTCCAAAGGCTTTGAGGATCGCTTATTGATTGATGATTTGTCGTTTAAATTGCCTCCGGGCGGGATTGTCGGCGTTATCGGACCAAACGGCGCGGGCAAAACAACTTTGTTCCGCATGATTACAGGGCAAGAGCAACCCGATGGCGGCTCCATCCGCGTGGGCGAAACAGTCGAGCTTGGCTACGTGGATCAGAGCCGTGACAGCTTAGCGGCCGATAAAACGGTTTGGGAAGAAATATCCGACGAGCAGGATATTATCAAGCTGGGTAAATATGAAATGCAAAGCCGTGCCTATGTTGCATCCTTCAACTTTTCCGGTTCAAACCAGCAAAAACGTGTCGGCGACCTTTCTGGCGGTGAGCGTAACCGCGTGCATCTTGCTAAAATGCTCAAAGAACCGTCCAATGTTCTGCTACTGGATGAGCCGACAAATGATCTGGACACGGAAACCTTGTCAGCTCTGGAAGAAGCGCTGGAAACATTTCCGGGTTGCGCGGTTGTAATCTCGCACGATCGTGCGTTCTTGGATCGCTTGGCGACACATATTTTGGCTTTTGAGGGAAATTCGGAAGTTGTGTGGTTTGAAGGTAATTATGAAGATTACGAAAAAGATTATAAGCGCCGTATGGGCGCAGATGCAGACCAGCCGACACGCATTAAATATAAACCACTTCGCAAGGCCGGCTAGAAATAACAACTAACATATTAATTTATCTGGTTTTTTATCCTATGTCATAGTAGTATGTAAGGGTAAGAGGTGCGGTGCAATGCCGTGCATTTTAACTAAATCTTACGAATATCCGTGTACACTTAGAGTAATATAAATTGGAATGATTGCGTGATCGTGGGGAAAAGTGCAAGGAAATCAGAAGGTTAATGTAAAATCCGTGGCGAAATATATGCTACTGCTCGGCATCGTGCCGCGCATAAAGGAATTTGCTGGTTCTGGTTTTGGCTATTTGGCCCATCTCATGGCGCATGTTTACAGCATAGCACGCCTTATTCCCGCAGGTCATCCTTATCTTAGCCCTGCAAATGTAGGACGTTTTGGCGTTCGTCACGTTATTGCCGAAGCTGCAGAAAATGTAAAGCTCAAGAAAGAAAATATTGATCAAGTGATCATTTTCTTTGCTCTGCTGCTAGGTTTTGTGTTGCTCGTGGCTCAATTTTTCTTATTGGTCGGCGGATTAATTATTCAGCCTGTTTTCGCGCAAACCACTCCAGGCTTTACGTTTGTAGGCTGGTTTGCAATTAGCGATGATGCTGCCCACGGTGATATTGCGTTTATGATGCTGGATAAGGTGTTTGCTATTCCGGGTATGTTCGGATCAAAATTTGCACCTGACGCCAGCGCTATTCCTGCCTTTAACCAAGGGTTACAGGAGCTTTTCCGTTTTTATAGTACCGCCATATTGCTGGTCGGAGTTATCGTTTTTCTTTATTATATCGTTCTCATTGTCGGTGAATCAGCGCAAAGCGGTACGCCGTTCGGGCAGCGATTTAATCATGTTTGGGCGCCATTACGACTGGTTGTGGCCATTGGTCTGTTGATTCCGATGAGTTACGGCTTAAACACGGCGCAATATATTACTCTTTACGCCGCTAAATGGGGCTCGAATTTTGCAACAAATGCTTGGGTTTTATATAACCGGTCACCGGGGATGACGAGTGTTGCCGGTTTAGGTGAGGATACTGATGCGGGAGCCGGTGGTAAGGGTAAGTCCAGCGCAGAAAAAATGATTGCCAAGCCCAGCGCTCCGGATATCTATCCGACTGTTCAATTTATGAATTTGGTTTTGACATGCTCGTACGCCTATGAGTACAGCCGTCCTGACAGTTATGCCGAAGGTGCTCCTGCTGATGGAGTACCTCCCGCTATAAAATATGAGGCTAGTGCAACTGGCGTTGTAACAGAAGCTGAAGATAACACACTTACTCAAGGGGTTATCCAGCCTTATTTGATTCGATCAAAAACCAATCAATCTTCTGCAGATTTAAGTGAATCGGAAAAGATCGATGTTAATGATGCCGATGCTTTTGGGAAAGCCAAGGATTTTACCGGAGGCACGGATATTATAATCAGTTTCGGCCATTATGACGAAGTAATGAATGCGAATGTTAGGGGGTATGTTGAGCCTTATTGCGGCGAAATACGTATTCCGACCGTTGCGCGTGGCTCAGAAGCGGCAGATATTATTCAAAAAGCTTATTTTGATTTGGTATTGGAGCTATGGAAACATAAGCCTTACCGCAGTTACGCCAAACGGGTTGTTGCGAAGGAATTGACAATTGATAGGGCGCCCAAAGATGGCAGCGCGGACGAAGTGAATATAAATGGGTGCGATGTAATGTATGAATCTGGTTTTGCGGCCGGAAGCCCTGAGGCTGACAATGATCCAGGTGTAGGTGGTTTCCTGGAAGGAGAGGCATGTAAAGAGCAAGAAAAAAAACCTGAGACAGCGGATGGGACGGCCCAAGCCAAAGGAGATATCCTTCCGGATGGCGCATGGAAAATGCAGCAATATGCAGGTATGAAATCAGCACTGGCAGCAAAATTAGTGGGAGAAAACAACAGCGCGTATACAAAAATGAACGAAGAATTTACGACAAATGGCGTGTATGATGTGCCTGATGAGGTATGGCTGCGTGGCTGGGGCGGCGCCGGTATTTGGTATAATAAGATTGCGGAATGGAATGGTGCATTGTTTGGCGCTGTTATGGCCGGACCGTCAGTTTCGCGTATGCCGTCCATTATGACGCGTTTGAAAAAAGAACAAGAAGCGACCAGCGGTACTACCACTGCCAAGACAACCTATAGTCTCGAGCTCAGTGAAGGGAAAAAGATTGCTTTTCAAAGTAATGCTTTGGAGGGAATTGCGAAAGCGATGGTGACGACTTACAAGGATTGGGTCCTTTCAGGGCAGATATTATCGATTGCGGAGCAAAAGAGTGGTAACATTATTCGTGATTTGGTTGCGGGCTTATTTGGTATTCAAAGCCTGTATACGATGCGGGATGATAGCCAGACACACCCATTGGCCCAGTTATCTGCGCTCGGTAAAGGGATTATCGATGCGGCTGTTCGTAATTTCATGACGTCTTTAATGTTTTCATTTGGCGGCGGCATGGCATCGATGGCGGACAGCGCGAATCTGGGCGGTATGCTAAGCTCGGCCAGTACAATGTTTACGGCATTTACAACGGTGGGGCTGACCGTAGGGTTTAGTTTGTATTATATGTTGCCGTTTTTGCCTTTCTTATATTTCTTCTTTGCCGTTGGGTACTGGGTCAAAAGTATATTTGAAGCCATGGTTGGTGTACCGCTTTGGGCGCTTGCACATTTGAAAGTTGATGGCAATGGTTTGCCGGGCGAGACAGCGGCCAATGGTTATTTTTTAATATTCGAAATATTTTTGAGGCCTATTTTATGTGTTGTCGGCTTGGTTGGTGGCATGGGCGTTTTTGTGGCGCTTGTCCGGACTTTAAATGATATATTCGGTCTTGTGACAGATAATGTCGGCGGTTTTGACTGCCTAACCGATGCGGGCTCAGGACTTTGTCTTCAAAACTCTAGTGCGTCCGACGTGTCTGCGGATGGTACAACGATTGTGGAGTTAAAGAATAAGCGCAATGAACTCGACGAGTTTTTCTTTACAATCATTTACACCATTATTGTTTATATGATGGCGACATCATGTTTCAAATTGATCGATTTAATACCAAAGCAGATCATGCGCTGGATGGGTACCGGTGTAAGTGCGTTTGCAGATAATTCAGAATCGGCAGGTAGTTTGATGCGTTATGCCACGATGAGCAGTAACGTTATTGGTGGACAGGCTGTTCAGGCGGCGAACAGCGGCGCTGCAGCGCTCGGTAATGTTGCCGGAATGCCGCTGCGCGGTATCGGACAGGGGAATAATCCAGCAGTGGGCGGATCAGGCGGTGGTTCTGGCGGCGGAGCAGGCGGCGGTTCTGGCGGCGGAGCAGGCGGCGGAGCAGGCGGCGGTTGAAATTGATGGTATCAAACGTGTGTACTACGATTTGTTGGGCATAGAAATGAAAAAAGTATAGGAAGAATATAAAATAGAATGAATAAGACAGCGAAGAAAACATTGAAATATTTTTTATTGCCGCAGGTTGTACCGCGCGCAAGGTCTTTGTTTGGTTCGGGTTTTTCTCATATTGCTTTTTTCATGGCGCAGATTTATCGCGCTGCGAGATTACTGCCGGCAGGTCATGCGTATTTGCTACCGTCAAATATAGGCCGCTTTGGCGTAAGGCATGTGATTACAGAAGCTGCGCGCAATTTGTCGTTCAGAAGAGAAAATAGTGATCAAATCCTTATTTTCATGATTTTAGTCTTGGGTCTGGGCATTGTATTTGCGCAGATTTGCTTGCTCTTTTTTGCTCTTTTTATTGAAACAGCGAATGCGAGCGGTTTTACATTTGATCAATTCTTCCATACACAAAATCCTGATTATGATGTTGCGTTTATGCTTATGGATCGTCTTTTTGGTATTCCCGAGTTCTTTGGCTCGTGTGTTTCGCAAAATATAATATGTAGACCGGGTGTTACCGGTGCAGGCGATGGTATATTCCCGCATCCTTATCACATAGCGCTGCGCGGTATGTTCAGTTATTACAGTATCGGTTTGTTTGTGATTGCTGTGCTTATTTTCATGTATTTTGTGATGGCCGTTATTGCAGAAACAGCGCAAAGCGGAACCCCCTTTGGTAAAAGATTTAACCATGTCTGGGCACCGATCCGAATGGTTATGGCTTTCGGGCTTTTGTTTCCTGTATCGCAAGGGCTTAATTCTGCGCAGTGGATGTTACTTTATGCGGCAAAATGGGGATCCGGTTTTGCAACGAATGGCTGGGTTTTGTTCATAGACACGGCGAGCGAAACATTAGCGGGCGATGGTAGTGGAACCGGCAGCACTATTTTGGGTCCGCCCGAGGAGCTTATCGCAGTTCCGAATAGTCCGGGGGCATCCGATTTAATTCAGTTTTTTGCCATGGTCGCGACATGTAAGGCCGCAACAGACCGCGTTGCCCCCGAAAATGTTGCTGGACCTTCATTGGCGGCAGATATTAAAAGAGTTACTGCTTATATTGTCGATCCGGCGCGTGTTATCGCAGTTGCCCCTCCCCCTTTGCCCGATAGCTATCCAGAGGCTATAGAAGCTGGGGGCGGAGAATATATTAAAATCAATTTTGGTTATCCAAGTGAACCGCCCGAGGAACCGGAATGCGGATCCTTGCGTATGAATGTAACGGTCACAGCGGCGACGCAGTCGTCTGTTCCGGGCGCTTATATTCTCGAAGAAGAATGGTATAACATTGTTAAAGATTTATGGAGCGACGCAAGTGCCGATACAACAATTGATGCGTTTGCCGGTGGTCCACCTCCGCCAGTTTGGGCAGGCGATCCCAGTTCATTGGGCGCACCACCAGCAGGTGGTTTTGCTACAGGCAGTCTTACGTGGACAGGCATTACTGCAGACAATTTATGCCAAGAATATGAGGTAGCCGAGGGCGCAACTAATTTTTCAGCACTTAGTGATATCGGGTATTGTGTTGCCCATGCCTATATTCCCGGCCCGAATAGCGTACCGGACGCGCCGGAGCTTGAAGCTAGGGATTTACGCTCATTACGTAATATTCTGGATTATAGAATTCGTACCACTATGACGGCGGCTGTTGCAGCACAGGCAACAAGTGAAGAGTGGGAAACGATGGGGGATGTCCATGGCTGGGGCGGCGCAGGATTATGGTTTAATAAAATTGCGGAACTGAACGGCAGTTTGCTCGGTTCGGTTTATAATGTACCGCAAATTACCGCCCGCCCGCGTGTGACCGAAGAAGTCGTTCGTAAGAAATTAAAGGAAAATGCCGATGTTCCTATGGAGGAAAGAACAAATCCAACGGTTCAGGGGCAAAAACCAATTCAATTGGATCAACCCGCAGATCAACCCTATGCCGTTGCGTATCATCAGGTAAATTTCATGTTCCGTGATATCGGACGCCGCATAGAATCCACCGGTAATGTCTTTACCGATACAATCAGCTATATTTTTGGCTTGGATGGATTGCTGAGTATGCGGGATAATATCGAGAGAAATATTCACCCACTTGCGACGCTGACGGCCACAGGGAAATCGTTGATGGAAAGTGCCATTAACTCTTTCAAGATTACTCTGGGCGCGAGTGCAGTGGGGATTATTGGCGGAGAATCTATGATAGGGAAGCTTGGAAGTATGGCCAGTGGCTTCTTTTCAAAAATTACAACAATGATGCTTGGAATAGGGTTTGTTCTTTATTACATAATTCCGTTTCTTCCCTTTATTTATTTCTTCTTCGCAGTCGGCGCCTGGTTAAAAAGTGTGCTTGAGGGTATGGTCGGTGTTCCTTTATGGGCATTAGCGCATATCCGTATTGACGGTAACGGCTTGCCCGGTGATGCGGCACTGAGCGGTTACTTCATGATTCTCGAGATATTTTTACGGCCTATTTTAATTATTTTCGGCATGTTGGCCTCCATTGCAATTTTCTCTGCGCAGATGACAGTGCTCAATGATATATGGGATATTGTGATTGTTAATTTGTCGGGTCATGATACGGATTGTTTACTTGATGATACATGTGAAGACGGGTTTCTTGAGAATGTAAGGGGCTCTATTGATCAGTTTATGTACACTGTTATCTTTGCAGTGATAGCGTATATGCTTGGGCTTGCATCGTTTAAGTTGGTGGATGATATTCCAAACCATTTGTTCCGCTGGATGGGTATCAGTATTTCCTCGTTTCAGGAAACACGCGACGAGGATCCTGCTCAGAAAATCACACAAAGTTCATTTATGGGTAGCCAGATGTTAACTTCTACACTCTCGCCTGCATTAACGGAAAGTAAGAATGTTGCCAAAGGTGCCAAAGGATTTGCGGCGGATTTAGCAGGTAATAATCCCAAGCCGCCCGCTTCCGATATTCGCGTGAAGGAAGATATTGTTTATGTCGAGGACCAGAATGGCTTCCGCATGTATGAATTTAATTATATAGGTGATGATCAGCGCTACTTGGGTGTTATGGCTCAGGAAGTGGAAAAAACGCATCCGGAGGCAGTCATTGAAATTGATGGAATTAAGCGCGTTTATTATGATCGCCTGGGTCTGGAAATGAAAAAAATATAAGATAATCGGATCTATAGTCTAAGTAATAATATCTTGAAAAGAGTGATTCATAAGGATGCAAAAAACAACTAAAACCGTTTTGAAATATACTTTTTTGCCCGGCATCTGGCCTCGGGTCAAAGCGCTTTTCTCATCCGGTTTTTCGCATGTGGCTCTTTATATCGCCCTTGTATTTCGTATGGCGCGTTTATTACCTTATGGTCATCCGTATCTTTTACCTGCAAATACAGGGCGTTTTGGCATTCGCCATGTTATCACAGAGGCGTGGGGTAATCTTCGGTTTCGCTGGGCGAATATAGACCAGATCATTATGTTTTTCAGTGTTATTGCCGGATTATTACTGATTTTTGCGCAGCTCATATCTTTGATATTCATTGCTTTTATTCCGATGGCGCAAGCCCAAGTGGGGGGCGAAGATCCGTCTTCATTTTGGATAACATTGCAGGATGTCTTCGGAAATGAAGAAACAACGTACGATATTGCTTTTATAATGCTTGATCGTGTCTTTGGTTTCGAAGGATTTTTCAATTCCTGTGTATCGCAAGGTGTTGAATGTAGTTATAACCCGCTGGCCGCGGACGCAGCGCCTGGCGCTACAATCCCCGCCAGTGAAGCCGCGTTGCGGCCGTCAATTCCTACTGCCTTTCATTTGGCCCTACACCAGCTCTTTAACTATTTCAATTACGGTATCATGGGTATCGCGATTATCGGGTTTTTATATTTACTGACAACAGTTGTGGCCGAGACAACCCAGAGTGGCCAGCCTTTCGGGCAGCGTTTCAATAAGTTTTGGGCGCCGATCCGCATGATTGTTGTTCTGGCTTTGTTAACACCCTACAGCTCTATGTACAGTTTGAACGGGGCGCAATTATTGACGCTTAATGTTGCTAAATGGGGGTCTAATTTAGGCACCAATGGCTGGCGCACTTTTACGTCTGCTTCATCCGGCGCGATGACCCCGCTGGGTGATCCAGCGGCATTGATGGCCCGCCCAAATGCGCCCGAATTGAATACATTCACGGAGTTTTTGTTTACGGCGAATGCATGTTTTTGGGCCTACCTATCTATGAGCCGTGGGCAAACAGAAGTGACGCCGTATATGGTAAGAACTGCACCTGGTAATGCCGGAGGAGGTGTTATGGAAGGGAATAATTTTTTAGATTATCGCGCTGAAATTGAGAAAGCAGAATATAATGATCTATATCAGGAGAAATTAGCGGAATATCAGGCGGAAGGGCTACCAGGTTTGGAGCGTATGAATAAAGCGAAGTCTGATGTGAATAGTAAAGCCTTTCAAAAAGTAATTGATTTTTCGAAAGGCGCGATGCAAGACAACATTATTATCCGTTTTGGTGTACAAGACGAATCCTACACATCTGAATTGGGAACTGTCAGGCCTTTGTGCGGCGAAATTACACTTGATGTTCAGGACATTGTGTCCCCCGGTGCTTATGAGATAAAAAAAGGATATTTTACCTTAATCATGGATTCTTGGAATGATGAGGACTTCATAGATTATGCTTATGGGATTAATGCTCGTGTATTGCAAACCCCAATTAAGAATCCTGCTTCTAATCCGATCCCGGATATTAAATTTGTTGATCGAAAAGTGAACGAATTTAATAATAAGGTTTATGACCATGAAAATCCGGATGATGGTATTTTTAATGCCGGGGTACAGGCGCAGATTGACGATGGGCGCTGGGATAAAAATTATGATGTGCATGGTTGGGGCGGCGCCGCCATGTGGTACAGCACGATTGCAGATATGAATGGCACTGTTATTTCAGCCCTTTATCAGGTTCCCGTTGCGAGCAGATATCCCGAAATAATGAGGAATATTCAAAATCAAAGGCAGGCCGCAGGCGCGCCTGTTGCTGGAGGGGACCGTTTTAATCCGATATTGCCAAATGGACAAATGGTACAGTTTAAAAAAGATCACGAGCAATATATTGCTCTTGCGCTTTATTATGCGCAATCTTTTTGGCAGCAAGGATATGAAATATCCGAAGATAATTTTCTTCGAAAAGGCAGTTTGGCTCTCTTTGGCCTAAGCGGGCTTATGGAAGTTCAAAACGATGATGGGGTTCACCCGCTCGCTAAACTTATCGGAATTGGCCGTTCTTTAATCGATAGTGCTGTTATTAATTTCGGTTTTGCGTTCGGTGCGGGTGTTGGTGCACTTGCTGTGGAGTCGGAGTTTCATGGCCTTGGCGGTACACTTATGGGTGCTAGTGGCTTCTTAAAACAAGTGGGTTATATCGGTTTATCTCTCGGCTTTCTTTTGTTTTATCTGCTTCCCTTTATGCCTTTTATTTACTTTTTCTTTGCGCTGAGTAGTTGGGTGAAGTCTATTTTTGAGGCAATGGTTGGCTTACCGTTATGGGCACTTGCGCATATGAGTATTGATGGAGAGGGATTGCCCGGACCGCGCGCCATGAATGGATATTATCTGATTCTCGAGATTTTGCTTAGACCGATTTTAACAGTAGTCGGGCTGTGCGGCTCTATTATTATTTTCACCACGCAGATCGAGGTGCTGAATGATATATGGGATATAGTCGAAAGAAGTGTTGTCGAGACCAGTGATGGCGTATCAGCGGCAAGTGAAGTTTTGTCGGGAGACGAAGGTGAGGAAATTAGTGATGTTGCGGAACTGCTAGAGTTGATAGGTGACGAGTTTGATCAGCTATTTTACATGGTAATTTATTCTGTTATCGCCTATATGTGCGCATTATCATCTTTTAAATTAATTGATACGATTCCTGATCAAATCCTGAGATGGGCAGGGGCGAGTGTGAAAGCCTTTAGTGAGGTCAGCAAGGATGATCCGAGTCAGATCACAAGCTCCAGCTTTACCGGAATTAATAGGCTGGTTAGCCAGATGCAGGGCGGCTCCGGTGCCTTGGCAGGGCTGATTAATACAAATAAATCGTAATGCGTTATATGCCTTTTTCTTTATTATTCGTGCCGCGCAAGTGATTAAGCAGGCTCTCGATATTGCCGCCATTGCGC
>Ga0136600_1001224_pt1 | contig 12071 bp, 14 predicted proteins | sample AntRauMFilla2698_FD_104634 | JGI IMG/M metagenome (GOLD analysis project Ga0136600, IMG submission 104634) | Saline lake microbial communities from Rauer Islands, Antarctica - Metagenome Filla 2 #698 | ecosystem: Environmental > Aquatic > Non-marine Saline and Alkaline > Saline | place...
CGCCGTTAAATATGGACATGACATGATGCAAGTTGTCATTACAGCAATTAGTGAGTTCAAACAAGAGCTTAATATTAACGATAGTAGTTATGAACCTCCTACGGTTGATAAAGAACTATATGATAATATCTCCAATGAATTTTCAGGTAAAATACACGAAGCATATTCAACAAAAGATAAGCTAAGCCGTTATAAATTATTAGATGAAATCAAAGCACAAGCAATTGATAAGTTTGCTTCTGAAGAAAGATTGACAGAAATTGTAAAAAAATATCTACACGACTTAGAAGCAAAGCAAGTTAGAAACAGTATTTTAAAAGATGGTGTCAGAATTGACGGCAGAGATTTAAAAACAGTAAGAAAAATATCCGTTGAAACTGGTATATTACCTGGTGCCCACGGTTCATGCTTATTTACCAGAGGTGAAACACAAGCAATTGTTGTTTCAACCTTAGGATCTGATAAAGATAAACAAATGATAGATAGTATAGATGATGCAGAGCAATATGATTACTTCATGTTTCACTACAATTTTCCTCCATACAGTGTAGGTCAAATTAGCAATCAACTATCACCAAAAAGACGTGAAATAGGGCACGGTAAACTTGCAAGAAGATCGCTAGAAGCAGTTTTACCTACATATAAAGAATTTCCATACGTAACAAGAGTTGTATCTGAAATTACTGAGTCTAATGGCTCAAGTTCAATGGCTTCTGTATGTGGTGCTAGTTTATCTATGATGGATGCCGGTATTCCAGTTAAAAAACCTGTTTCAGGTATTGCAATGGGTCTTATTAAAGAAGGCGAAGAATTTGCTGTATTAACAGACATATTAGGTGATGAAGATCATTTAGGAGATATGGATTTTAAGGTTGCTGGTACCAAAGATGGTATAACAGCATTGCAAATGGATATTAAAATTGATGGTATTACCACTAATATAATGGAAAAAGCTTTAGAGCAGGCCAAAGAAGGTAGAATTCATATATTAGATATTATGAATGAACATATGAATAAACCTAATGAGCTTGCCGATAATGCTCCTAAAATATACAGCATGAAAATACCTGTAAACAAAATTAAAGATGTTATAGGCAAAGGTGGAGCAACTATAAAATCATTAGTAGGCAATACTGATATAACTATCGACATTGATGACAACGGTGATTTAAAGCTATTTTCAAGTGATGATGTTAAAGCACAAGAAATTATTGCTAAAATTAACACCATTATTGAAGATGTGGAAGTTGGTAAAGTTTATGAAGGCAAAGTCATGAAAATTGTAGATTTTGGAGCCTTTGTATCAATTCTAAATGGTAAAGAAGGTCTCTTACACATTTCACAAATCAAAAATGAAAGAGTAGAAAAAGTTAGTGATGTTTTATCTGAAGGTCAAATAGTTAACGTTAAGGTTACAGAGTTTGAAAGAGGTAAATTTAAACTAACTATGAAAGAACTAAATAATTAATAAATCTACCAATTACTAGACTGCACCTTTAAGGTGCAGTTGAGTAGAAAGTTTCCATATACGAATTAACTTTTTCAACACCCCTAGTCACCATACAAAGGTGTTTAGCCTTCATGCTAACTTCAACAAATTTTGCTTTAGTAATATCCTGAATAGCATTAGCAATTTCTAATGTTAACTTCTCCTGTAGCTGAAATCTTCTGGAAAAATGATCCACTATTCTAGAAAATTTAGATAAACCAATTATTTTATGATTGGGAGAATATTTAATCTTACATGTTCCTAAAAAAGGTAACATATGATGCTCACACAAAGATGAAAAATCAATATCAGCAACCGTTATAATACCTTTACCCTCATAAGGATAAACGGCATCTTTAATTATATCATCCAATTTACTATGATAACCCTTAGTTAGATGCCTATAGGCTTTAGCTGCTCTTTCTGGTGTTCTCTCAGGCCATTTTTCTGTATTAAGATTCTCAAGTATTTCTTTAAAATTTTGTTCTAGGCTCATATCAATTGTAAATAATTTAATTTAGTTATAATGATTGAAAAATAATGTAAGCGCAAGAAAATAGCAATATTAGCCCCTACATAAGTAAAGGCTAATATAGTATTAAGCTCTTTTTATAGAGTCTAAAATTTCTTGCTTAGCAGTTTTAGCATCTTCCCATTTATCAACTTTAACCCATTTGCCAGGCTCTAAATCTTTATAATGCGTAAAAAAGTGACTAATTTGCTCTAATAAAAGAGAATCAATATCATCTGTATTTTTGATATGATCATACTTTTTAGTCAATTTTGAAGTAGGCACAGCAATTATCTTTGCATCTTGCCCACTCTCATCACTCATCTGTAAAACTCCCACAGGTCTAACATTAATAACAGAACCCACCATCAAGCCATATTCAGATAAAACAAGGACATCTAAAGGATCCCCATCTAAACCCAAAGTGTTAGGTACAAAACCATAATTAACAGGATAGTACATTGAAGTTGCAACAAATCTATCCACAAAAATAGCACCAGTTTCTTTATCCAACTCATATTTAATTGGCTTAGATTGTGCTGGTATCTCAATTACCACATTTATATCTTCTGGCGGGTTATTTCCAGGTTTAATTTTATTAATAAACATATAGAGTATTTCCTCATTTCTTAGTATATTATATTAAAGAATTAACCAAAGGGCTATATGACTGATTGTCTTTTTTGCAACTTATTAAAGCAAAATGAAATTTTAAAAGAAACAGAAAATTTATTTGTATTAGAAGATCTTTATCCAAAAGCTCCAATACACTTACTTATTATCCCTAAAAAACATATTCCAACTTTAGATGACTTTTCTAATAGCGATAGTGGCCTATTGTCAGAAATGTTAGTACTAGCAAAAAAACTCGGCGAAGAGTACGATCTTTCAGAAGATGGTTATAGACTTGTGTGGAATGTTAAAAGTCATGGTGGTCAAGAAGTTTATCATTCTCACCTGCACCTTTTAGGCGGTAAAAAGCTATTACAAATTTAATGGCTGACAATTAGGGCAAAAAGCAGAGCTTCTTTGCCCTATAGTAACCTGCTCAATTAAACTTTTGCATACGTAACAGTCTTCTCCCTTACGTCCATAAACTCTTAACTGCTGCTTAAAATACCCAGGAGTTCCCTCAACATTATAATAATCTTTTAAAGTAGTTCCACCGGCTAAAATAGATTGTTGTAAAATTTCTTTTATAAATTCTACTAATTTACCAATTTTTTCTTTTGAAACATTTTTAGAGTGCTCCATAGGATTAATCATTGATTTAAATAAACTTTCAGCAGCATATATATTCCCAACCCCAACAACAACATGACTATCCATTATTAAATTTTTAATACTTCTAGTGCTTTTTTGTGTTTTGGAATATAGATATTTAACATCGAAATCTGATGTAAGGGGCTCAACACCAAGCTTAGTTATGAGTTTGTGATTTTTTGGATTTTTATCTGCTAATAAAATGGAACCAAATCTACGTGGGTCGTTATATCTTAAAACTTTATTGCCAATAAAAAATTCAACATGGTCATGCTTTTTAAGCACATCAGTACTTTTAACATTCCAAATAGAACCAGTCATACCAAGATGAACTAACAAACTTATGTCATCAAAACATATAACAATATACTTGCCTCTTCTATAAACATCTTGCACATCTTTATCTAATAAAATAGATAAATCAGGCACTGGCCATCTTAACTTTTTATTGTATACATTTATTTTATGAATTTTTTCCCCAAAAATATGGGTTTTAAGCATACTTTTAGTAGTCTCAACTTCTGGTAACTCTGGCATTTATATCTTAAATTCTTTTCCTAAATATGAACTTTTTACCTCTGCATTGGATAATATAGCTTCTTTGTTTCCATGACAAATTATTTTGCCATCCTTTACAATATAACTACTATCACTTATTGATAAAGTCTCGTTAACATTATGATCGGTAATCAATACTCCAATATTTTTATCTTTTAATTTTAAAATAATGTTCTTTGTATCATTAATTGAGAGGGGGTCAATAGCTGCAAATGGCTCATCTAGCAAAATAAAATTAGGATCTAATGATAACGCTCGAGCAATTTCTGTTCTACGCCTCTCACCACCTGATAAACTACTTCCCTTAGAGTTTCTTATATCATGCAGCCTAAATTCATCCATTAATTCTTCAACTTTTGAGATTTGCTGTTTTTTTGATAATTCACCTCTTAATTGACATATAGCCAAAATATTTTCGTAAACTGTTAAATCACGAAATATAGAGGGTTCTTGTGGTAAATAAGTAATACCAATTTTAGCTCTTTCATTAATACTAAGACGATTAATCTCCATATCATCTAAATAAATTTTTCCAGAGTCAGGTTTTGTTAATCCAGTAATCATAGAGAAAATAGTGGTTTTACCTGCACCATTAGGCCCTAAAACTCCTATAATCATAGAAGATTTAACCTCCATAGAAATATTATCTAAAATTGTCCTATTACCTATTTTACAAGATATGTCTTTAATTCTTAATGTACTCATATTTTAGTTATTGTTGAAATTAATTTTCTTTTTTAAGCATAAAAGCTTTATTCTCAATGAACCCGTTTTTAGCAATTATATACACATTATTTTTTTGCAAACCAAGAGCAGTTACTTTAGGTAATTTAAAACTAAAAACCTCGTCTTGCTCACTTATTAAATCTGAATGTATGATATATTTTAATATATCGTTATCGTAAACATTAACGTGTGAATCAATAAAATTAGTGTAAGCTTTAGCACTTTTTAAAATTGGAGAATTTACAGTTGTAAATTGAATTAAAGCTTCTCCTACAATCATTATAAATATCAATATTATATAGGGATTTTTTATGATTGTTTTATACACTAATTTGTAGCTCTATGTTTTAATAATGTTTTTATGTAATACTAGTATATTTGCAAAGGAATTGAATGAAAAGACATAATTTAGGATGGATCGATCTTGAAATGACAGGATTAGATGTCGATAATGAAGAAATTATTGAAATTGCTACCATTGTTACCGATCAAGATTTAAACATAATAGATATTGGCCCAGATTTAGTGATTAAAACAAAACAAATAGTTTTAGATAATATGGATGACTGGAATACCAATCAGCACACAAAGTCAGGTCTAGTTGATAAAGTTTTAAAAAGTAATGTCACCATATCACAAGCCGAACAGATAACCCTTGATTTTCTAAGCAAATATTTAAACCCAAAAGAATCACCACTTTGCGGTAATACAGTATCTCATGATAGAAAGTTTCTCTTTAAATATATGCCAACTTTAGAAAGTTTCTTTAGTTATAGACATCTTGATGTGACGTCAATTAAACTTTTAAATAATTATTGGTACCCAAGTATTAAACAAAGTAATAAAAAAGAATCACTCCACCTTGCATTAGAGGACATAAAAGACTCAATAGCAGAACTAAAATTTTATAAAGACAATATATTCAAATGATATTTGATACAAACACATTAGAAAATTTAGAAAAATTAGCCAAACATATTAAATTACTAGTGAAAAAACCATTTGTAATACACTTAAATGGTGATTTAGGCGCCGGTAAAACAACATTTGTAAAAACCTTAGCTAGTTTATATGGATTAAAACAAAATGTGACTAGTCCAACCTATAGCCTTATGGACATACACAAAAATGAACACATAAATCTAATCCATATGGATATGTACCGTATTAAAAATGAATTAGAAATTGATATGCTAGCAATTGATTATCTACCAAGTGATTCAATTATCTGTATCGAATGGCCTTTTTTATCAAATAAAACCCCAAAACCCAATATAATCCTAAACTTTAATACTCAAAATAATCAAAGACAATGCCAAATACAGATAACATAATTAAATGAGAATTATTAAATTAGATGAAATAACAGCAAGTAAAATAGCAGCAGGGGAAGTTGTAGAAAGACCTGCCAATATAATAAAAGAAACTATAGAAAATTCTATAGATGCAAAAGCTTCTAATATAAAAATATATCTAGATAATAATCTACAAGATATCACTATCGTAGATGATGGCAGCGGTATTCAAAAAGAAGATCTTCATTTATCCATAACCCAACATGCAACTAGCAAATTGTCAAAATTTGAAGATTTGCACACACATAGTAAGTTTGGCTTTAGAGGAGAAGCTCTAGCTAGTATATCATCCGTAACCAAATTTAAAATTACATCAAGAATTAAAGATGATGAAGCATACTCTTTATCTAATTTTGGTAGTTACAAAAATGTAGTAATGCCTGATAAATTGAGTGTAGGTACAAAAATTGAAATTAAAGATTTATTTTATAATATACCTGTTAGAAAAAAATATTTAAAAACCTACAAAACAGAGCTTAGCCAAATACAACAAATCTTATTAGGCTTAATGATAATAAATTCAAAAGTATCATTTACAATTTATAACCAAGGCAAAATATGGTTTGACGTTTTCCCAGCTCATAATCAATCGCAAATCAAAGCAAGAATAGCAAAACTACTGGGTGAAAAGTTTATTAACCATTGTTTTTATATAGAAAAAAATACCAATGAATATAAAATACATGGCTGGGTTACAACACCAGAATATATTAGAAGAAATAATGACCAACAGTTTTTTGCAGTCAATAATCGCCTAGTAAAAGACAAAACTATTTTACACGCTATAAAAAATGCTTTTGTCCATAATTATGAATTTTCAGCAGGGTATATTCTCTTTCTAGATGTACCAAGTGATAAATTAGATATAAATGTTCATCCAATGAAAATGGAATTACGATTTTTAGAAAATAGATATGTGCATGATTTTATTTTGTCAGCCCTTAAAAATAATGATTTTCAATTAAATAATGCATATCCTGAATATAACCATATCCCTAACATACAAAATGAAAATCATACCCCAAAAAAAGTAACCCAAACTAAAGCTAAGTTACTAATTAATTCAGATGAATACGCTTTAATACAAGAAGAAGAGACTTTTATAGTCGCTGATGTTTCAAGACTTAAAATGAGTTATGTTTCAAGCTCTATGAAAAAAACCAATAACCCACAAAGCTACCTATTACCGATAAACATCTATTTTAATAAAGAAATTACCCAAGATTATAAAACACAATTAATGCAATTAGGTTTTGTGGTCCAGCAATTAGAAAATAGCCTAGTCATAAGAGGAGCATCTTTACTTGAATATAAAATTGCTAATCAAATTTTTGCAGGCATTCAAAAAATTAAACCTAAAGATTTTAAAAACTTTTTAATTAACCAAAGTATTAATGCAAAGGTCGAAATAACTAGTATCTATAATGCACACAAATTAAATAACTTTGAGAATATGTTTTCTAATAAAATAATATACAAATCAATTATCCCTAAAGATTTACGGGACTTATTATGAAAGTTCATGCAATTATTGGACCTACATGCACCGGTAAAACCGAAATAGCATGCAATCTTTATGATAAAAAAAATATTAAAATAATTAGTTTAGATTCAGCTATGGTTTATAAAGAGCTTAACATAGGCTCAGCTACTCCAAGCCAAGAATTTTTACAACAGTATCCTCATAGTCTGGTTAATATAATAAACCTATCAAAAGACTTCACAGTTGTAGATTATATAAAAAAAGCAAAAGAAGAAATTACACAAGCTTTTGATGAAAATAAAATACCAGTACTAGTTGGGGGCACAATGATGTATCTAAAAGCCTTAACAAATGGAATTAATGAATATCCAGTTGTATCAAAAAATATTCTTGAAGACATTCAAGAACAAATATCCCAAAAAGGTCTAAGCCATATTTATAAACAATTACAAACAGTTGATACTAACCTAGCTAATAAAATAAAAAGTAATGATACCCAAAGAATTATAAGAGCTTTTAGCGTTTATAAAGTAGAAAACAAACCTATGTCTTCTTACAATAAAACAGCATCGACACCTGTAGTTGTAAATATAAATGCAATTTATCCTGCTGATAGAAGCGCATTACACCAAAAAATTGCATTAAGGTTTAAACAAATGTTAAAAGATGGGCTACTTGAAGAAGTTCAGACTATAATAAATAGTGAAGTAAATCTTAAAATTAGCCCACTAAAAGCTATAGGTTACAAAGAAACAATAAAATACCTAAAAGGTGAAATTAAAACATTACAAGAGTGTGAAGAAAAAAACATAATAGCAACAAGACAACTTGCTAAAAGACAACTAACATGGATTAGAAACTGGGACGGAATAAACTTATTTTCAACCGGTGAAGAACTATTACAATCAATTTTAAGAAAAATTTAATGAACAATGCCATAGTCCTAAATATAGGTACCAAAGAAGAACAAAAAGAATTTACCAAACTAGTTACATCTTCTGGTTTAGAAATTATTAGCCAAATTACTGCTAATCTTAGACTTGTTAATGCTAAGACATTAATTAATAAAGGCAAAGTAGAAGAGCTTGGGAATCTAGTAAAAGAAACTAAAACTGAACTTATAATAATTAACGCTACATTAAGCCCAACTCAAGAACGAAATTTAAGTGAACTTGTTTGTGCCAGAATAGTCGATAGAACAGGATTAATTTTAGATATTTTTGCCCAAAGAGCCCAAACTCATGAAGCAAAGCTACAAATAGAATTAGCCCAATTAGATCATTTATCAACTAGATTAAAGGGTGTATGGACCCATTTGGAAAGACAAAAGGGGGGCATAGGTTTAAGAGGTCCGGGTGAAACTCAGCTAGAAACCGATAGAAGATTAATAGGCGGTAGAATTAAAAGAATTAAACAACAACTGAAAAAAGTTTCAGTTTCAAGAATTGAAAATAGAAAATCAAGAACTAATAAGGTCAAGGTTGTAGCCCTTGCAGGTTATACAAATGCAGGAAAATCTACCCTATTTAACAGTTTAACTAAAGCAAATATAATCGCAAAAGATCAGTTGTTTGCAACATTAGATCCAACAATTAGAAAACTCTACATTGAAGATTATGGTGTCGTATGTATTGTAGATACAGTAGGATTCATTGATAACTTACCCCATAAACTTGTTAAAGCATTTAAAGCAACCTTAGAAGAAATCAATCATGCGGACTTAATTCTTCATGTAATAGATGCAAGTAGCGATGAAAGAATTAAACAAATAAATGCAGTTGAAAATGTATTAGAAGAAATAGGGGCTAAAAATGTTCCAACTGCAAAAGTATTTAATAAAATAGATCTAATAGAAAAAGATAGCTATATAGATTTAAAGACAAACAAAGTAGGAATTAGTGCTTTAGATAACAAGACTCTTCCATTATTAAAAAACCTAATTAAAAATAATTTTGAACCAGAATAATTTTTACAATAAAAAATATTTACTATAGAATAAAATAGCAATCAGGGATAAAACAGGGATAAAAATGTCATTTTTTAAAAACTACTACCAAAAAGATGGTCAAGGACCACCTGACATTGATAAATTAATTTTAAACTTTTTTAAAAAACATACAAATAAGGTTACTAAAAATAATTCCAATGGAAATTTACCTAGTAAAAGCATGTTTTTAATCGGTTTTATAGTCGTAGCAGCAATATTTGTGATACAAGGATTTTTTGTTATTCAACCTGCAAAGCAAGGTATTGTAACCAGATTTGGCGCTTATAATAGAACGGCAGAGACTGGTCTTAGTTGGTACATGCCTATTGTCGAAAAAGTACAAACTGTAGATGTATTAAATGTATATGATTTTTCTTATGCTTCAAGCATGTTAACCCAAGATGAAAATATAGTTTCAGTTGAACTTGCAGTTCAATATAAAGTAGGTAACGCTAAAGACTTTCTCTTCAACGTTGATAAACCAATTCATAGTTTAAAAGAAGCAACAGCAAGTGCTCTTAGATTTGTCATTGGCCACACCAATTTAAGTGAGATACTAACAACAGGCCGTGATGAAGTACGACAAAAGGTTAAAAAAATATTACAAGAAACATTATCCGTGTACAAAAGTGGCATAACTTTATTAGATGTTGTAATTCAACCAGCAACACCACCAGAAGCAGTTAAAGCTGCATTTGATGACGCAATAAAAGCTCAAGAGGATGAACAGCGTTATAAAAATCAAGCAGAATCTTACGAAAGAAAAATTCTACCTAAAGCACAAGGTAGAGCTAAAAGAATATTAGAAGAAGCTAATGCATATAAAGAACAAATAATCTTAAAAGCAAAAGGGGATGTATCCTTGTTTTTAGAGCTATTACCTTTGTATATCAAATCTCCTGAGGTAACTATCCAAAGATTATATTTTGATATGATGGAAAAAGTATTAGGAAAAGTCAGTAAGATAATAATTGATGACAACATTAAAAGTATAACAATGCTTCCAGTGGACAAAATCATAGAACTAGGTGCAGCAAAGTCCATTGAAGATTATAAAAATAAATCATCAAATAAAAGAAGGTAAAAATGATAAAGAATTTTAACTTAATAATAGCCTTAGTAATTTTACTAGCCGTTGGATTTTCAGGTTTTTTTACCGTAAACGAAACTCAAAGAGCTATTGTTCTTAGACTTGGTAAAATTCAAACCTTAGAAAATGGTAAAGAAGAAATAGTTAAACCTGGACTTAATTTTAAGATTCCATTTATTACCTCTGCTGTAAAATTTGACGTGAGACTTCAAACACTTGATATAGATTCATCAAGAATGGTTACTTTAGAGAAAAAAGACGTATTTGTTGATTACTACGTTAAGTGGAGAGTTAGAGACATACCAACTTTTTATAAAGCTACTGGGGGCAATATAAGAAGAATTCAAACACTTATAAAACAAAAAGCTAACGATGGCATCAGGGCTGAATTTGGTAAAAGAACAATTAAAGAAGTTGTATCTGGCGACAGAAAAGATATTATGGAATTTTTGAAAAATTACGTGGATGGAAGCGTAAGCGATTTAGGTGTAGATGTAATCGACGTCAGAATAAAAAGAATAGACTTACCAAATGAGGTAAGCTCAACAGTATTTGAAAGAATGCGCTCAGAAAGACATAGAGTAGCAACTAAACACAGAGCCCAAGGACATGCCACAGCTGAAGCAATAATGGCAAAAGCAGATGCAAAGGCAACCATCATTGAAGCTAACGCTAAAAAAGAAAATCAGGTTATAAGAGCTCAAGCTGATGCAAAAGCCGCAAACTTATATGCACAAGCCTACTCTAAAGAACCTAAGTTTTATAAAGTATATAGAAACTTATTAGCATATATCAAAACCCTTAAAAACAAAGGGGATGTATTAGTGTTATCTGCTAATAGTGAATTCTTTAAAAATCTTAACTTACAAAATTAAGTCAGAAGTTAGTTTTATATAAGCTACTATAAAATATAGTGGCTTATATCCTTTTGCATTCTAAACTAGGCGGTGTTATTGAATTTAATGTGTACTTAAGTTCATTATCTAAAGCTCTTATTTTAGTATCTTCCAACTTATCTTCAAAAAAGCTACTTAAACAAGATAATCTGTCTCCATCAACATATCTATGTTCTGAAGCTTGTTGATGTGATCCTTGTAAAACTAATCTTAATCCACGACCAGGTTGATCGCCTTTCTCAAAGTTAGGATCAGTATTGGCTTGTCTTGTGTAATCTAATATAAAATTTTTAAACTCAGGATTTTTATCGCTTTGTTCTACTATATATTTTTTTAACTCATCCAATGCTTCATAAAAATTCCCATCTTTAAGTGCTAATATTTTTTTTTCTAATTCAAAATGTTCCATACTATAAATATAGTTTAAATTTAAATTTGTTAAATAATTTAAGCTACATTACAATGGTTGTATGCAAAATAAATACAAATCAAGTGATATAGAAAAATTCGAATATCCTGTCCCAGACAGAAATTATATTTTATCGGTAATTGAAGATAAACCTTACAATTTTAGTCAGTTACAAGAAATCCTAAAACTAAATAACGAATCCCAAATTACAGGACTTAAAAGACGACTAAAAGCAATGGTTAGAGATGGCCAATTAATTTTTAGTAAAAATCTTTATAAAGAAGTGCCAAAAAGTGAAATAGTA
>Ga0136600_1001225_pt1 | contig 12071 bp, 16 predicted proteins | sample AntRauMFilla2698_FD_104634 | JGI IMG/M metagenome (GOLD analysis project Ga0136600, IMG submission 104634) | Saline lake microbial communities from Rauer Islands, Antarctica - Metagenome Filla 2 #698 | ecosystem: Environmental > Aquatic > Non-marine Saline and Alkaline > Saline | place...
GCATTTAATGTGCGTGCGTCAACAAAAAAGTGAGAAAAAACAGCGATTTAATTTGATGGTATTATGATACCCTGCCTCCTCGTCATTCCAGTGAAAGCTGGAATCTAGGAGCCCGAAGCACTGGATCCCTGCCTTCGCAGGGATGACATGGCGGGGGATTAAATGTCGCTGGATGATTGCGCCGCAACCCACTCCAAAAACGGGGCGTGGCCATCGGTAATAGGCAGCGCCACAATGCACGGCGTTTCATATGGATGCTTATCAAGGATCGCGGCTTTGAGCGCGGCAAATTGTGCGTCCGTGCTTTTGAAAATCACCGCGACTTCTTCCTCGTTTTTCACGTCGCCCTGCCATTCATACAGGGAAATATGCGCGGGAAAGATATTCGCACACGCCGCCAGCTTCGCACCAATCACCGCAGAGGCAGTCTCTTGCGCGGTCACGGTATCAGGAAATGTGCAATATATGAGGATTGGTTTCATGGTTTTAAAAATGGTCGGAACGAGAGGAATTACCTTGTGCTTTGCACGGCGTATGAGACACATCTATCGCGCCCACACTTCTCTCATGACTTCAAAAAACGATTTTTTCTTGTGTATATACCCCTGTTCTTTAGCGGTAGCGATAACTGGTAACTGCTGACCTTTTGTAAACTGGTTGGAAAAATCTACTGCACCCACCATTAAACGATCTACTTCGTATATTTTAAGATCGTTAGCCTTTATGCTTGCTTCATGTCGATTACTCTCTTCTGCTACTAACATAATGTATAAGTATGATTGTACGAATAAGAAGCCGCGCATAGTTGTATGATACCAAAATACTAGCCACCCTAGAACAAATATCCCTAGACCGATCGGGCCAGCAAAGACGAACGAGATCACCCCGCCCACCACATTCCATATTGTAAACTTCACGTCATACCCTCGTAGCAAATTTGGCAAAACAGCCGTCAAATTTCTTTAGCAAATATATTTTAGTAGCCATATCAAAAAATCGGACAACCTCGGATTTTGATGAAATAGTCGAGGCGATAGCATCACCTTGTGCTTCGCACGGCGGTGGCCCTTCGCGGTGCTGCGGGCTGAACGACGTTCAAACCCTCACTCAAATATTTTTAAAATCCCCGGATAAATCCGGATATTTTAAAAATGGTCGGAACGATAGGATTTGAACCTACGACCCCTAAGCCCCCAGCTTAGTGCGCTAACCAGACTGCGCCACGTTCCGACATTCTTTATCGAAGGGCAATCTAATCGCGCGCCCCTGCTTAATCAAGAAAAACTTTAAGTCTGCAATAAAACAAAAAACTAACGGCTCATTGGTAAAAATCGTTTTAAAAACTTCACAACACCCATCATTTCTACTAGCTGGTGCGTTAAGATCGCAAGTGCAATAACTAACCCGGCCAATAGAAAAATAAGAGCTTCCGGTTGGCTATATAGCGAAGACACATAAAATGCAAAAGCGTCGGCGCCTGACAAATAAGCATTCACAGCATGAGTCAAAATTTCAGCACATTTATAAACAGTATACATCCCCAAAAGGTTTCCTGCGGTTTTCACTAAAAACTCCGCTGGATTTACTCCACAACAGGCAAAACCTAGCACGAGCAGTATGACAACAAATAAAACGGCAAAAACAGGATTGAAGGCAATAAGGCTAATATAATAAAAAGTCATGGAATTTGATCCCCATCACCTTGATCGTTATTACTTTCACTGGGGCTTTCATCCTCCACTTTATTGCTGTTTTTCTCATTCATATCTTTGGCGTTATCTAGCGTCATACCAGCAACAACTGAAGCCACAACAGCACCAACGACAACACCGATTGGCCCGCCAAAAGCAAACCCTAGCAGGCCACCACCGGCAGCCGCACTAAATTTTCGGATATCTGTGTCATCTTTTTGTTCAGACATTTAAACTTCGCTGGCTTAATTTTACGACGTTGCTTTTTTGACGATGCGGCGCATATCGCGCAAATCGCCCAGCGTGGATTCCAGCAAGGCGCGCTGGGTTGGCTTTAGCTTACCATCAAAATTCTGCGCCGTGGAGTGCGCCGGAGACGATGCGCGCTCCTGAGTGTTAGACGCGGTGACTTGCTTTGTCTCGCCATTCACCAAAGCAGCCTTGCCTTGCTCCTTGAAGAGCTTTTGAACGCCCTTAATGGTATAGCCCTGATCATAGAGCAGATCATGGATGGCCTTGAGCACATCGATATCTTCGGGGCGGTAATAACGACGCCCGCCGCCACGTTTCAGAGGCTTGACCTGCGAGAATTTGGTTTCCCAAAAACGCAAGACATGCTGCTGCACGCCCAGCTCGTCGGCAACCTCGCTGATTGTACGGAAAGCACCAGCAGATTTCTTACCGCTACTTTTATTGACTGAGCTCATTGCTTTGCTCCCGCTGCGTGCGGCGCCTGATTGATCACGATTTTGCTCATTGCTTTCAAATTCATTCCCTGCGGCTGTGTAACGCACCATGACGCTCTCCCCATTTTTATATTGTTATAATTTTAATTGCCGTTAATGCGGTCTTTTAAAACGTGCGAAGCCTTGAACACCAATACTTTGCGCGGTGCAATCGGCACTTCGACGCCGGTTTTGGGGTTACGGCCTACGCGCGCGCCCTTCTCACGAATGGCAAAGCTGCCGAAGGAGGAGATTTTCACATTATCCTCCTCAACCAGGGCGCTCATCATTTCATCAAGGATCGATTCCACAAGCTCGGATGATTCGTTACGGGAAAGCCCCACCTCTCCGTAGAGGGCTTCGGCCAGGTCGGCGCGTGTAATGGTGCGGTTATCCATCGTGTCTCTTTCTCTTTTGCTGATAGAATAAGAGTAACCAAAGACACAAAGATCGTCAACGAGACTTTGCGGACAATCCCCAAAAATTGTGATTATTTAGGATGTTATGGCGAGTTGTTGAATCACAAACGAGCGAGAGCCGCGCGCTTAAAATCGCGCCAGAGCCGCACCCCATGTCAGGCCGCCGCCCATCGCTTCGAAGAGCAACATAGAGCCTTGCTTGATACGGCCATCACTGACGCCCGCATGCAGCGCCAACGGCACAGAGGCCGCCGATGTATTGCCGTGATGCTCCAGCGTTAAGATCACTTTTTCCAGCGGCACGCCCAGCTTCTTGGCTGTGGCTTGCAAAATACGGATATTCGCCTGATGCGGCACGAGGAAATCCACATCCGCGGAGGAAATGTTATTGGCTTCGAGCGCGTCCTCGACCGCGCCTGCCATAAAGGCCACGGCATGTTTGAAGACTTCCTTGCCCTCCATGATGACATGGCCCGCCTCGCCCGTGCTTGAGGGGCCGCCATTGGTGTAGAGCAAATCGCGCATATTCCCGTCCGCATAAAGATGGGTCGAGAAAATCCCGCGATCATCAATGTCGCCCTTGCCCTCTTGCGCTTCGAGCACCGCCGCGCCCGCGCCATCGGCGAACAGCACGCATGTGCCGCGATCATTCCAATCCACGATAGAGGACATTTTATCCGCGCCAATCACTAGCAAGCGCTTATATTGGCCGGATTTGAGAAAAGCATCGGCGACACTTAATGCATAGATAAAGCCCGTACATACGGCCTGTACGTCAAAGGCGGGACCAATCCCAAGCCCCAGCGCCGCTTGCACCTTTACGGCCACGGACGGGAATGTCTGGTCCGGCGTTGTGGTGGCGACAATCACGCCATCAATATCCGCAGGCTTAAGCCCGGAATTCGCCAGCGCCTCGCGCGCGGCGGCAATGGCCATATCGGCGGTGGTTTCGTCCTTGGCGGCAATGTGGCGGCTTTTGATGCCGCTACGCTTGGTGATCCATTCATCGGACGTATCGACCATTTTCTCCAAATCCTGATTGGTCAGGACTTTTTCGGGCAAATAATGGCCGGTGCCGATGAAAACTGAACGTGTAAGGGGGGATGCTGTCATGATATATGTCTTTTGATTCTTGTTATGGGGAAGCTTAAAGCCCTTAGACCTGCTCGACAAGCAGGCTTTCCTGATTCATCACATGGGAAATATCTGCGGAGACTTTTTCGATCAGCCCTTTTTCGGCCAGACGCGCCGCCATTTGGATCGCGCTGCATGTGCCGATATCGTCGCTGCCGCCGTGACTTTTGACGCAAATCCCGTTCAGCCCCAAAAACACGCCGCCATTATAACGGCGCGGATCAACGCGGTTTTTAAAGCGTTTGAGGCCGACACTACTCAGCAGCCCGCCCAGCATAGAGAGCGGATCGCCGGTCAGCGCATCTTTGAGGAAATGTTTGGACATTTTGCCCACGCCCTCAATGGCCTTGAGCGCGATATTCCCCGCATAGCCGTCACTGACAATCACATCGACGCTGCCCTTGGTGATGTCATTGCCCTCAACGAAGCCGATATAATTGCCGCCAAAATCAATCTCGCCGAGGATCTTTGCGGCATAGCGCACATGATCCGGCCCTTTTTTCTCCTCGGTGCCGACATTGAGCAAGCCGACAGTGGGCTCTTTCGTGCCCTTATAGGAACGCGCAAAGACCTCGCCCATCACGGCGAATTGCACAAGGTTCTCCGCATCCACCAGCACATTGGCACCCAGATCAAGCATAACGGTCGGACTGCCTGTCATTGTCGGGAAGACACTGGCCAGCGCGGGGCGGTGCACACCTTGCAGCGGTTTTAGCACCATCTTCGCCAGCGCCATCAGCGCGCCGGTATTACCCGCCGAGACAACCGCGTCGGCATGGCCATCGCGCACAGCCTCGATCGCCAGCATCATGGAGGAGCCGCGTGCCTTGCGCAAAGCCGCGCTGGGCTTGTCGTTATTATCAACAATAATGTCGGTATGTTTGATCTCGCTGCGTGCGGCCAGCTTGGGGTATTTCCCCAGCAGCGGTGTGATTTCGCGCTCGTCACCAACCAGAAGAAATTTCATATTACCCATACCGGCCAGCGCCATTTGCGCGCCGGGCAAGGTCGCCGCCGGACCAAAATCCCCGCCCATCACGTCGAGGGCTATCGTTACAGATTGGCTCACTAGTGGTAATCTCCTTGTAAGGTTTTATACACCATCTTGCCTTTCCCGCAAAAGCGGGAATTTCATCACGCCCATATAAAGATCCCCGCTTGCGCGGGGAATGCATTATGGGCTCGTGCCCGATCTAGGAAGGCTTACTTCTCTTCGAGGATCTGCTTGCCCTTGTACGTACCGGTTTTCAGATCAATATGGTGGCGGCGCTTTGGCTCGCCCGTATTTTGATCTTCAACCCAGTTTGTGGGGGAAAGAGCGTCATGCGCCCGGCGCATATTACGCTTGGATTTACTTGTTTTTCTCTTTGGAACGGCCATGGCCTTTATCCTTTGCTCGTTAAAGTCTTAAATCTTGAGGGCACTTGATAACCAATCATGAGTGAAAGTGCAAGATATTTATTCTTCTGTCTCGCTATCACCTGAATCGCTGCCCGAACTGCTGCCCGTGCCGTGACGGTTTTTCCAGTCCTTCAGGGCGGCAAAGGGGTTCGCGCGCTCGGGCGCAGGCTCTTCTTTATGAATCACAACATCATCGGTCACATCGTGCGCCACACCGTCCTTATGCGGGTACGGATCAATAGCCAGCGCCAGATATTGCGTGGTCAACTCGCCCACATCTATCTGCCCCTTAGTAATCGGCTCGGGGTCGTCTTGCTCCTCCATCATCTGGATTTCCGTCTGCCCCTTTTGCATCATCAGCTTGTTCTTGGCGCTTGATAGGCTCACGGCGCGTTCATGATCAGCAAAATACCCTTCGAAATCTTCTTCGATTGTGCTGGTTACCGGCTCGGCTGTAACAACACATTTCTGCGTCACTTCGGCCTTTAGATGCCCCTTAACATATACGCTAAAGCCGCCATCGCCTTTATGGATCACAAGGTCAGCCGCGAGCGAATCTACCGCGATTACATCCAGCCGCCGCGCCAAAGCCTTAAGCGCCTGCGTATCCGGCGAGATGCCCAGCCGCGTCTGGGCGGCGCTTAGATCCTCGATCACCACGCGGTGCGACCATTCGGGCTCGACGATAATATTCTTCTTTTTAGCCATCTTATTTACCTTTCGGCGGCGCAAAGCGCGCGCGCCCCTCCATCAAATCTTGTGCCTGTAGTGATTTAACATTTCTTTTGATATAAGCAACCATGCCCCGCAGCGCCGCCGCGTCAATATCAGCCACAGTGCCATACAGATTATGCCGCAGCGCCTCATCCCAATCACTGCCCTCTAGGGCCGCCTTATAGGCATGAACGCGGCCATTAAAGCCCTTCATCATGCGCTTCATATGTTTGGGCACGCCCATATCGCCAATGCCCGCCTCGCGCAAATCTTTCTCCATATAGCGAAAAGCAATATCGAATATATCCTGCGAGAGCGCTTGCCCGTCTTTGGTCGCGGTGAGCGGGTTCATGATCAGGAATAAATGTAAGCTCAGATTATCAAACCGTCCGTCCAGCGTATCGGGCACCCCGTAATCAGCGTAAAATGCGGGCAACAAGGATTGCTTTAGCGCCGCATCAAACAGCGCGCCCGCCTTGCCGTCATCCGTTTTTTTGGACTTGAATAATGCAAATATGCTTCTTGGCATTGATTGGTTGCCTCCTTTGGCGTAACAGACCCAAGGCCTGCTCGTTATATTTATTCTGTTTTCAAATTATGTGGTAGATGCTAGGAAAGCAAGGTTTTGCGATGCAATAGTATCGGAAGTTCTTGCTTGACGATGCAGATACCATATAATTTGGATACCCGCGAGGGCGCGGCAAATTTTTGTGCCTGCGCAAAATGAACATAACAAGCAGACTTTGGGTCTAAATAGCAGATGAAATACGAAAAAAAAATCAAATCACTAATGATGAACGGCGCGACCTGTGCGGCTTTATGTATTTTTGTGGTGGCCTGCTCCCCCACCACCACACAGCGCGGCAATATGGTGCAGGATTATCAGCTTGTCGCGGTGCAGCCGGGCATATCGACGCGCTCGGACGTGCTGCGTAATATGGGTTCGCCGACGACCAAGGCGCCGTTTAACGAAAATGTCTGGTATTATATTGGCCAGAAAACCGAGAAGCGCGGGATTCTTGACCCCGAAATCGTGGATGAGCGCGTTGTTGTTGTCGTCTTTGATGATGAAGATATGGTTGTGCAGGCGGGCGAATTGGACCGCGAGCGCATTGATTTGCCGATTGACCGCGATAAAACACCGACCTATGGCAATGAAATGACAGCCATGCAGCAATTACTGGGGAATTTGGGTAAATTTAGCGGCGGCCAAGGCGGCGCCACCACCACAGCGGGCGGCGGTGGGCTTTAAAGTTATAAAACGGGGTCAGGGTTCGCTATAAGCTCTTGTATAACCTCATCGCTAACGCCCACATCCTTGTATAAACTTACCGCCCGGGCGACTGAATCTGCGTCCTGCAAATATTGCTGATCAGTGGGTGTCACCATCGCAAGCTCTTTGATGTGCTTAAATACGTCAGGCGCATTTGAAGCCATATTACCAGCAAGCAATGCTCTATCCGTCTCGCTTAAACTGGCAATTGCCTGGCGGGCACTTTGAATACGCTTAACGGTTAATGCAACGGCGATATGCCAACCTGTATTATTAATAGCTGACACGCCTTCTCTTTCAAGACCGATACTTTTTCTAACTGGCAAAACTTTGTGAATACTATCCAGCATGTCTTGCGCCGAACTATTGTCACCATAACCGCTTGCTACTACATCAAAAGCCTGCCTTGCAGAAACAGCCTTATTTGCATGCGCTAAAAAATTAGCAGCCCTATCGCCACCCCTAGATACTGAAGTCATATTAAATCTCCTTATTTTGTGTTATGTATAATTGTATTTTATTTCAATTGCAACAAAAAAAGCCCCGCCATATGAGACGGGGCTTTTGATTTAAATGCATTCCCCGCGCAGGCGGGGATCTTTATGGCCCCCGCTTTCACGGAGGAAACAAAGATGTTGTTTACATCATTGTCTTGGCAACAACCGCCACCAGCAAGATCGCCACAATATTGGTGATCTTGATCAGTGGGTTCACCGCCGGACCAGCCGTATCTTTATACGGGTCGCCAACGGTATCGCCTGTCACGGCCGCATGGTGAGCATCTGAATTTTTGCCACCATGATTGCCATCCTCGATGTATTTCTTGGCATTATCCCATGCACCGCCACCGGCAGTCATAGAGATTGCCACGAAGATACCCGTTACGATTGTACCCATCAGCATCCCGCCAAGGCTTTGGAACGCCGGAAGCATATCGCCGCTGATCCAGTAAATCACGCTGAACAGAGCCACAGGAGCGAATACAGGCAACAAGGATGGAACAATCATCTCTTTGATCGCAGATTGCGTTAGCATATCCACGGCCTTGCCGTATTCAGGCTTGGCTTTACCGGTCATGATGCCCTTGATCTCCTTGAACTGGCGGCGCACTTCAACCACCACAGAGGCCGCAGCGCGTCCCACAGCCGTCATAGACATGGCACTAAACAGATAAGGAAGCAGACCACCAACGAACAGGCCAATCACCACATATGGGTCCTGAAGCGGAAACTCGATATCCGCCAGCTCAGGAATGTAATGTTTGATCTCCTCGGTGTAACCAGCGAACAGGACCAGCGCGGCCAAACCGGCAGAACCGATCGCATAGCCTTTGGTCACAGCTTTGGTTGTGTTACCAACCGCATCCAGCGCATCAGTCGTTTTACGAACTTTTTGCGGCAGATTAGCCATCTCGGCGATACCGCCAGCATTATCGGTTACCGGACCATAAGCATCCAGCGCGACAACCATACCCGCCATAGAGAGCATAGCGGTTGCGGCAATCGCAATCCCGAACAATCCGGCAAACATGAAGGCCACCCAGATACCGGCGCAAATCACCAACACTGGCAAAGCCGTGGCTTCGAGTGATATAGCCAGCCCCTGAATAACATTCGTGCCATGCCCCGTTTCGGAGGCTTTGGCAATAGAACGCACAGGGCGGTATTCAGTCGAGGTGTAATATTCGGTAATCCAGATAATCAAACCTGTAACGCCGAGCCCGACCAAGATGCAGTAGAACAGATCTTTCATCACGATCACATCACCGGAATTGGTTACAACTTCGGTGTCCAAACCATGATGATCAAGCGCAAGATAGATAAGACCCGCCGAAATTACCGCACTGGCCACAAAGCCTTTATAAAGCGCATTCATAACGTTATTGTCTTTGCCCAAACGCACGAAGAATGTTCCAGCGATAGAGCCAATAATCGAGATCGCACCGATAACAAGCGGCAGGATCATCATATCCTCGACATTCGCCACAGCGAATGTGCTGAACGCGATCAACATCGTTGCCACAATCGTCACCGCATATGTTTCGAACAAATCGGCCGCCATACCGGCACAATCACCAACATTATCACCAACATTATCGGCAATCACCGCAGGGTTACGGGGGTCATCCTCGGGGATACCCGCTTCGACTTTCCCCACCAGATCGGCACCGACATCGGCGCCTTTGGTGAAAATACCACCGCCCAGACGGGCAAAGATGGAAATCAGCGAGGCACCAAAACCAAGCGCAACAGAACCTTCAATGGCTGCGCGCAAATCAAGGCCCAGCGTTTCCGTCAGCACATAGTAATATCCGGCAACGCCCAAAAGACCCAGACCAACCACCAGCATTCCGGTAATCGCGCCCGCCTTAAAGGCGATATTCAGCGCGCCGGCCATGCCTTTGGTTGCGGCTTGTGTTGTACGCACATTGGCGCGCACAGATACCAGCATTCCGTTATATCCGGCCAAACCAGATAACACCGCGCCGATCACAAAACCGACACAAACATGCCAGCCGAGCAGATAATAAAGAATAGCGGCAACAACGACACCGACATAGCCGATCGTCTTATATTGCCGATTTAGATAGGCCGCAGCCCCTTCTTGAATCGCGCCTGCAATTTCTTGCATTCGCTTATTGCCGGTCGGAGCCGCCATAATTTGCTTGGCGGCTAAGGCGCTGTAAATCAACGCCAGCAAGCCACTCAAAGCAATAATCACATAGATTGTTGTCATGTTTTTCCCTCACAATTAAGTTTAATCCCCGAATGGAGATTCTGATTAACTACAGAATGCTAGCCCCTAAGGCTTTCATCACAAAGGATTTTTTATATTTTGCCCACATTTTGGTTTTTAAACACGCCGTGTTAAAGCAATTTGGTTTCTGGTTAGGTATGAGGAACGACGCGTATACATTATACGCAAGAGACGAATGAAGCAGCCAGAGGCCAAAGGGCGCAGACAAAAAAAGCCCGGCCAACGAGGGGCCGGGACTAAAGAAGGTTATAGAGGGTTTACATTACGTGTAGGCGTCCAGGTCACAGAGTGCCCACGCGTAATATTCTTAAATCGGGCGCTGTTGCACCACCTGCAAGAGAACATCTTGCACAATATTATCACCCAGCACGCGGTCACTCGCGGCGCCAAGGCGTTTCTTGATAAAACCAAGACGGATTTGACCGCCCCTAAGAGCCGCATGCTTGTTCAACACGCCATACATATCTTGCAAATAGGCATCTTTAAGGCGCGGCGTCATTTTGGTAACCATGCCGGCATCTTCCGCGCTGGACACCTCAAGGGCAACAATCATTGAAACCACCTGCGAGGCACCATTTTCATCAATTATAGGAAGAACAAGCGGCGATAATTCGACAAAATGCATTGAGGAAAGGCCGCCATGCCCATCATCTTTGCCATGATCTGCTTTAGCCTGTTTATGGCTATCTTCGACCACATCGGTTGCGGCCGCCTCGGCAGGCTGCATGAACATAAAATACACACCCGCGCCGCCACCACAAAGAATGGCCAAAGCCGCTATAATTATTACTATCATTTTCATTGTAAATTGACCCTGATTTGAAACTTCGTAAACCCTATTGTTTAAGGGTAAAGCACAAGTATTAAGAGGGCGTTAGATTTAGATAAAATTTTAGATAGTTATAAGGCAGGTTTTTATATAAATGATCTATTATCATTTAATTACAGGGACTTAAAGAAACCCCACACCCTGCGTATAGTTTATGAAAATAAACTTCAGGCATCCCGCAATGTTTTAACGGCGCGGTCTAGCACCGCATTGACCAGCTTCGCTTCGCCGCTATCGTAAAAGGCGTGCGCGACCTCTATATAGTCATTGATGATAATGGGCGGGTCAATATCCTGATGTGCCAGCACCTCGTACGTACCGCATAATAATATAGATTGCAGCAGCTTCTCCGGCACTTTGGTTTTGTCCAGATGGCCACTGACAATCGAATCAAGATCGACGCGGCGCTTTTCCACTCCGCCCAAAATCCGGCGGAATAGCTTCGTATCGGGCGGACAAATCTCCTGCCCCTCCACAACCATTTTGGTGCGTCCAGCCAGAAATTCGCCGGCCACCTCGCCCGCGCTTTGGTCATTAAGCATCGATTGATAGAGCGCCTGCACGGCAAGCAAACGCGCCGCAGAACGCATTTGCCCCTGCGACGGTTTATTTGTTTTATCAGGCTGCTTTTCGGTTGTTGGCGCCAAGGCTATTCACTTTCCGCATATTCAAAAGGGTTTCAACGCAAGCATTGGCTGCCTCTATACCCTTTTTGGTGAAATGCTCAAAGAAGAATTTGTGATGCGGCTCGCTGCCGTGGAAATTATGCGGCGTCAAAATGACGGATAGCACAGGCACGCCCGTATCCAGCATCACGCGCATCAGCCCGTCAATCACCGTAGACGCCACGAAATCATGACGGTAAATGCCGCCATTAATTACAAAGCCGCACGGAACGATAATGGAATATTCACCGCTTTCCGCCAGTTTCTTGGCCAGCAGCGGAATTTCAAGGCTGCCCGGCACTTCGAATGTTTCTATCTGGTCTTCGCTAATGCCGCGATCCGCGCATTCTTGTGTGAAAGAAATGCGGGCTTGCTCGACAATGTCGCGGTGCCAGTTGGCGGCAATAAAAGCGACTTTACCCGGCTCTTGCGATCCGAAATTTTCGATTGAGTTGCTTGAGAA
>Ga0136600_1001226_pt1 | contig 12063 bp, 8 predicted proteins | sample AntRauMFilla2698_FD_104634 | JGI IMG/M metagenome (GOLD analysis project Ga0136600, IMG submission 104634) | Saline lake microbial communities from Rauer Islands, Antarctica - Metagenome Filla 2 #698 | ecosystem: Environmental > Aquatic > Non-marine Saline and Alkaline > Saline | place...
GTAAACCAAGCGGAAATTTCGGTCGTATCCATTCGAATTTCTTCCTTTTGATCCTCGCTGAACATGCTGAGTGTTTTGACTTCTCTGATATGTTGGTATGTCGCTTCCTGTGCTTGATATTCTCCGATCTTTTTGGTTTCTCCTGTGAGTACCCAATTTCGTTCCTCCAGCTCATCGACGATTAAAAATTGCTTACTAAAGCTTTCCGTTTGCTTTTTGTAAGTCTTGGTCACTAAGTTTTTATACGTCAGTGAATTTCCAATAGAGATTGATAAACTCATACCGCCTCCAGAGGCATTGACCATTCCGGCATCCAGTCCTTCTGCTTCTTGCCATACGGACTCTGTTAAATTGAACTTTAGCTCATATTCCTTTTGAAATTTTTTTTTGAGTTGAGCTTTGAGTTCATCAGCCATACCTGGTGCCATATCTTTTCCCGAAAAGCTGAAGTTGGACATATCCTTATCTGATAAGTAAGTGGCTATTCCCTCAAATTGCTGAGCTTTCGCTTGATTGACGATGATAAATAGCGCCAAAGATGAGCCGATGATTAGTGCGATTAAATGTTTTTTGCGTTCCATAGTTTTAGTTTTTTTGTGTCTTACAAAACAATACTGACAAGTGCTAAGGAATAGTTAACCAGTGTTAACGTGTGTTAACCAACTTACATGGGCCAATGGTAAGCCTTATATTAGCCATGTGATTAAGCAATCAATAAAAAAAATCATCCTTTTAATGTCAGTCACAGTACTCATCATACTGGGATCGCAGATCTATCGCACCCTTGGGAATTACCAAACCAATAAACAGCGGTATATCACCGATGTGCAAGTAGCTTTGGATCTGGCAGTAGAAAAGTATTATGCGGATAAAGCGCGTGATAACTTTTTTGTGATGACGATGAATGATAATGATACGGTCTCAGTCAGTACGTTCAATCGACACCAATTCTTTTCTGGGGATAACAAGCTCGATAGTCTTCTTAAATTAGTAAGAGATACCAATAGCGAGAAAACCACGGATAAAGGCTTTGCTTTCGCATGGCCTAAGGATACGAGTCAGGCATCCTCAATCAGATCGCCAAAGTCAGCGATTAGTGCTAAAAAACTAGATACCCTGTTGAATTCTTATAAGTTATCCAATATCCGGATATCTAGTGACGAAGAAGATTCTGCAACCAATGTGGCCAATGCAGGATTTAAGAGCCTCACCAAAAAAGTGATGATTTCCATCAGTGAAGATCTCATAGAATTGGGTCAGCTGAGTAAAATAGTAGATGAGGAACTCGAACGGAAGGGTGTCCCTATCGGCTATCAGCTAGCGCATTCGGGACCCGATAACAATACAAGTTTGGGTAATAAAGAGGATAATTATACGCTATCGACTACATCGAAGACAACTTACCTTCCAAGAGATGAAACGCTTTCTATGCATTTTGAGAATGCTTCCTTGCTCATTTTGAAAAAAGGGATCATTGATCTGATGATTTCAATAGCCATAGTTCTTGCGGTAGTGATGGCGCTTTGGTATCTCTACGGCATCATCAAAGAGCAAAAAGAGCTGGCATTAATCAAAGATGATTTGATCAGTAATATTACCCATGAATTTAAAACACCCATCGCGACTATTTCTACGGCGATAGAAGCTATATCAAACTTCAATGTAGCAAATGACCAGGAAAAGACGAGGCGATACCTTGGACTTTCTCAAGATCAGCTGATCAAACTCAATCTGATGGTAGAAAAATTACTCGAAACAGCGTCCATAGATTCTGGAATGATACAAGTCAATCAGGAAGAAGCAGACCTTACGAAGCTCACCCAAAAAGTGGTAGACAACTATAAAATCATAGCCGCTGAAAAGTCGATATCTCTGAGTCTTCCAGAAGAAGAGGTGTGGCATAGTGTCGATTCTTTTCATATTGAAAGCGCCTTGTCTAACCTGATCGATAATGCCATAAAATACGGTGGAGATCAAATTTCTGTAAGCCTAGCTTTGCTAAATCAACGACCAGTTTGGAAAGTGGCTGACAATGGAGGTTACATACATAAGGAACACAAGGAAAGGATTTTCGAAAAACTCTATCGTATACCACAAGGTAATCAACACGATGTGAAAGGATTTGGTATTGGCCTTTATTATACCAAAGCAGTGGTAGAAAAACATGGAGGAGCTGTACTACTGGAAACAAAGAGAAATCTTACCAACTTCACCATTCAACTATGAGCAAAATATACAAAATACTGCTAGCAGAAGACGAAGAAGCGCTTGGCACCATTGTGAAGGAGAGCTTAGAGACACGAGGCTTTGAAGTGATCTACTGTGAAAATGGTGAAGTAGCCAAAGAAATGTACGCCAAGGAAAAACCTGAATTACTTGTCCTGGATGTAATGATGCCGAAAAAGGATGGTTTCACGTTGGTCAAAGAAATCCGAAAGACTGATCCCATAATTCCCATCATTTTTCTCACTGCAAAGTCTCGCACGGAAGATATTGTGGAGGGCTTTGGCTATGGCGCCAATGACTACCTGAAAAAGCCATTCAGCATGGAAGAATTGATCGTGCGAATGAAGGCACTTTTAGGGCGAGTCGCAGCACAGGAAACATCAGAGAGCCTGAGTATCGGTAAATATACCTTCGACGTTCCCTCGCAAACGCTCAAGATTGCAGGGGATGAGGAGGTACTGACTCACAGAGAATCACAATTGCTCTCAGCACTTTATGAACAAAAAAATGAGTTAACCGATCGCAAAGAAATCCTTCTTGCATTGTGGGGAAACGATGACTTTTTCAATGCCCGAAGCATGGACGTCTTTATCTCCAAACTGAGAAAAAAACTAGCCCAAGACCCAAACATCAAGATCCTCAATGTCCGGGGATATGGGTATAAGTTGGTGTGTTAAGGAATTCGAAAAGGTTAAATTCCCAGTAATTTAGTGCTGAGAAAGTGAGGGAAATCTTGTGATGATAAAACAACTTTTTTCTAAGTCTCCCTTCAGAAACTTCAAACCAGATATGATTCCAATTACACGAAATCTTTTTTTACGAAACAAGTAAATCGGCTATTCTAAAGAAAGAAAACTAAGTCCGGCATTGGTTACCTTTCCTACGTTTTATCCAAAATCACGCTTCTTTTACTTTCAGCCAATTGAGTACTTTCTCAACGGTTAGTCCTTGGACAATGATGCTGAATACTACGATGATATAAGTTATCGCTACAATCAGTTCGCGGTTCATCTCATCGGTCAGGGAAAGGGCAAGGGCGATAGATATGCCACCTCTTAATCCTCCCCAGGTCATCATCAAGCCTGTTTTAGGAACAAAATCGAGTTTCTTTTTGAATATTTGTATTGGACCCAAAAGCGCCAAATATCGGCAGATCAGCGCTATTGGAATGAGGAATGCTCCTGCTAAAATATAATCGCCTTTAAAGCTCAATATCAGTACCTCTAGGCCTATTAGTACAAAAAGAATAGCATTGAGAAAAACGTCTAACAGCTCCCAGAACTTATCTACATAGTGCTCAGTGGTTTCACTCATGGAGGATTCTCGGCGGGTATCATTTCCTACAAATAACCCAGCAACCACCATGGCGAGAGGACCCGAAAAATGTAAACTACTCGCCAATAAATAACCTCCCATTACCATGGCCAAAGTAAGCATTATTTCCGTTTCGTAGTTGTCTATGGATTTTATCATGAGGTAAGTCACATAGCCCAAACCCAAACCTAAAAGTATGCCTCCACCTACTTCTTCCAAAAAGAGGAAACCAATAGGGCCAAAGGAAATATCCGCATTGGGGCTTGCCGCCAATTGAAAGAGTGTTAAGAATATAACCACGCCTATGCCATCGTTGAAAAGACTTTCGCCCACAATTTTGGTTTCCAGTTTTTTGGGTGCGCCGGCCTGTTTTAAAATGCCCAAAACGGCGATGGGATCAGTTGGGGAAATCAAGGCACCAAATAATAAGGCTTGCAAGTAACTTATGGGTAATTGCATGTAGTTGAGGAGGTAAAAAGCAATTGTTCCTATTAAGAACGTGGATGTCAAAACACCTACGGTTGCAAACATCATAATGGGGTAGCGCTGCACTTTTAGCTGGCTGAAGTTGGTGTGCAGGGCACCTGCAAAAAGCAAAAAGCTCAACATTACATCCAAGAGCACTTCCTTGAAATCAATGGAGCTGATGATGGCCACTGCATTGTTGAGAAAGACATCTGTAAACAAAGAGGAGATGGAAATGCCCACAGTAAAAATCATGGCCATGATCATCAGGCCGATGGTGGTTGGCAGTTTAAAGAAGCGCACGTTTATGTAACTAAACAGTGCAGAAATAACGGTGAGTAAGGTTATTATTCCAAATATGCTCATTGGTAAAGATTAAGAATGCTAAAAATATGTGTGCTAAATTAGGCATACGAACCAAGTAGTTATCCCTTAGATCGAATTGATTTTACTTGATCGATATGAAGTAGGCCTTCTTTCTGATGAAAACATACGTTAGATGAGGCTTACGGACCTATCCCCTATTTGAGGGTGCAAAACCTTAATGACAAAAGAATTACTTGCAATGAGATCAAAATTATAGCGGGTATTAAACTTGCGTTCGCATCCAGTTTGCCCAGATCTTCATATTCCAACATCTAGTCTGAGTCTGAAGTATTGATTTTTTGCTGAAATGGATTGTCTCGGCTGATGTTTATGGCGCAATCATCTCCATAACAAGAAGTAAATTGATGCCCTCTACTTAGAAATCATCTACTACAGTCATTGCTCGAGCCTTTAGAAAGCTTTTTGAGCAAGTGATGAAAATCATCATGAGCAGAGAGCATGACATGTTATACTGAGTTTATCTCCTAAGGTCTTTGATTCAGGAACAAAATGTTGTTCTGAATGTCACCGTACAAAATAGGGAAGGCGATGTGTCCTCATTAACATTCTCCTATCAGCATAGTTATCAATGTTATGAAAAACATTAGCCTCCTGCTCTTTCTCATTACGGTTCTTCTTTTTAGTCAGAGCTGTGCCCAGACCAATGATGAAAAATACACTTTCAGAGAAGGTGATCGCCATGGTATTGGTAAATGGTACATGGGCAGAGAAATAGCCTATGTGATGGGTTTTCAGGGAATTAATTGGCTGGAGAGACCCGAGCGAGAAAAGGAAGAAAACACCAGCAAGCTGCTTTCAAATATGAAAATAAGCTTGGATGACGTAATTGCGGATATTGGTGCTGGGTCGGGTTATCATGTCTTCAAAATGGCACCTCTGGCTAAAGATGGTCTTGTGTACGCTGTGGATATTCAGGAGGAGATGCTCACTGCTATTCGAAAGAAAAGAGAAAATAGTCCTTCGAAAAATATTGAAACTATCAAGGGAAGTGAGCAATTGGTGAATTTGCCAGAAAACACCGTTGATAAGGTATTGATGGTGGATGTCTATCATGAATTTAACTACCCCATCGAAATGATTGCTTCTATTAAAAAGGCACTTAAAAAAGAAGGTAAAATTTTTCTCATTGAATACCGCGGAGAAGATCCCAATGTTCCTATAAAGGAAGTACACAAAATGACAGAAAATCAATCTGTCAAAGAAATGGAAGCAGCTGGCTTCAAGTTGGAACAAAATATCAAAAATCTTCCGTGGCAACATTGTATGGTGTTTGTGAAGAAATAGTTGATCTTTTCCCCTTCTCCTTGGCCTGTGAATCACCATAGCCGTCAACCTAACGAACTATACTTTTAGGAAAATAAACTAAAGTCGATTTTAAGCAGAAAAATCAAGGATTTTTCGAGTTATATAAGCCAATTTGTGACGGATGAACACCTTGAAGAGGTAGCCAAGCAGACTAAATTCAAGCAAAGAACTTCTCTGATTACGCCTAAATCCTTTCTGAACATGTTGTTCTTTTCAAATGTCGATAGCTGTCCTAGCTTGAGTGAATACAGCATTGATTTGGAGCATCAAAGTGGGTTACCAAGCAAGCAATCGATAAGCGTTTTAACGAAAGAACCAAGGAGATGCTCACCCAGTTGTTGCAAGAAATCCTTACCAGTCAGATCAAGAGGAAATTGCCCTTAAAAAATGGGCATTTTAGCGAGATACGCATCATGGATAGTTCAGATTTTGCTTTGTCAAAAAACCTATCTGATGATTTTCCTGGCTATGGAGGTGCTGGACGTGAAGCGATTGCTCACATTCAATTGGAATATGAACTTCTTGGAGGTCAAATCACCCAATTATCTCTAGGTGGTGCTTTAGATGCAGATGCTAAAGCAGGTATGAAACACATTGAGGAGATACCCAAAAAGGCACTCTTGATTAGAGATTTAGGCTATTCTTCCCCCAAAGCTTTCAAAGAGTTGATCAAGCGTGATATCTATTTTGTTAGCAGAGCCAAAGCCCAGTGGTCAATGTATGAACAAAAAGATGGAGTCCTTAAAAAAATCACTGTTGAGGATATTAAAGCCAAGCTCAAAGAAAGCAATGAAAAATACTTCGATCTGGAGATTTTGGTTGGGCAACAAACCCTCACGCCTGTAAGACTCATTACTAACTTCTTGACAGAAGAGCAGACATGCAAGCGGATAAAGAAGAAAAAAGCCAATAGAGGGCCGTTGAGTAAACTAGCTCAAGAAAGTGCATGCCTAAACTTATTTGTCACCAATATTGAGAAAGAGGAATGGAATGCGGAAAAGGTGTACCAACTCTATTCTTTAAAATGGCAAATAGAACTCATCTTTAAAACGTGGAAAAGCATGATGCGAATACATAAAATACATCCCATGAGTGGAATAAGAGTTGAATGTGTCATGCTCATCAAATTTATCTGGGTGATGTTGAACTGGTCATTGTTGAAATTGACAGAAGAAGTCATTGGTAGTGAAATAAGTCTTCACAAAATGACCAGAACCTTATCTGGAAGGTCTAACCTACTACATCTATCTACTCTTGAAAACCCAGAAAGATTGATCCTTTGGCTTGAGAATCTGTTTAGGCTTAGCCCCAAACATCACCTCAAAGAATATAAAAAAGGAAGTGAAAAGTACGTAGATATTCTAACAACAAAATTGCAGTTATTTGTTATCTTTAAAAAAGAAGTCAAACCAAAAAAGTCATCTACAGGGTGGCATTCAAAAAACATGGAAAATAAAACTTGGCCATGGAAACATGGCTATTGCCTGTAGCAAAAAAAATTAGGTTGACGGCTATGGTGAGGACACGAAACAAGGCGGGAGAGGGATTCTCAAAAATTTTATTGCATTATTAAAAGTTAGTAGTTATGTTTGATTAAATAATTGGTATATAACTGAGAAATAATGAAACAAAACAAAACAATTTATTCTCATACTGATCCTCTTTGGGGGTGTTTTTGGTAGTTGTTCGGATGCAAATGAAAATATTGACCTTGAGATAGTGCCAGACCAATCGGATGTCAACTTTGTAGCCTTGAATAAGTCTTTGGAAGAGGTCGCTAATGTATTTTCCACATTTATTAATAAACAAGAAGTAAAAAACGAAATTTTATCATTTGCCAACAACCCTTCTGAAGAGTCTTATATTGCTTTCGAAGATTTATTAAATTACGAATCGAGCGGTAGAATAAATTCTAGCATTATAGCTGGTATCCGATCATTCCAAAGTGCATCTTCTGGTAGGAGGGCTGTGCGTGACGTTCTTGACTTGGAGCAATTCCTTCTGGAAAATGACTATGCCTTATATGCGCCTTATTATGCAGAGGACTTGTCAGACTCTGATGAGCCGATTACGATTTCTTGGTGGGATGGACAAGTAGAAGGGCAGGATACTCCTGGCATCCAGACTGGTGATCAGGCTTCTTCGGGTAGAGTGGATAACCTTTTAAGTATAAATGATGATTATGCATCTACGCATCCTACCTTAATTTTAGTGCCAAATGATCAACCTATACGATGTATGGGGGCAGAGTATGCCAGATGTAGTGGAGAAGGAGGCGGATCTACTGGTGGAGGCACTGGTGGAGGCGTGCCTACTACGCCTAGGAATATCGACTGCCGAGATTTGGCAGATGATGCTACTGTTAAAATGAAGATGCCGGAGTTTAGACTTACAGGAAATACAAGGGGGTGGCCGTATCGAAATAATTTGCAATTATCGATTATCACTGGTAATTATTCAGTTGACTCAAACGGGTCTGTTAATGCAAGCCCTGACAAAAACGATATTTGGACGCAACAAATAGTTAGTAGAAGTGATGCTAAAAACCGTAGATGGAAGACGAATAATTCTTCGTTCATATTGAGCAATTGGTCAAAAAGTAAAGTTGAGATGAGAGTGTTCATGTCTCACCGTCAGTCGAACGGTATTAAATCGTTTAAGGGAGAAGTGAAGGTAACAGACGACGGTAATCAAGAATCAACTACATCTGTCAGTTGGGAGGAGAAGACAGAAAAAGCCGCTTCCAAAATGTTTAATGTGGCGTTTGATCGATGTACGTTTTTAGGAGATCTTACAGAAGATGGAGGTTTTGGCATCCGAGAAGGTTATCAGATATATCAATGGGATCAAGTTCAGTTTTATCTAGAACCGGATGTTCGATTGTAAAACAAGTAAAAAAGCTAGCGTTAGCAACGCTAGCTTTTGTAAATCAAGATATATGACTTTACGTTTTTTTCTATTTTTAGGATTGCTCCTGACGATTCAAACCTATTTAATTGCTCAGCATGAGGTATCAGCTCGCGCTGGAATTTCCTTTCTAGATCTATTGAGTAGCGATAATAGGGGGCTGAACTTTGAGGTAGGTTACAGGTACCGATTGAATAAGTGGATGGCTGTCGGCTTAGATCATGGCTATCAAGACCACAGCAACTTTCCAGATTTTTACCAATCAACTGCCTTTTTGGAAAATGGTATCAATCCCAAGGCAGATGAGTATATTAGAAACTTATCTTTTGATCAGGCATTGGTGCTGCGCTGGCAGACAAACAATTTCGTATATATTAATCCTTCTCTACAAATACGTTTTTTCAGGATAAAAAGATGGACTTTTACTCTAGACGCAGGCCCTTTACTTCAAAAGAAAACAGTAAGTTCCTTTTCTCTAGGTGATTGGAAATATGATCAAACCAATAATCGAATTACCGAATATGACGGAAGATATGTCATTCGAAATGCTTTTAATTTTGGTTGGACTGGCACTTTAGCTATTAGGACATTGATAACTAATCGGTTGATGTTTTCTATTGATGCAAGGTTTAATTTTTTATACCTAAGAGAGGATATGAACAATATTTATACTGGGGATTTTGTGGCAATAAGAACTGGGCTTACCTATCTAATTCCTAGAGATGACTAGCTTCTTTCTGAAGCAACTTCAATGATGAAAAGTTTTAGTTATTCAGTTACTTATATCCGAGCATGAGGTAAGACAAGAAGTTCTTGATGTGCGTATCAAAAAAGGAAGTGAAGGGGAGGCGCGCATGCTTGTTGTGGAACATGATGGTTCGGAAGGGCGCTATTAGCTTTATAAGCGAATCAGAAATTATCATCAATGGAACCTTCCAAGACCCTAATCATCCTTTGGATTTGTTACCTATGAAGAAAAGTCATGCTTAAAAAAGGGGTGCTTAATTAATAGATGTGAGTTGTGATGAGGGCATGGGTTTTAATTAGCGCAAACCTCCACTTGTGATCACTACCCGAATCCTGATATCTCATTGAATAAAAAAGGCGTTGGAGCGAACGGATAGAATGCTATAAAAAGATATTTTTCACTTGCAAAAGCAACCATAAGAATATGGCGTGCATCTGATAGACTAAACAGAATAAAATGAAAATCTATTTTTCGATCTTATCGCTACTATTATTTACCACTATCATTGCCGCACAGAGCTATGCCGACGAACCAGATAATGCTATTCTGATCACCACAGATATAGATAACTTCTGGGAAGCATTTGATGCATGTGATGGAAACTTCAGTGCGGAGATTTTTGACAAATACTACATCTCACCAAAATCGGAAGGCATGGCCGGGTTTATTTCCGGTCGAATTAAAAGTGGAAATTATTTGGCTCAAACGGTTCAAAGACACAAAGATTATTATTCGTCCATCCGAGAGAGTACTTATCAAGTAATGGATATGAAAGATGAGATTCTAGAATCCTTTCGCAAGTTTGAAGAGATTTATGAGCCCGCTCACTTCCCTCCCGTTTACTTTATGGTGGGTGCATTGAATTCGGGAGGAACGAGCCAAGATAGCGGACTTTTGATCGGGGTAGATATGTATGGGAAAACAGACAGTATGCCCACTCATGAATTGGGCGCTTGGTTAAAAACTGTATTGAAACCAATCACTGACGTTCCCTATATAGTAGCACATGAACTCATTCATTATCAACAATCCATAAAGACTAAAACACTTTTGGACAAATGTCTGATGGAAGGCTCGGCGGACTTTATTGGGGAACTGATCTCTGGAAAACACATCAATGAGCACGTGCATGATTTTGCCAATCCAAAAGAAGAAGAACTTTGGAAAGAATTCTCTCAAAGAATGAATAAAAGAAAACATCAGGGTTGGTTGTATGGCAGTACTCCGGGTCGTCCAAATGACTTAGGGTACTGGATTGGATATAAAATATCAGCCGCTTATTACGCCCAAGCTGAGGACAAACAAGAAGCGATCTATGACATACTTCACATTAAGGATTCTAAGAAATTCCTCGACCAAAGTGGTTACGCCAAAAGGTTTAAGTAATAGCAGAACTTGAATTTTTGGTGAAAAAAGCATGTATATGAGCGAGATATCCATTTGTTGGACACAAGCTCAAAGCTTGTTCGGGGGCGGTATGCGGCTTACTCGGCACTATTTAAGGAGAATGCACATCCTATTCTACGCAAAGCCTGTTTCTGGTCTTAGCTACAATAACCCAAAATATGTCTTCAGGCAAAACTGCACTTCATCCTATTTTCAGTTCGGCAAGAACGTCTTCAGGATCAAATAGTGTAGAGGAAAAGGTACTTTTTTTTGGATGCTTTACGCTTTTGCAATGTATGTAGCGAGCCAGTAATAGATGGCTGGGTTAGCTGTATTTAACCCTCCCTTAGATTATTTCGGTTACTACCTTTTAAATCGTAACTTGAGCATTAGAATTATTTCAATTCTATTTTCTTCTCTTGGCATTTCAATCATGCCCATTAGATTATTGAATGTTGGCGGGGCATCTTGGTGTTTGTTCTCACCTGCACTTACAAATAATTAACATCTAATGGGATTCACAGCCAATTAGCTTAATTGGCAGACCCAATTATCGGAATACTTTATGAGAACTTTTGGAGTAATTGGAACTTCTAAAAAAGAAGATGAGCGCAGACTGCCCATTCACCCTGATCATTTATTGAGATTACCACAGGAGGTAAGAGAAAAACTTATCTTTGAAAAGGGGTATGGTAAACCATTCAAAATTGATGATGGAGAAATGGCCTCACTATCAGGAGGTGTCGCTTCGAGAAGTGAACTTTTGTCAGATATTGGATCGGTGATCATAGCAAAACCAGTCTTGGCTGATTTGAAAGAGTTGAAGGAGGAAGGCATTCTTTGGGGCTATCCACATTGTGTGCAGCAAAGGGAGATAACCCAGACTGCCATCGATCGTAAATTGACTTTGATCGCTTTTGAGGATATGTTCGTTTGGTCGCCCAGTGGGCTACAAGGTCGCCATACATTTTATAAAAACAATGAAATGGCTGGGTATTGCGCCATACTTCATGCACTGCAATTAAAGGGAATCGATGGTCATTATGGTAATCAGCGAAAGGTAATAATCTTTAGTTTCGGAGCGGTGAGTAGAGGAGCAATTTATGCCTTAAAGGCACACGGCTTTAGAGATATAACCATTTGCATACAGAGACCAGAACATGAGGTTAGAGAAGAAATTCTTGATGTGCATTATGTGCGTATTAAAAAGGGAATCGAAGGGGAGGCGCGTATGCTTGTTGTGGAACATGATGGTTCGGAAAGGCCGCTATCCGATTTAATAAGCGAATCAGAAATTATCATCAATGGAACCTTCCAAGACCCTA
>Ga0136600_1001227_pt1 | contig 12060 bp, 10 predicted proteins | sample AntRauMFilla2698_FD_104634 | JGI IMG/M metagenome (GOLD analysis project Ga0136600, IMG submission 104634) | Saline lake microbial communities from Rauer Islands, Antarctica - Metagenome Filla 2 #698 | ecosystem: Environmental > Aquatic > Non-marine Saline and Alkaline > Saline | place...
TAACTCTTCATCATCTACTAGATCAACTTTGTTCATGAACACTACAATCTGTGGTACACCAACCTGGCGCGCTAACAAGATGTGCTCACGAGTTTGTGGCATAGGACCGTCGGTGGCTGCTACTACTACAATAGCTCCATCCATTTGCGCCGCGCCTGTTACCATGTTCTTTACGTAATCTGCGTGACCTGGGCAATCCACATGGGCGTAATGACGCGCTTCTGTTTCGTACTCAACGTGTGCAGTCGCTATTGTAATACCACGCTCTCTTTCTTCCGGAGCGTTGTCAATTTGATCAAAGGCTTGCGCTACACCACCATAAGTCTTCGCCATTACGGTCGTAATCGCCGCTGTTAGCGTAGTTTTACCGTGATCTACGTGTCCAATCGTTCCCACATTAACATGTGGCTTGGTGCGTTGAAAGGTCTCTTTTGCCATAACTATAGTCTTGTTTTAATTAAATTCTTATGATTGACTTTCGATAATTTCCTGAGCAATCTTGTCAGGAACCGCTGTGTACTCTTCAAACTCCATAGAGTAAACTGCACGACCTTGAGTCAAAGATCTCACATCAGTAGAGTATCCAAACATTTCTGAAAGTGGGACATTAGCTTTAACAACTGAACCACCATCTTTATTTGTATCCATACTTTGAATGATACCACGACGACTGTTTAAGTCACCAATCACATCACCCATATATTCTTCAGGAGTTGTTACTTCAACTTTCATAACCGGCTCAAGTAATTGTGGCTTTGCTTTCTTAGCTGAATTTCTAAATCCAAGCTTAGCAGCAAGCTCAAAACTCAATTGGTCAGAATCAACATCGTGATAAGATCCATCAAATAGTCTTACTCCAACGTTTTGTACAGCATAATTAGCTTGTATACCATTTTCTAATGCTGCTTTAAATCCTTTCTGTACTGAAGGGATAAATTCTCTAGGAATATTACCACCTACAATCTCATTGATGAACATAAAACCATCTTCTTCTGATACTCGGTCTTTTTTACCAGCGTAATCAGCAAAATATTCAATAGGAGCAATCTCAAACTGAATGTCAGCAAATTTACCACGACCACCAGATTGTTTCTTGTAAAGTTCTCTATGCTCAATCGCTTTAGAGATAGTTTCTCTGTAAGAGACTTGAGGAGCTCCTACATTAGCTTCAACTTTAAATTCACGCTTTAAACGATCAACAATAATTTCCAAATGTAACTCGCCCATACCAGCAATGGTAGTTTGGCCAGTTTCTTCGTCTGTTCTAACCTGGAATGTAGGATCTTCTTCAGCCAGCTTTTGTAGACCCGTAGAAAGTTTTTCACTATCCGCTTTAGTCTTTGGCTCAACAGCTAATTTAATTACAGGTTCAGGAAATGTAATTTGTTCTAAAATAACAGGATCATCTAAATCGCAAAGAGTATCACCAGTATAAACTTCTTTCACACCCACGACAGCAACAATGTCACCAGCCTGAGCTATATCAATATCTTTCTTTGAGTTGGCATGCATTTCTAACAAACGCCCAACTCTTTCTTTCTTTCCAGTAGAAGAATTCAATACATATGAACCTTTTTCAAGTGTTCCAGAATAAACTCTAGCAAAAGTTAATTTACCAACGTAAGGATCAGTCATGATTTTGAATGCAAGTGCAGAAAATGGTGCATCAACGTCAGCTTCTCTTATAACTTCTTCTTCAGTAAAAGGTTTAATTCCTTTAACAGCCTGTACATCTAATGGTGAAGGCATAAATGAAATAACTCTATCAAGCATCGCCTGTACACCTTTATTCTTAAGTGCAGTACCACACATCACAGGAGTAATATCTTTTGCGATAGTTGCTTTTCTAATAGCAGCAAGAATCTCATCTTCTGAAATTTCTTCTTCCATCAAATACTTTTCCATCAAAGACTCATCATGATCAGCAATAGCCTCGATCAATTGAATTCTGTAATCTGCAGCCTTTTGAGCTAAATCTTCTGGTATATCAATTTCATCATACTTCGCACCTAATGACTCGTCATCCCAAACAATTCCTCTCATGTTGATTAAATCAACAACTCCTTTGAAGTTCTCTTCAGAACCAATTGGAATCTGAATAGGTATTGGGTTTGCGGCAAGTTTTTCATCAAGCTGAGAAACGACATTGTAAAAATCAGCTCCAGTACGATCCATCTTATTAACAAAAGCCATGCATGGCACTTTGTATTTGTTTGCTTGACGCCATACAGTCTCAGATTGAGGCTGAACAGCTCCAACTGAACAAAGAACGAAAACCGCTCCATCAAGCACACGTAGAGATCGTTCTACTTCAACAGTAAAATCAACGTGACCAGGAGTATCAATAATATTGATTCGGTGATCTTTCCAGATACAATGAGTAGCAGCAGATGTAATGGTAATACCACGCTCTTGCTCTTGCTCCATCCAATCCATTGTAGCCGCGCCATCATGCACCTCTCCAATACGGTGACTACGACCGGTGTAAAATAAGATACGTTCCGTAACAGTAGTTTTTCCGGCGTCAATATGAGCCATAATACCTATGTTACGCGTTCTGCGCATCTTTTCAATAACTTCTGGATTACTTCGTTTTACTTCTGCCATGATAATTTTGAAATACTATTAAAATCTAAAGTGAGCGAATGCTTTGTTTGCTTCTGCCATACGGTGAACTTCGTCTTTCTTACGAACTGCTCCACCTTCATTATTTGAGGCATCCATCAATTCACGAGATAATCTCAATGACATTGATTTATCATTGCGTGCACGTGCTGAACGAATCAACCATCTCATTCCTAACGCTACACCACGCTCTTGTCGAACTTCATTTGGTACCTGGTATGTTGCACCACCAACTCTGCGGGATTTAACCTCAACAACCGGAGTTGCATTCTGCATAGCTGATTTAAAAGTGTCGATACCAGTTTCACCGGTTTTTTCTTCAATGATTTCGAATGCCTGATATACAATCTTACGAGCAACGTTCTTTTTACCGTCTCTCATTAAATTGTTTACAAAACGTGTAATTAGCTTATCCTCAAAAATTGGATCCGGCTGTACATCTCGTTTTTCTGCTGTCTTTCTACGCATCTTCGGTCAATCTAAAATTCTAATTTTACCCTCTTGGGCGTTTTGTTCCGTATAAACTACGGCTTTGTGTTCTTCCGTCTACACCTGCAGTATCAAGTGTACCACGTATAATATGGTAACGTACACCAGGTAAATCCTTAACACGTCCACCACGAATTAGCACAATACTATGCTCTTGTAAGTTGTGACCTTCACCTGGGATGTAAGCCGAAACTTCAATTCCATTAGTTAGTCGAACACGAGCTACTTTACGTAATGCTGAGTTCGGTTTTTTTGGAGTAGTTGTGTAAACACGAGTACAAACACCACGCTTTTGTGGACAACCCTGCATTGCAGGAGCAGTTGTCTTTCGAGTCTTACTTTTTCTACCTTTTCGTATAAGTTGTTGTATAGTTGGCACAGTTCAAATTGTTTGGTTATTGCCATCAAATGCTGAGCTTGCAAATATATAGCTTTTTTCTGTACTTCTAAAAATTATTCCGAACATTATTTCATATTAATTCCAGAATACATCATAAAACATCCGATTAGCAGATTCTTTGCCTAAATTTGATGTAATAATTTATTAACCGATATATAACTGTATACCAATTGTCTATTTCTAATCTCTCAGGATTGAGCACTAAACGACTTGAAGCTTTAGGCACAGCTAGCATAAAGACTGAAAGAGATCTAATTAATTTTTTTCCTCTTAGATACCTAGATCGTAGTAACGTTCAAAGAATAGTTCATTTGCTTGGGTCAGGCGAGGAGGTTACAGTTGTTGGAAAAATCACCCAAATACAGGATGTAGGTTTTAAGAGAGCTAAACGCCTAGAGGTTTCTATTGATGATGGAACTGGTATTGTAAAGGGGGTTTGGTTTAGAGGTGCATCTTATCTTAAGAAGGTTTTTAATGAAGGTGACTTGGTAGCATTTTTTGGGCCAGCCAAACGTTATGGTAAATCAATTACTATAGCTCATCCTGAAGTAAATAAGCTTTCAGAAGAAGGTGATGTATCTAACTTTTCCCGTATTGTCCCAATTTATCCAAGCAATAAAGATTTTAGCAAAACAAGACTGACTAATAAAATTATTATAGGCTGGATTGAAACGCTTCTCATGCAAATTTCTATAAAGGAGTTTTTACCAGAATATTTAGTTAATGAAATGAATTTCCCTTCTCGCTCTGAAGCTTATCGAATGATTCACTTTCCAGAGTCTCATGACGAACACAAAAGAGCCTTAGAACGATTTAAATTTGAAGAACTCTTTCTGTTTGAAATGAGTATGGAGAAAATCCGTCATACCGCTGATGAAAGGAAAAGTGGTCATATCTTTTCAGAATTAGGAAATTATACCAGAACTTATTTTAACGAACTTCTCCCTTTTGAATTAACAGATGGACAAATTACATCCCTAGCAGATATCAAAAAAGATGTCAGATCTGGAAAACAAATGAACAGACTTATTCAGGGAGATGTGGGGGCTGGGAAAACGATTGTTGCAATTGGTGCTATGTTAATGGCTTTAGATAATGGGTTCCAAGCTGCCTTTCTTGCACCAACTGAAATACTTGCTGAACAGCATTACCGAACCCTTGCTGAACATTTGAAAGGTCTCGATATAAATGTCAGACTTTTAGTAGGAGGACAAAAATCTAAACTTCGGATGGATGTTCTTACCGATTTAGAGGGTGGAGGCTGTCAAATTGTAGTAGGAACTCACGCTATCATTCAGCAGGATGTTCGATTTCATAAACTCGGTTTAGCTGTTATTGACGAGCAGCATCGTTTTGGGGTTAAACAAAGAGCAGAGTTATTAAATAAAGGATTTCATCCACATATTTTAGTCATGAGCGCAACTCCAATTCCCCGCTCATTAGCAATGACTGTATATGCCGATTTGGATATTTCAATTATCAAAGGATTACCCGCAGGTAGAATACCTATAAAGACAGCTATTCGTGGGAATAAGAAAAGAGAAAGCGTCTATGATTTTATGGAATCAGAAGTTCGGGACGGTGGGCAAGTATATGTAATCTATCCATTGGTTGAAGAATCAGAAGCATTGGATCTGAAAGATGCTACTGCTGGCTTCGAAAATCTAAAGAAGCGATTCCCTAATTCAACAGTTGGTTTACTTCACGGCAGAATGAAATCAGTCGAGAAAGATCAGGTTATGAAAGCTTTCATTAATAACGAAGTTCAAATCCTAGTTTCAACTACTGTAATTGAAGTTGGCGTTGATGTAGCAAACGCTTCTGTTATGATTATTGAACATGCTGAACGCTTCGGTCTTTCACAGCTACATCAATTGAGAGGCCGAATTGGTCGTGGCAAAAGACAAAGTTACTGTATCCTGATGCCGGATGTTAAAGTGAGCAAGGCTGGAGCTTTTCGACTTAAAACAATGGAAGAAACTAATGACGGTTTCAAAATTGCAGAAGCCGATTTGAAACTTCGTGGCCCTGGCGACTTTCTTGGAACCAAACAAAGTGGCCTTCCAGATTTTAAAGTAGCCGATATAGTTGAAGATCAATTCATACTGGCTCAAGCCAAAGAGAAAGCAAACCAACTAATTCAAAAAGACTCTAATCTGGACTTGCCTGAAAACCAAGCCCTAAAGAGAATATTTACCCCCTATCATAAAGAGAAAGTTACTTTTTACGGAATGGGATGAGTTTAGCGATTTTATAGAGAATAACATTCTCCACAAAATTAATTTTTAGTATTTTTAAGTTCTTTATTAAACCAACTATTTGAAGGGTATTTCAGTGCAAGCTATGTTTCATTATTATAGCTTGTAGGTAAAAAAGAATCGATTTCTAACAGGCAATGATTGATCTTAAACAATTTTAAATCATTTACTTCCATGATCGTAACTATGAAGAGTCCAGATCATTAGCTTCATACTTTCTTCATAATTAAGGTTTACTATAAATTGGATTATTGTTTACTCCCATCTCCTGCTAATTTACAATACAACTATTGCTCGATGAAAAACCCACTTCATACCTTCTCAATCCCAGTAATGGGAACTGGACATTCTATTGATTCTCCTATCCGAGTAGCACCCTTTGGCATTAGCTCTGTTATATCTATTGTTGATGACATGTTGATAGAACGCATCAGAAAGCACTATGCTACTCTTTTCAACCTTCCTTTTGAAAGTATCCCAAGAAATACCATAGATGGAAGAGCACTACGTATCACGGCTTATCTTGACCTAGTACAAAATATAGTGAATCAGAAATTTGAAGCTATCAAAAATCAACCGTTCTTCGAACTGAATGAAAAAACTAAATATTTTGAAATGCTTCCAAGCACATCAGATTTAAAAAAAAAATATCAGGAGCTACTGAATATGGCTTCCGATTCTGTTCGTGCTGCTTTTGCTTCTGAAATTACCCAAGCTATGAAACCCGGCTCTATCGATGTGAATATCATGGCGAAAGTAGATGGATTCAGTTTTACTAATAGTGGTCAACCTATGACGGCTGAATATAGTGATGGAAGTGCTGCTTTACGCGGATTTGCTAAAAGTGAGCTTTCTTCAAGTTTGGTGCTTTCTGCCGGATTTAATCCACGCCTTTATAACTACTTAGGTGATTTCGAAGATTTTTACCGAGATGTAAAAGGGCAAATCAAGAAAAAGATTATACTAAAGGTGAGTGATTTTCGGTCGGCACTTATTCAGGGAAAATATCTGGCTAAAAGTGGACTGGAAATATTTGAATACCGCATCGAATCAGGATTGAACTGTGGTGGACATGCTTTTGCGTCTGACGGTTATCTATTACCATCGTTACTTAAAGAATTTCGGGAAAAAAGAGAGATTCTAAGTGACTCCATTCAACCCTTGATTCAAAAGTTCTATAATGAAAAAAGTGAAGCTGGTTTTAATAATGAATGGTCCATAAATAAACCAAGAATAACAGTTCAGGGTGGAATTGGTACAAGTGGTGAAGCGCGAAGATTACTAGAAGATTTCGAAATGGATGCAACCGGATGGGGCAGTCCTTTTTTATTAGTACCAGAAGCCACAACAGTAGATGACCCCACTTTGAAACTCCTTCAAGAAGCGGGAGAAGAAGATCTGTATCTCTCCAATGTTTCCCCTTTGGGAGTTCCATTCAATAATGTGAGAAACAGTGGTTCTTCGAGATGGCATAAAGAACGAATTAAGAGAGAAAAACCAGGTTCTCAATGTCCCAAAGAATACCTCCAATCAAATACCGAATTTACAAAAAATCCAATCTGTACAGCTTCAACCCAGTACCAACTGCTCAAGATCGATCAAATCAAACACAGTAAAATCTCAGAGAATATAAAAGAGAAACAGGTTGAAAAAGTATTGGAAAAAGCCTGTTTATGTGACCATTTGGGAAATGGAGTGTTGATCACTCTGGGAATTCTGAAAGCTAACCGAGCTCCTCAGGCTATTTGTCCTGGACCCAATATAGCTTGGTTCAATCGTAAATATTCTTTAGAAGAAATGGTGGATCACATTTATGGAAATAAAGAATCACTGGTTTCTAAAGAACGCCCGCACATGTTTGCCAAAGAACTTGTGATGTACGTAGATTATTTTGAGAATCTCGTTAACCAATCTGAAGATCTTGAGGGGGAAATGAAAAAACTAAAACGGTTCAAATCAAATTTAGAAGACGGAATGGAGTATTGTCTCGAAATTGCGAAGATGCAAGCCTATGGAGCGGAAAATCTAGCTTCTATATCTGCAACGGTAAAAGAACAAAGCACCCGCCTCAAGAAGATCTATGCGGCTTTTGAAATTGCTGCAATGGCTTTGATTTAGTAAACTAAATGCATCTCGTTTTCATGGGCGGTTATTTGTGCTGAGTTGAGTCTTATTCCTTAAATATTTAGACTATTTATACGGATATCCAAGTTTATGGCTATAAATCTATTTACCTACTTAAACTAGAATTGAATTATAACCTATTATCACACCGATTAAATAATAAAGAAAAAATGCAATTTCTTTGCCTTAAAAAAATTTAAGAGTTAAGCGATTGTGCCTAAATATTATCAATAGCTTTCTTTAACATATCTCGAACATCGTTAGCCACATCAGCCAATTCTTCGTTTACAATTGCCTGCATAGAAGCAACAGGATCCACAGCCGATACTTCCACAGTTCCATTATCATGCTCTTGAACAATTACATTACAAGGAAGCATCAGGCCAATATGATTTTCTGCCTTCAAAGCTTTATAGGCACTTGACGGATTACAAGCTCCGAGTATTCTGTAATTCCTAAAATTAACATCCAACTTCTTCTTTAATGTAGCTTTGATATCAATTTCGGTTAAAACGCCAAATCCTTCTTCTTTTAAAGCTTCTGTTGTTTTGTCAATTGCTTCTTCAAAACTAAGATCTACTATTTTACTAAAGTGATAAGACATATGATTTTTAAATTTTGTGTTATTTTATTGTGATAAGATATAATTTTATACAGGCTCAGTGGTCAAAACCTCAGGCTCAAGTACCACATTTGAATTTATTGAACTTGAGATTAGACATGCTTCTTCTGCTTTTTCTATTATTCTAAGTGCTTTTTCTTTTTGCTTATGATCAGTGATTACTAATTTTGGACGAAGTATAATTTCAGTAATCAGAAACTTTCCAGATTCATTACTTAGTGTCCCAGATGCAGGAACAGATAGCTCACTAAATGATAGTTTTGAATACTCAGCAATAGCTGTGAATGTGGTCATAAAGCAACTACTAACCGAAGCTACAAAAAGATGTTCGGGGCTCCATTTGCCTTCAATACCACCAGGAAATTCTGGGGGAGTTGCAACTTCAAAGTTATCATCTAATATATCCGACTTTAATATCCCTGTTTTACCCTCTAACCAATCCAATTTTACGTCATAAGTATGCTTAAATAAATTTTTCATGATTGCTCCAATTTGTTTTCAATGACTTGTTGGAGTAATGGCATTTGAACAACTCCTGCTTGTTGCCATAAAACTTTACCGTTACGAAATAATATAAGGTTTGGAATCCCTCTTACTTGATACTTTATTGCTACATCTGGATTACGCTCAGTATCAATTTTAATAATATTAATTTTGTCGCCCATAGCTTCTTTAAGCTTCTTAAGAATAGGTGGCATCATTTTACAAGGTGCACACCAATCTGCATAAAAATCTACCAAAACTGGTGTTTCATCTTTAATCAATTCATTGAATGACTTACGTTCTGTTTCTTTGCTTTCCATAGCTACCTATTTAACTTCAGTAAATTGTATTTCTGTTTCTTTATCAAGATTTCTGTTATGATTTTGAATTTGAACATCACATGAATTCGAAACCAAACAACCCGTATTTGTAACGGCTTGAAATAGAAAAAAACCACTAAAAAGTCCCGTAATAGCTTCTTGATACCACACAGCCATAACTGCTAAGAATACTCCAATAGATAGAGCTATCCACCGCATTTTATGCCAATTTGAAAAAATTATCTCTTTACTTATTAGGTTCATGATTCTAGATAAAGAATTAATATGAAGATGATATTAAGTTAAATAGCGATCAATCTTAGTAACATTTATTACATAACTATAAGAATTGGAATTAGAGTGTTATGCATCGGTAGGAAGGAACGAGTTATAATTGCTAACCTAGTAAGTAAGCAACACTACGACTCATGTAAGCCGAATCAAGATCTTTGTAGGGGTAATTGTATAAGTGGGAAAGATTTCCGCTAAGCCTCACTTGTATCTAAGAAACAATTTACCACCTATTTTAAGTGATGATGATGAGACAGTAGTTATAAATCATCCAAAATCAAATGATCTGAAATGATTCAATTTGATTTTGGATAAAATATTAGGCGACAACTAACTTTAAACGCCCGCTTTCTTCTTCTCTTCTCTCTTGCGTTCGTTATGATCTAGATGCTTTTTACGAACTCTAAGACTTTCAGGAGTAACTTCAAGTAATTCGTCATTACCAATAAACTCAATACATTCCTCTAAACTCATTTTCTTAGCTTGAGAGATTTTTATTGAATCAGCTGTAATAGAAGCACGATGGTTAGTAAGTGCTTTTTTCTTCGCCACATTTACTACCATGTCATCACTACGATTATTGGTTCCAACAACCATTCCCATGTACACTGAATCTCCTGGTTCAACAAAAAATGATCCACGATCTTGTACACCTTCCAGTGCATAGCCAGTTACGTCTCCTTTTTCAAGTGCAATCAGAGCTCCTCGAGTTCTGCCCGGTATTTCTCCAGCATAAGGCTCATACCCATCAAACTGCTGATGCATAATTCCAGTTCCACGAGTTTCAGTTAGCATCTCTCCACGAAATCCAATCAACCCTCTAGAAGGTACACGGAATTCTATTCTGTTATTCTCTCCCTCTTGACTCATCCCCTGCATAATACCTTTACGCTTCTGAAGATTATCAATTACTTTATTACTGTAATCAGTAAGCACATCAACTACTACTTCTTCTACTGGCTCATGAATTACATCATCAATTTCTTGGAATAATACTTCGGGTCTTGATACTGAAAATTCAAATCCTTCTCTTCTCATTGTTTCAATAAGAATGGCCATTTGCAATTCTCCACGACCCGATACTTTAAAAACATCCGGACTGTCTGTAGCTTCAACACGCATTGCAACGTTTGTTCTAACTTCACGCTCAAGACGATCCTTGATCTGATTTGATGTAACAAACTTTCCTTCAATTCCTGCAAAAGGAGAGTTGTTTACTCTGAAATACATTGCAATAGTTGGTTTATCAAGATCAACATACTCTAGTGGAGTTGGATCCGTTGCCGCAGTTAACGTATCTCCAATATTTACTGAATCATAACCTGCTAGTGCAACTATATCACCTGCAAAACCTTCTTCTATTGGTTCTCTCTGTAATCCATTAAAGCTGAAAAGCTTCGTGGCACGGCCCTTCATTTTTTGATCGCCTTTACCACTTATTAGCGCAACCTCTTGGTTAAGCTTAACTGTACCTTGCTCAATCCTTCCTACGGCAATACGCCCTACATAATCATTCCAGTCAATACTACTTACTAACATCTTAAATGTTTTATCCACTGGTTGAGCTGGCGCTGGAACATGATTTACTATAGTATCCATTAATGGTGCTAAACTTTCACCTTCATCTTCTAACTCGAACTTAGCGATACCATCTCTTGCTACTGCATACAGTACAGGAAAATCTAATTGTTCATTGGTTGCATCAAGCATTACAAACAAGTCAAAGATTTCATCAAGTACAGCATTTGGACGAGCGTCTTTTCTGTCGATCTTGTTAATAAGTACTATAGGTTTATATCCAAGACTTAGAGATTTTCTGAGCACAAATTTAGTTTGTGGAAGCGGGCCCTCTGCAGCATCAACTAAAAGAATAACCCCATATACCGTTTTAAGAACACGCTCTACTTCTCCTCCAAAATCTGCGTGACCAGGAGTATCGACAATATTTATTTTAGTCCCTTTCCAATTAACTGCTGTATTTTTTGAACTGATCGTTATACCGCGTTCTTTTTCCAAGTCGCCAGAATCCATTACTCGGTCTACGATTTCCTGATTCTCTCTGAAAGTCCCACTCTGCTTTAAAATTTGATCTACGAGTGTTGTTTTACCATGATCTACGTGAGCGATTATGGCGATATTTCTAAGTTCTTGTGACATTGTATTGATAAAGAATGATAATTAAAGCCAGTTATAAATTTTATCGAAAACTAGCAAGCCTTAAATATACAGCTATTTTTGTTAAATAATGATTATGAAATAGTTAAATGCTCATAGCTAAAATCGATCTATTAACTCTGCACAGATATAAAGCTATCATCGTTTTCTATACCATCAAGTCATTCAATCATACGAATAATTAATTCCATATAATTATAATTAATGATGGTTTTATTAGATATTGTAGGTCTATTATAATTTTAATGATGGTTTATTTATACATTAATAATA
>Ga0136600_1001230_pt1 | contig 12053 bp, 16 predicted proteins | sample AntRauMFilla2698_FD_104634 | JGI IMG/M metagenome (GOLD analysis project Ga0136600, IMG submission 104634) | Saline lake microbial communities from Rauer Islands, Antarctica - Metagenome Filla 2 #698 | ecosystem: Environmental > Aquatic > Non-marine Saline and Alkaline > Saline | place...
AGGGGGGTTGGTCAATGAAAAAAACAGGCATGAACGCAATGGGGCTACGCAAGCTACTTGTTCTTATTCTTGTCCTCACCCTAGCTGGCGTCGGAGCAGGGTTTTACTACGGACTCGCCCAAATACGAGAATATGCTATCGAAACTAACCAAAAAGTAGCTGATGCCGAGGCTAGCGGTACGCAAATAGATGAACTGCGTCAACTGCAAACCTCGCTCTCGCAGTCTGATGAGCTAATCGCTAAAGCCGATGATATGTTTGCCACAAACGCGAACTACCAATCACAAGCAATCACCGATCTTCGCCGCTACGCGAACGCTGCAGGTGTTTCTATTGAAAGCACGGACTTCACTGCCCCAGATAATGCGCCAGCGGCACTCAATAACCGGACTGTCAGCGTTGGTCTTGGCGGCTCTGTGACATATGCCGAACTTATTCGCTTCCTTGAATTGGTTGAGGGAAATCTTCCCAAGATGCAGCCTATCAGCCTTACCGTTAGTCGACCCGATAGCCCTACCGAAAACACGGTAACTGTTAGTGATATTACAATTAATATAGCCACGAGGTAAACATGAAGAAGTTCCATATACCAAACCCTCTCACATCAATCACTGGCTTCTTTCGTCGTTTCCATATGACGCTCTTCATCTTAATCGTGCTGACTGCACTTGGTGGAGCAGTCCTTCTGCTGGCAGGTATCATTAATGACACCTCACTTGCCGCCGACTATCAATCGCCCATTCGAGCTGGCTCGATAGACCAAGTAACCCTTGATCGAATTAACGCCCTGCACCGCAGCGACGGAGACCTCCCGGGCACAGCTACTCTTGATGGACGCAGCCCCTTTAGTGAATAGCTAATGAAGTACGATATAATAAAAACATGCTAGTGCTTGGATCTCGATTTCACAATACCCCTGTCATGAGCCTTCAAACCGGTACGCGGCTGGCAACGACCGTTCGTCCGATTGTCGATCCGACCAACTTGACCGTTATCGCCTTTGAAGTCGAGGGGCCGCTGTTGAATGAAAAACCCTCCTTTTTGAGGGTTGATGAGATCCGCGAAGTCGCTCCAATCGGTATGATTATCGACAGTAACGATGAAATTGTCGGGCTAGAGGATGTCATTAAATTAAAAAAAATCTATGGGTTTGAATTCGATATCATCGGCATGCCTGTGATTGACGAACACAAGCAAAAACTAGGGAAAATTGAAGATTTTACCCTTGAGACAGGCGGGTTTGTTATCCAGCAACTGAATGTTAAACGGGGCTTCCTGAAAGGCCTCAACGACACTGGACTTTTAATCAATCGCACCCAAGTCGTCGAGATCACTGATAACGAAGTTATTGTCAAAGGTACCGGCAAGAAGCGGCTCCCTGACCCTATCAGCGAACCCGTCAGACACGACTACGTCAATCCGTTCCGTCAGCCATCTGCCCAACCAGAACAAGCCGAATCTTAGTCTGCCTGCTCGTCATCCAATCGTGCCAATGTCGACTTGATGTCATCGTAACGAAAGCCTTGTCGGGCAAGATACGACAGAAACTTTTGCTCGTCATCATACCGACGGCGTTTTTTGAGTATAATCTTTTCTAACTCATCGCTATCTGTGCGGTCGGACTGATCCAGTACTTCGTTGAACAGATCCTGACTCACCCCTTTTGCGAAAAGCTCGGACTGGAGCTTCCGCATACTTGAGCCCTTGCGTAAATTGCGATTCTCAACCCAAAACTCCGTAAACTTACGGTCATCAAGGTAGCCCTTTGCCACTAACCGATCAAATACCCGCTGTGTAAGCTCAGTTGATACACCATCACGCATTTCACCCGTCTTGATGCGCCGTGGGCGCGTCTTTCGATACAAGTACTGTTGCATCTCGCGTTGGCTGCGCGGACGCATCAGACAGTACTCTAGCGCCCTTGTGTAAAGCTTTCCGAACTGACTCTCCTCTTCTAGTTGAATCAGCTCGGCTTCTTCGTACTCTTTTCCAGTTCGAAGACCCAGTTCAGCCACTTGGGCAACATCAAGACTGAAACGATAACGTCCATCGACCGAGACATTTACGCGATTCTTATCACGCACCTGGACGGAGATGGACGTTATCTTCATGACAATCGGATAGAGCCTAGACGGCTTCTTCAGCAACCTTTGTGCGTACCTTCTTGTCGATTTCAGCTAGGATTTTTGGATTCGCAACCAAATACTGCTTACTGGCTTCACGCCCCTGTCCAATTTTCGCTTCAGCATAGTCAAACCATGCCCCGCTCTTGCCGACAATACTATGTTGTACCGCCAGGTCGAGAACGTCGCCTGTCCTTGAAATACCTTCGTTGTACATGATGTCAAACTCGGCTGCACGGAAAGGAGGAGCAATCTTATTCTTGACTACCTTCACCTTGGTGCGGTTGCCAATAATATCATCCCCCGACTTAATTTGGCCTGTACGTCGGATATCAAGTCGAACTGATGAGTAAAACTTCAAGGCGTTTCCACCGGTTGTTGTCTCTGGGTTGCCAAACATGACCCCAATCTTCATACGTATCTGGTTAATAAAGATGACGATTGTGTTGCTCTTGTGAATGATACCAGTCAGCTTACGAAGCGCCTGACTCATCAAACGAGCCTGGAGGCCCATGTGGCTGTCGCCCATCTCTCCTTCAATTTCAGCTTGTGGCACCAGTGCTGCCACCGAGTCAACAACGACCAGGTCGACTGCACTTGAGCGAACTAGTGTTTCGACAATTTCAAGCGCCTGTTCACCGTTATCTGGTTGTGCAACAAGCAAGTTGTCGGTATCAACACCTAAGCGTCGTGCGTAGGACGGATCTAAAGCATGTTCAGCATCAACAAAAGCTGCTGTGCCGCCTTGTTTTTGGATTTCTGCAATTGCGTGTAGCGTGAGTGTCGTCTTACCAGAAGATTCTGGGCCGTAAATTTCGATAATTCGGCCCTTAGGATACCCGCCACCTAGGGCGAGGTCGAGACTCAAGGCACCACTGCTAACAAGCTCAACGTCAACCGCCTGCTTATCACCAAGGCGACGAATGGCACCGTCACCGAACTGTTTATTAATTTGCTCCTGGGCAAGACCAAGCGCCTTCAGTTTACCTTCGCTTGCGATAGGACGTACTGGATTATCAGTCTTGTCTGATTTTTTTGCTGACATATATTCCCTCTCTTTAATTCACCTCTTATTATACGTGCTAAATCTTAATTTGCTATAATACAACCATGAATAAGACGTCTCGTGGGTTTACAGTGCTCGAAATACTATTTGTTATCGTTATTATCGGCTTCGCAACTGTCGTTTTTTTTGTACAAAAAAATAACGTCGAAATTGCCGCCCGTGACGCCCAGCGAAAAACATCTATTAACGCAATGTACTACAGCCTCGAGGAAGTATACTTCAAAGAAAACAACCACTACCCTCGCAGTCTTGATGAGACCGTTCTTCCCTCGGTTGACCCTGAGCTTTTCAAAGACCCCCAGGGCGTAAAAATCGGTGAGTCTAGCAGCAACTACCGCTACGAACCAACAAACTGCGAGAATGATGAATGCGCCGGTTATTCGCTCCGCACCATCCTGGAAAACGAAGCCGACTACACCAAAACCGAACGCTAAAACACTTATTTAGCTATCATGCAGATCGACCGGTCGACCCATTTTGAATGCTTCTACAGCATTATTGAGAGCTGCAATATGATCTTTGGGGTTTGCTACATAAGTAAACCGGTAGGTCGTCTCATCGCCCTCTGTACTTAATCGTATCGAACCATAATTAAATATATGTTGAAGAATATTCGTTTGTACAAAACTGGCATCTTCAATGCTTGCAAGGCTTACTGTCTGTTCGTGGCGAGAAAAAATACTATCCTGAATTTCCTGGATGACACTTTCATTTGTTAAGAAAAATTTATTATTTGTGTACACGTAATACACTACAAACATTCCCAAACCTACCAAAATACTAAACAAAAGCACTGGAAGAAACACGGAAGCTGGTTCTGCGGCAGCACCACGTAGATTCAATGACTCAGCGATTGCCCCGTAATTTAGGAGTACTGTCAAAGCAGCCGTGATCAGAAATGTGCCTAACACAAGCGGCAGCACCAAGCCAATCGAATGGCGGCGCACCGAACGGACGATATATTCGCCGGCACTCAAATTAAGAAACGGATATTTTTTGACTGAAGCCTCGTGACGTTTTCGTGCCTCAGGGCTCATTTCTTGTTTTGGTGGAGTCAAGGGACGCACAACCTGCACAAGCTGTGGTGCTTTCGGCTCGGCAGCAACAGGTGCTGGTGTGATTGGCGGGTGCGCATACAGTGGGCGACCTTCGGCATCGTATGCTACTGGCTGAGGTGGCGTCTGCTGGGGTTCATTGGGTTTCATAACTGTATTATATCAACCTTTCTTTTCAACATGGCTACGAGCCTTTATAGTTACTCGACGGCCCCTTGGTGTACGCTCAATAAACCCAATTTGCATCAGATACGGCTCATAAAAGTCTTCGATGGTTGTCGCCTCGTCACCAGTTAACGCAGCCAGCGTTGTCAGCCCAACCGGGTTGTCACCATAATGCTCAATCATATTGCGCAGTAAGTTGCGATCACCAGCGTCCAAGCCCAACTCATCGACTTCTAGCAGCGACAGCGCCTTGGTCGTCATAACCGTATCGATAATACCGTCACCATTGACATCAGCGTAGTCACGAACTCGCTTTAGCAGTCGGTTTGCAATCCGTGGCGTCAATCGAGCGCGCGTTGAGAGAATTTCGGCTGATGGCTTGTCGATTTTACTGCCTAATATAGAGGCGGCTCGTAAAATAATCTGGCTAATTTCATCTGGCTGGTAAAAATCAAGCCGGTAAAGATGTCCGAAGCGATCTCGTAGCGGCGCCGCCAGCGCGCCAGTTCGCGTGGTTGCCCCGATGACAGTAAATTTTGGTAGATCCAATCGAACGCTACGAGCTGCCGGGCCTTTGCCGATCATAATATCTAATTTGTAGTCTTCCATAGCCGAGTACAGGACCTCTTCGACCGTTCGGCTCAGCCGATGTATCTCGTCAATAAATAAAATGTCGCCGTCTTGAAGATTGGTCAAAATGCTCGCCAAATCTCCAGGTTTTTCGATTGCGGGACCAGATGTAATACGAATACTCTTTCCCATCTCGTTTGCAATCACCGTTGCCATGGTTGTCTTTCCAAGGCCTGGTGGCCCGTATAATAAAATGTGATCGAGTGGTTCTGATCGTTTGGTCGCCGCTTCAATCGCTAACTGTAAATTCTTTTTTAAGCGGTCCTGGCCAACATACTCTTTAAAACTACCGGGGCGAAGCGTCACTTCAATAATTTGCTCATCACTATCCTCAGTGTGATCACTCGTATCAACAATACGCTCAATCGCCATTATGCACCTGCCTTCAGGGCAAGGGTGACTCGCTGCGCAGTTGGAATATCCTTCGGCACTGCTTCGAGTGCTTGAATTGCATCATTTAAAGTAAAGCCGAGTGCCATCATCGCCTCGAGTGCCTCGTCTCCGACCGACGCCGACGACGCACCGCTAGCATGCGCAACACTGACGGCTAGCCCGACCTTATCTGACAAGTCGACAACGACGCGTTCAGCGGTTTTTTTGCCAACTCCACTGGCTTTTGCAATATACCCGCTGTCACTGCTAGCAACCGCATTTCGGACAGCTTCGCTATCTCCAAGACTTAAAATCGCCAGTGCTGCTTTTGGACCCACGCCTTGTACGCTAATCAATAACTCGAATAATTTCTTGGCCGCAAGTGATGAAAAGCCAAATAAATCTTGCGACTGTTCGCGGATGTGATGGTAAGTGTACAACTTGACCGTCTCGCCAAGCAGCGCATGGTCAAAATCGCTCAGGGGGACCTGAACCTCATATCCTATGCCGCGTACATCAACAATGACTGAGTTTGCGAATTTTTCGGCCACTACTCCAGATACGTGTGCAATCATATCCCTATTATGACACATCGGTGAACCGGTATGCAGGTTAGGGCGAAATCCGTGTCATTAAGGCGTGTGTAATTGCTGCTGCCAGTGCATCGGCACAATCATCAGGCTTTGGCACTTCCTTCAAGCCAAGCTGCAAGCGAACCATCTCTTGAACTTGTTTTTTGTCAGCCTTACCGTAGCCAGTCAAGCTTTGTTTAATCTGCATCGGGGTGTATTCGGCAATGGGTATACCGGCCTTGCGGGCTGCAAGCTGTGCCACCCCGCGAGCTTCTGATACTGTCATGGCCGTAGTAATGTTTCGCGAAAAGAAAAGTTTCTCAATCGAAAAGCTATCTGGTTTGGTGGCAGCAATGACTTCTTCGATGCCATCAAAGATCTCTTCTAGCCGTTCATCGTGCGGCGTATGGGGTGGTGTCCGAATCACCCCAGCCTCGACCAGCGTCATTTTTTGCTTTACTACATCAATTACTCCAAAACCAAGGATGCCAGTGCCGGGATCAATACCAAGAATTCTCATAGCTCAAGTATAGGTTACTTTCGACGCGACACAAACTTCCAGAAGCGCAGAAAGGTTTGTCTTATTTCGTGTCGCCACTCCCAAGCACCGTATATCACCAGGCCCAACACCCCAGCCCCAATCGCAGCAATGATGTACCATTGATCAGGCTGGGGCTCGGTTTCGGTACCCAACACGCTATAATCCACCACTGATATCACCTTACTACTTCGGCATCGATTCGTTTCAGGATTACGCTCCTGGCCTTCTTTGCAGGGAGTCACCGTCGGCTCGCTGGCGATCTTACGGCAGCGGTTGGTTTCTGGGCTACGATACTGATCAGCTCGACATGGCGTCGGTGCGCTCGATGCTGGCTGCAGCAACCGACAACGATTCGTCTCGGGGTGCCGGTATTGGTTGCTAGCACAGGGCTTCAGCACCGACTCTGTCGAAGAAGCAACCGGTTCATCTATCTTGTCGGGCAAGTTTTCGGCACCTGGCGTCGGTTGATTGGTGTACTGCCAGGCTTCACCTATCAGCGCCCACGCCCTGTCATCTTTCGGATTTTGGTACTCGGCCGAATCGTCGATCATGACACCTTCGGCAGATGCTAGCCCTACTTTTCCAGTGGTATTCATCAGTGTATAGTCGGCAAGGCTGTGTGTCACGACAAAGTATTCTCCTGGTTCAATCAGCGTCCCGTCTGGCAGCAATGCCATGTCTACGGGGCCCACGCCAATCCACAAATGCGCCCCACTCAGGTCAACCGTTTCTGTTCCATAATTATAAAGTTCGATAAACTCTCTTCCGGCATCTGCACCAGAGGCATTCGGTAGTAGTTCGGTGATTCTAATCGCCGGAGGGAGCGATATCACTATGTCAATTTCAGAATAATAGGTTTGGTCACTTGGCATTGTTTCGCGCATTGCAACGCTCCAATCATCGCCAGTGTCCGTATCGACATACAACGGTAACGCATTGTCATCTTCGATACCGAAGGCTCGCTGATAAATCATGCCCGACGGAGCTGTCTCGGTCCAGCTCATACGGTCAACTTCGCTTTCCATATCATCAACCAGTACAAGAGTGTCATTGCTCCCCACCAGACTTCCGCTCGATTGATTGAGTGACTCAAAAATGTGAGTAACATAGGCTTCAGTGTGCGCCTGGGCATATGATGACGAAGCAAGCGTGGCATAGCTATAGCCTGGCAACATCACCCGAATGTGCGGCATGTCTGTATAAAAACACCCGATTGCTACATCATTTTTATTTCGCAGGCACCAATCGGTGATATCTATCTCATCTTCGGTATTGTTGTATAGAGAAATAAACTCTTGCGTCGCTCCGCCGGTCACTCCAGACTGTACCTCGGAAATAACGATATTTGCCGAAGCAGCGTACGTCGGGGGGACGTACGCAGTTTGTTGTATCAGGACAACACCAACAATGATTACAACTATTCGCTTCAGCATGTTCTTAGCTTATCGAGTAGTTATTAAGCCACTATGAACTAATGCGGAAAGCTAGATTTCGATTGTGATGTCGGCGTTTGTATGCACATTTGTGACATCATCGAGGTCATCAAGCGCATCCATCACCTTCAAGACTTTCTCTGCCTGTTCTTTGTCGTCAATTTCGACTGGCATGCTTGGCACATATTGCAGCTCTGCGCTGGTAATCGAAAGCCCCGCGTCAGCAAGCGCTGTCCGCACTTTCGCGAGATCTTTTTGATCAGTGTAGACGACCATTTCGTCGCCCTCTTCAATTGCATCCTCGGCGCCAGCGTCAAGTACTGTCAGTAAAGCGTCTTCGCCTTTCGCGGCCACTGTAATCACGCCCTTGCGTGTAAACTGAAACATCACACTGCCGGCATCGGCCATCCGCCCACCATTTTTGGTCAATGCGTTGCGAACGTCTGGAAACGTACGGTTTTTGTTGTCAGTTGCTGTTTCGATAATAATGCCGACCCCGCCTGGCCCCATCGCCTCGTAGGTGACTTCGTCCAGCACAGCAGCATTCTTGTCAGCGACTCGGTCAATCGAGCGCTGAATATTCGCGGCCGGCATGTTCGCCTGCTTGGCCTTTTCAATCGCCATCGCAAGTGTTGAATTCATTGCTGGGTCAGCCCCTGCTCGGGCAGCAATCGCAATTTGATTCCCTAGTTTTGTAAAAACTGCGCCCCGCTTGGCATCTTTGGCGCCTTTTTCGCGCTTGATCGTCGACCATTTACTGTGTCCTGACATAAGAAAACTCCGTGTATACTATCTGATTTTCACCCTATTATACCAGCTTACAGATAGCGGGTGCTGCCAAACGGTATTTTCTGACTGACATACAGCCCGCTGGCGAGGGTATGCGCCGAATGCACCGTCCGCTCACCGAAGCGTCGGTTGAGGGTGTCAATTGCTCCCGTCACCTGACGTTCGCGTACAATCTGATCGCTAAAAAGACTCAACTGCTGATCGATAATCGGTTCGATCGCATACACATGAATGCCAATCTCTTTCAATTGATCAGGTGCCTGTTCAAATAGTTGCCGGGCAAGTATATAGATCGTTTTGTCGCTCGAAAAGGGGAGTGACGATAGGGTAGAGGAGTGCCAATACTGACGTTCGCGCGTCTTTCCATACACATAGACTCCCCTGGCCGATTTATATTGCGAACGCAAGCGCCAGCCAACTGATTCACACAGATGATGCAGGCGCCCAAGGATCTCCTCGTAGCTCAAGTCGAACCGCTCCAGCACGTATTGTCGCCCGACTCGCTTGACGTCACTTGACACATCGTCGACTTCCCAGCCTCGTAGCCGATCGTACCACCAGCGCCCGACCACACTCTTAAATACCATCCGTTGCAATGTGACCACATCAGCATCCAAGAACTGTAGGGGAGTATAAATCCCTACCGCGTTCAGCCGCCGTTGGTTGCGCTCGGCAATACCCGTCAAATCAATCAGCCGCAACTCCCCTAGCACCGTTCGTATATTGTGCGACGTTAAAACATTCAACCCGTCGGGCTTATTTAACCCAGCCGCCGTCTTAGCTAAAAACCGATTGGGTGCGATGCCAATATTGCAGCGCATCCAGACACCAATTTCTTCCCGCAGCCTTCGTTTAATTTCATGAGCAATCTCGACCAAATCTCGCCCCCGTACATCGGCTGAAGTGTGGTGAAAATCGATCACTCCTTCGTCAATACTTTTCATGGTGACGTGCGCCGAGTAATCACGCATAATATCGAGTAGTTTGTGGTACACATAGCGGTATTTCGACGGGTCACTTTCCAGCGCAATAATACCCGGACACAGTGCCCGCGCCTCCCGTAATTTCATGCCCACCTTCACTCCTTTTGCCTTGGCCTCGTAACTGGCCGTCACAATAGCGGTATGCTCGGTGCGGCGATTGACAATTGCCACTGGTTTTCCGCGTAGCATCGGCCGGGCTTGCTGCTCGACGGTCGCAAAACAGCTATTCAAATCGATGTGCATAATCAGCGGCCGCTCCAGGTTATGCTGCTTCATAATGATCGGCCTCCATCGTTAAGTGCCAAATCAATCGTTCACTATCGAACTCCAATCGATAATCCGCCCCGCCATCTGTGACGTCAAAAATATGGATTGTCTTGTTGCCTGTAGGTAGAGGGTGCCGCAGCCCCAACTCACTCACCTCGATCTCTCGTCCGCTGGCCCGTCGAAAACGCACCGGATAACATGGCTGATGCCCCTGGCTAAAACGAGCAATTACCTCAACCCGTTCCTGTAAAAAAGTTTCGTCATTCATCTGTAAAATTCCCTAAAAAGTGATAGAGAAACGTCTTAATAGATGTATGCCCGTTCAGTTCACCCGTTTCTCGTGAACCGTCCGAAGACATTGAATGACCATTCGCGAGGGACGCTTTGTCGCCGAAGGGCGGCTAGTGTGTGTCGCGTGGTAGTACTTTTATTATACGCCACCCTAGAATAATTGCACCTAATTTGCTACAATTGCCCCTGTAGCAAACACGGCACCGTAGCTCAGTTGGTTAGAGCGCGAGACTCATAAGCTCGAGGTCACAAGTTCAATTCTTGTCGGTGCTACCAAACGAAAATCAAAAACACCCCAGTGGGGTGTTTTATTTTTTTGCAATTCAATTATAACGGCCGCACGACGCCCGAGCCATACGAAACGGCCCCTACTTCATAACATTTTTCACCAGCGACAGGGCTCGTGCCGGGGACGCCGTCGCTATATGCCGAAGGGCTAAACATGTAGCTTGCGTACTGTCCGCGATTATCGTCATCGTACTTGAACGTCACACATAATTCATAGAAAAAGGTTGTCTCTGGTTCAGTCGCACCACTGACAGTCTTGGTTTCAGCTGGCCGCACATTGGGCGTGTAGCTCAACAAACCATCTTCAACAGCGCTCAGGACAACTTCGCCGTCAGTACTTCCCAAATAGCTACCCGCCAGACCACTTGCTTCTTGAAGTGTTGCAGGAAGTTCACCATTTTGGTTAAGGTATTCATTTACCAGCACCTGTGAAGTTTCGGATGCTCGTTGGGCGCGGGTATCATCTTTACGAATAAGGGTTTGCGTCACCGGCCCCGCGATACCCCATACCATTGCCGCCAAAACAATCGTCGTCAAAGCAACGCGCACCAATAGTCGCAATCGGGTCTTCGTCATCGGTCGCATAATGCGGAAGGTGAGTTTCGAAAAGAAGACAACCAGCACTGCCGCAGTTACCGCCGTGACCAGCGATCCATTAATATCACCGGAGTCAGCCAAAACGATACTAACGAGTGAAAAGACCAACGTTGCCAATGCGCCGACCGCAAACAAAGCGAACAGTACCGTGTGGATCACCATAATCACCATGCCGATACGATCTTTTTCATCGCGCTCGCGGCGTGAAAATAGAACATCACATATTACGGCAATCGGCAGCAGGACAAACGCAGCCGCCACCACATAGGCAACCGCTTCATAATTACTGGTGTAGCCATTCAGCGCAAAGTTAGTGCAGGTCGCAACCAATGCCGCTGTTGCGACTGCCGTCCAGCCCCAAAAAGCATAGGAGAGCCATTGAAAAATTGCCACGCTCGGTGAATTCACTTGAACTGATGATGATTTTTTAGCCATAAGCTTAGTATACACCCGAAAAATTAAAATATCATCAAGCAGGGGAGTGCTCCAAATCAAAGAGGGGAGTGGTATCCCCTATCTGATTGTCGCCTATTTTCCAGAAGTTGCGGCTTCACGTTGCGAAATAAAGCTCAAAAGCTCATCACTTGAACGCTCACGTTGCCATGATGCAAGTTCGAGCATTTCTGTCATTGTTACTGGTTCGATTGGGCTTGGGTTTGAATCCATTGTTTTGCCTTTTTTTGTTTTTATTGTTTTATGTATCTATTTAAGCACAAACGTTATGAAAAGTCAATAGTCTTCTTCCCTATTCCTTTGACTGAGGTGATGCGCTTATGGTATAAGTAGACCAGAGGAAACCTAAAAAATAAACATATGGACATCGCAACGTCTCTCGCCATCGTCACACTCGCGGCGCTGGTGCATGCCAGTTTTCAGCTCAG
>Ga0136600_1001235_pt1 | contig 12000 bp, 9 predicted proteins | sample AntRauMFilla2698_FD_104634 | JGI IMG/M metagenome (GOLD analysis project Ga0136600, IMG submission 104634) | Saline lake microbial communities from Rauer Islands, Antarctica - Metagenome Filla 2 #698 | ecosystem: Environmental > Aquatic > Non-marine Saline and Alkaline > Saline | place...
AACAGTCTTGATATATCGCAGGTAATCAGAGCTGATATCAGTCGGAGTACCATCGGTCGAGTCCGTCAGGGATGCTACGTTGATGTTGGCATTTAACGGCTGATACCAGCGCATCTGACCGACAAAGGTCTCAGTATCAGTGTCAATATTAGGGTTAGGGCTAGTAATACCGGTGCCTGAAAGCTTTCGGGCTTCAGTATAAGCTTCATCAGAGTAAGCGCCGAGTGTGGCCTGTAGGACAAACTTATCTACGCCGGCAATATTATCTTGTGCACTCATTTAAGTTCCTTAAATTATTTTAGTTTTCCCTCCCTGGCAAGCTTAAAGGCTTCTGACATGGGTCTGTCTAATAGTCTTGTAGGCTTATCAGTAGGAGGACTAGGTATTGGTGAGTTTCCGCCAGTCCCAGAGGATACAGGTTTCTTAAAAAGGAAAGAGTTAGAGTCATCTTCAGCATAAGACTTTGCGAAGTCTTCAAGGGCAGTTCCTGACTTATGGACCCACTCACCCTCTTCATTCTGAAGGAGTTCTTTAGTAATTTCGTCTGCTGCCATCTTTCGTGCTTTGTCAGATTTGAAGGTAAGGCTCGATAATGTATCGTTTACACGATTATCTCTTGTAAGCTCTACATTCTTCCTTTCAAGGGCTTCGAGTTTACTTTTCATGTCCTGCATTTCAGACTCGTAAGCTTCCTTATGTTTTCCTTCATCTTTCAAACGTTTGATCTCAGCAGCTCTTTCTTTTTCCTTGTAATCATTAAGTTGACTTTCAAGCGCTTTCTTTTCATCGTAAACCTTGTCGAGGTTACTTTTCATGTTTTTAAGCGCATCCGCTATAAGCGTATCAACTTCATTCTTTGAGTATCCTTGAGAACCGTTGTCAGTATCAGACGGAGGCGGCTTTGGAGCTTGTTCTTCGTTATCTATGTTATCGCCGGAGTCATCGATACCCGGCGTTTCTGTATCTGTACTTACATTTTCAACAGTCATTTAAAGTTCCTTTGAGTACGACTCAAGATGAGGACGAGGCACGGCCTCTAAAATATTTTAGAATTACAAACTCTAATGTATAAGGGGTTAATTTAACTTAACCCACTCCATACCAATAATAATTACTAGAAAAATCATCATTCACGTTTTCTAAAACATCTTCAATAGTAAGTATGTCTTCTTTGGTCAAAACTTTTCCCGCAACTTTCGATCTCCCCGCGACTGGAATTAACCCTAATTCAATTGCTTCATTTCGATATTTATCGTATAATTTTTTCGGAAAACCTCTTTTTAACATCTCCTTTAGAGTCTCTTCTATTACATTTGTTTTCATTACTTGAGCATATATGTCTTTAAGAGCTTTTCTGGCTTTTAACATATTCCCTACGTTAGTAAAGAAAGCATCATGGATTGTAGATGTAAGGACTTTAGCCTTACGACCCCATTGATGAAACCTTTTGACAATAACAGCATCATTGCTGTGATTCCCATTTACTGCGTAAGCTGTTCTAGCCCTTGTAACGTCAGCTATGTCAAATATTTTACCTGACTTGTTTATAAATTGCTCCCACCAAGTTGCTTCTGTTCTTTGCGGAATATTCAATATATTTACCACCCAGTTTCCGTCAGAATCTCTATAAGCAAGCCTTTGTTGAAACTTTTGGGTGAAAGATTGCTCTAATACCTTTTTATCGAAGTTAACCCATGGCACTGTTGTCCATGTTGTAGGGAGCTTATTTGCATAAAAAAGTTCAACTTCTGCTAGCGTTTTCACTTGAAAAGGCTCTAACTTGAAGTATTTAGCGCCTGAGCGCCTAGTAGTTGGCAACTCAGTACCTCTTATAATATCGTCAAGCGTGCTATTAGGAGCCCATAGCCCTAATTTTCTAATAAAGGTTTCACTAACAGGTGCCTTGGGAGGCAACCCTAGCAATTCATTTACGCGATCTGGTAATACTACTTGTTTTCCTCTCTTACCAGTAAGACTTATCTTCGCTATAGACTTCCAATCCATATAAGATTTAGAAGGCTTAGCATTAGCAAGAAAATCTGCGCCTAGCCTACCGAAGTATCTAGTGAAATCTTTTAGAATAGGCACTCTCTCAGCAAGATGGTCGCTCATGATACGGGCAATACCCGAGAAGTCTTCTGGAGTAACTACACGCTCATAATTCTTAGACATCTTTTCTAAAACTTCTCTAGTGCCTGCATCGATAAAATAAAGCTCTTCCATCAGCTCGTCGCCGGGAGCAAGACCTTTATTAAATATGTCTTTAACTTCTTTTCGAAGGCCCATAAGCTCATCAAAGGTCTCTGTATCGAAATCTTTATAACGAGCCGCTCTTGCAGATATTTGGTCCAGTACGGCGTCCCTGTCTGTAGCCTTCACAACAAGAACATCACTGTCTAAATCTAATATCTTAGCAAGTCTGCCTTCGACATTCAATGCGCCTGTTCTCTGGCCAGCCCCATATAGAGTCACCATATTCTGTGCTTTAGATGCTTTCCTGAGATCTTTCTCAGTCAATCCAAGTTTCGCATTAATCTTCTTGAATCGAGGGTCGTTGAAAGTCTCAGCTGCGATAATGTCATAAAGACGCTGCTTCTGTTCCGTGTTAACAACATTAGAGAGTTCAGCTAATTGTTTATTACGAGTAGTAAGAGCAATAATCTGCGCGCCTGACGAAGATGCATCTTGCTCTAACGCTAGTGCTGTTTTATAATTATTAAGAGATGACAGGTTATAATTGTTTTCTCGTAGATAATCATCAATTTTAGAAAGTTCAATAGCAAACCTAAAGAATTTAGCTTGTTCCTCTGGGTCGATTTCTAGTACAAGTTTATTAGTGAGAATATCGCGAATATCTTGAGGCTTATTACGGCGCATCTTATTACCAATTTCTATCATCTCTTTGCGATATTTTTCAGCAATCTTTTGTCGGCCTAAAACAGAAAGGCTATTATAGCGGCCTTCGAGCTTGTCACTTAGTCCTCCTAAAAAACTACCTATTTGGTCATTAATGTTCTTATAGCCATTTATGCCGAGTATTTCACTTTGAGCCGTATTTAAAAAAGGTCTAAACGCTTCACCAGATTGTGGTCCAATGAATCCACGATCGTATATCCTAGCCCTATGATCAACAAACGGGTGGTTAGAGAAATCATAGTCATTATTCCTAAGCCATTCCATTGATTTGAATCGCTCATAAGTGTCTCCTCTAGATGCAATAAAGGAACGATACCCATTTAGATTGTCGAAGAATTCAGCACGTCCTTTATCGTCTTTAAAATTCATTAATTTCGTGATGAAATCAAAGAAATCTTCATCGATCTTATATTTAGCTTGCGAAGCCCAATTGAGAGCATCTACAAACTCGCCGTCGATAAAGCTTTCAGGAAAAGTGCTAAAACTACTACTGGAGGTAATAGGGATACGAGTATCATAATAAATACCCGGTGCTTCTCTGACAAAGTATGTCTTATGTCCTTTTCTAAAGTATAATCTTTGTTTCTCATTTATAACACCTACTCTAAGACCTACTTCAACTTTACGTGTTAACTGTGCGTAATTTTGAACACGAGGGTCTACAATTCTCAAGTTGTAAGAGAGAGTATCGTAGTAAGGCCCGAAGTAACGACCGCTCATACGAGACTTCATACGTCTTTTTTGAACACCGAATGTTTCAAGCTTAAATATTTTCTTGGCATTCTTTGCGTCTAAGAGACGTAATCCTAAAGTATACCATTCATTACGGCTACCATTATAATTCGCGAGATTATAAATATCACGGCCTAAAGCTACTGCGAATTGATCTCTGTCAGGAGAGTCAGCAAGAGATAATCTGTTAGCAAATTTCAAATAAAACTGTTGTAAGTCTTTTTCTGAAAGTCTACTGCGCAACTTACGCGGAATTCTATAATCAAATATAGTACGTAACTCCCTTGCAATTTTAGGAGCTACTCTGGACTCCCACGCATTCTTAGCCCTGATATTACTTATAAAATTTGTCGCAAGATCATCTAGCTGTACTTCGCCAAGAACTGGATCTATATAATTGGATATCTTGAGCCTTTTCAAAGGATCTAATTGGGATCTTAGAGATGTCTCGATCGCGTCAGACACGTTCATCACATCGAACTTCATCTGATTATTTAAAACAGCTTTAAAATTGACCCAGGGCTCGTTTTGGTTCCTATACCTTGTAAATATTATCCTTAGATTATCGACTACAACAGCTCTTTGGTTGACACCGAATGTACCTGCAAGCCTAGTGCTTATATCAGATATAAACTCTTTGTCTCTAGGTTTTAGTACATCAGACTCTCGCATAAGCTTTAAGTTATTGTTCAAAACCTGAGGCTGCGGTTGATACACCCTTGCGTCTTCGTAACGTTTAGTGATAGGGTTAAATACCATTTGATCTTCTCTAGGAGGACTTTTAAGTACCCTATTTTTATTCGCTCGTTTTGACCCTATTATAACACCTCTATAATTTACGAGAGATAAAGTTCCATCAAGTTCCGTAGCCTGTAACTTATAGTATTGCACAAGATTAGAGGCCAATTCTTTACTTGAGAGTAAATCGTCAGGCGATGTCGCCCCTAATTGCAGCTGATCGAGCTTATTTTTGGCAGCAGCGAAGCCATGAGTGGTTTGTTCCGGTGTATACTTTTGTGCAGTCAATCTGGCGAGATCTCTAATGCCAATAGCCTTCCCATCAGGGTTGAGAAAACTTTTCGCTTCGAACTTACCGCTATTGAATGTGGATACAGCCTTACTGGAGCCTAAATGCTTTAATTGAATATCTCGAGGCTGCCTAAAGAGCCATTGGCTATAAGTCTCTTGCTTAGGTATTAACCCGTCATAGTAAGCTTTTTGCTTATCTGTAAGCTTAGCTAGATTCCTCTTTCTAATATGGGCTAATCCTTCTAGCTTAGTAAGGTCATTCCATGATTTGAAGACTGGACTTGTTACAGACCTACAATTCCAATGAGCTGGCGGTAAGTATTCTCGCTGGTCTACATCGTATACTGTTCCATCACGATGCCTACAAATAGCCGTCGTAGCGCCGTCTATGATAGCCACATACTGCCACCCTCGGATCGCATCTTTGTTAGCCTCATAGACCCTATGGTCGGCCTGAGAATGCACAGAGGTGGTCGCTGTAGTGACCAGAGCCATAGACTGATTTCGTGATATTTTATGTATACGTCCCTTACGAACCTCTATTGCGAGTTCTTGTGGCGTCTTACCCTGAGCTATTCCACGTCTTATGAGCTGAGAGATACGCTTTCTTTCGCTTTGCTCAATACCGCGCCAACCATTAGCAAGCGTATTGTTTTTATACAAAGGATCTTTTAGAACAATATCCTCGGAGACACGCCGCAGAGGTCGCTGTGTACGCCAAATTTTCCCTACTTTATTCTCAATATTTTGATAAGCAAAAGAAATTTGATTACTAGCTAAATCCACAAAAGTTCTCTTTGAGAGCTTGAAAGTATCACCGTAAGTTTTACGTAATTGAATATCTACTGCCTTCTGTAAACGTTTAAAACCTGCATTAGATAAATTGGCGTCTTCTACAAGTTTTGCTATTTTTACTTTATGACCATCAATTACCACTGACACTTTATCGCTAATACGTTTTTCGTATAGCCGTACCATTGCTGCTCTATCAACAACACTGTCGAAGAGCGAAGTGTTCAGATTAATCATTTGTTTTCCTTACATTTGATCGGCAAAATCACCTGTCGGTTCAGGTACTTTAGTCAGTCCATCGCCATCTATTTCTTTCTTTGCTTCTCCATCGTCATAGTCCGAAGGGACCATATCATTCTGCTTGAGAATAAGAAGCCAAAGACTACGGGGAATGAGATTGTTTTCATACCATTCAGTGGCCAGCCTGAGCCAGTCAGCACCTAAAGGTATAGGGTTAAAGTCAGAAGATAGCTCAAACCCAATATCGTCCGTATTAAGCTCAATATTATTGCGCCAACTAATCATTACAGCGATGACTTGCCTAAGCGTATTGCTAGTCTTTAAGTTTAATGAGCCTAATTGAGCGTTTTGAGATGCATTCCGTATTTCTAGGGCGACACCAGATTGATTCACTTCTGGGCTCAACATACGAATACCTAATTTTGCCATTTCTTCAATATTAGAGATGATAGCCTTCTCCATATCGCCTAGCGCTTCGGTCGGTGTCTTCAGGATATCTACTTTGTCTTCTCGGCCTATTTTAATCCAGCTGCCTAAGCCTCTCTCGACAATTTTATTGAAATCCTCGTCAGACATATCGCTTTGCAACACGGGTGTATATGTAGCAGCACCATAAAGAAGATGATTACGTCTACTAATTTTATTATAGAGAGCAGTTTCCTTATCTACAAGAACAGATAAAATAGGGTTCTTAGGTGCTATATTCCCATTTAAAGGCCAAGCAGGTATATAAGTTATTCTTTTACCGTTTACTCTATAATCTATTTTTTCTCGCACTTCTTCAAAATCATTTGTTTTTTGATTTCGAGTGGTTCTTCTTTGGCCAGTGACTACAGGGACTTGTGCCGCTTCTGTCCTACGCTGGTATTTACGAATATTGTAATAGCCTTCTTCATCTAATTCGTGCACCCATACTGTTTCTTTTAACGCAGGGTGGAATTTATTTTCATCATCAAAGACCTCTTCGTAACCTTTTACGATAACAGAAACTAAACAGCGTTCTTTCTTTTTGTTTACGCCTACACGCCAATTTATGACAGTTTCAGCGGGCCAAATAACAGGATAAGGGCGTACACTTTCCTCGTCATCGTCATCGCTGACATTAGGGAAATCTAAATAAATCCAAGAACGACTAGTTTGAAACTCTTCCCATAATATCTCGTCAAGAAACGCTGTTAAGGGTTTATCATCTTCAGAAAAATGATTTAATATCCAATTCTCAGTGTCATCAGGAATACTATCAGGAAGCTCTAAAGTAGGCTTCTTTCGAAGAAGCCCTCCTATCATCATCTTAGTAAATTCAGCAACAATCCCCGGTAATTCTGCTTCACATCTATAAAGAGCATACTGCTGATGTGTCATAGAAGGCGAAAAAGGAATTAAAAGATTTAAATTGTTCTCTTTATCCAATGACGCATCAAAAGCTTTCGTCGCCTGTTCACCACCACAAATAGCTCTATTCCGTTTCCAAATATGGTATAACGAATCGTATTCAGCGTTGGGGTCTGAAACCTTTCTTGTGTCGTCTACAGCATTGGAAACTGTCATAGTTAACCTCTCAGAGCTGCGTTAAACTCTTTCATTGTACCTTCGAAATTACGACCAGTAACGCTATGACGCCCATGGACAGTACCTTCTTCGCCAGCCGTTAGTATCCATGCGCTTGGCACTCTTTCATCCATAGTGAAGGTTGATTTCGGAGGATTCTGAGGAGTCTTAACAGAAGCCTTTTCCGAAGATTCTGCTTTTTCTGTACTTAGTGTTTTCATTGTAGATCCTTAAGTTTAGTTTCAGAAATTTGTATCCCTACAATTGTTTCAGTATTGTCTGGGAATTTCAAGTAAAATCGCCAGAAGCGTACTTCATATTTTTCTTTATTTAAAGTCAACTGATGTCGTACTTGAATAAACATTTTTGAATTATAAGCGCGACGGTCTCCTTTAGTGAGCTCTTGAGCATTTTCTACTTCGTATACTTCTTCTGAAGTTTTACCCGCTATAAATGCATTCGTCATTCCATAGAAAAGTTCATGAGCATGATTCACATAAAGCATTTGGAAACTATCTTTTTCTGCATTATATTTTTTGATAGAAGCGGGTCGCCCCATCGCATCTAATAGCCTATAAACAGAAACTTTAGGGTTATTCTCAGATTTATATGCTATTTTTAAGAAAGTTAACTCTGCTTCTAATCCAATCAATCTATCGACCAGCGCTTCGTTTTTAACTTCTAAAATTGCAATTCTACCATAAGCAGAAGCTAACTGAGAAGCTGCAGATGTCGATTCGATTTGTTTCATTGCGAACCAGCTGGCTGATGCAGCGAGTACGAGAGTTATCAAATGAGTAAATACAGGACGAGAGAAAAAAGTATCAGTATTTCGTCTTCTAAACGATCTTCCATTATCGTCATGTTCATTGTAACTCAGAGTGAGATCGTCCGGTCCTTTCGTATGCATAAAGATCCCTGCGTTAGTTACAATTAAAAGTGATATCGATTCACTAGGTTTATTACTCTTAATTGGAAGTCTAATTTAAAAGACTACTTATTACTTTTATGTTTCTTACGTAAAACGCTGCATAGCTAGCTGCCGCTCTACACCATCAAGATTAAAGGAAATATTATCATTGTCAATAGATAATTCACTAATCTTTTTAATCGAAGTCTCGGCTTTAACACCAAGCATTCCATTGAATACGTCATAAATATATATTTTACCATCAATGCGAGAATCTTCTTGATCTATTCTGTCTTCTTCTTTAAACTGTTGGATAAGTCGCCAATGTAAAGCTTCACGCGGTAAGACTGGGGTGCCTACATTTTTGTAAGTTAGCCAATAGCCGATCAGTCGCCCATCTTTCGTCATTTCCAAAGACAACCCTTCTTGATTTCCTAAGCCCCAATAACCAGCTAATGGGTGTCTAGGCACTGTAGCACTAAGGCGCTCCAGCGGTTGCGCCCAGAGACGCTCAGAGGTGCCCGCTCTGAACACTCCGTGATTTTGATCAGTGAAGTACAGGGAAGCCCAACCGACAGCTTCAGGGGAGCGTCCGGAATAAAGAGCGCCTTTCGCCATTGTACCGATAATATCTAGAGTAGCATAAAACCATACGGCATTATTGTACAGATCCCAAGTAAGCCAAGTGACAAATACTTGATCATTACCTTTCAGGTATCTGATCTGAAAACCTTGGCCAGACCATTCTGGATGACGCCAAATACCGGATATATTCATAAAGCCATATGCTTGGTCAGGCTCTGGAAATATAGGCGTAAGTATATCAGGAGCGTTTTCGGTTGTATTATTAGAAATGTCTACTAAATATGCATTTAGCATTTCATCACGGTCGATTACTTTAATTTTTACATTATCGATTGTAAAGGTATCGCTTAAAGATAATGTCTTTAATAATGTAGTCTGTTGGAAAATTTGCGAGCCAGCGGTACCCGGTACATGTATATCGACTTTACCTTTGTGTACAGATACCGCTATTCTTTTATTTTCACCTCTTGGTGTACGTGCAATAGCGATTAAATCAGCATTCATAGGCACAGCCATGTCAAATGTACCAGCCTGCACTAGCCATACACGTTTACTTTCACTATTTTCTATCTCTACAATATTATCTGCCGCCATAACGCCGAGCTTATAAAAATGAGGCGCGTTAAGACTTTCTCTTAGACCTCCACTTCCCATAATAACATCATATTCGCCATATTCTTTTTGGGGCGTACCGGCATGATGCAGAAAGAGATTGTGGAAAATCTCATGGACTGTAGTTTTAAAATCACATGTTGTAGGATTATAGGTCCAGCCAATGTCAGCACCTAGCCCTCCTAGACCGCAATTAGTAGAAGTACCACCTACACAATGATAATGTGTATACCCTGGTAGCTCTTCTCTGAGATCATGCCATTTAAAATGATAATACGCGAGTTGATTTGCAGGGTAACTTCTAAAGTAAGTATCAACTTTAAATACATATTTATTTTTACTTAGAAAATTTAAAGTATTTTGTGTAAGAATAGCTCTTTCTAAATGCTTTTTACGCTTAAAGTCAGAGACTTCTTCGCCTTCACTCACAACATGCACAAGTGCAATTTTAAACATATTAGAAGCATCTGCTAGCGGGCTTTCTCTAAAAGATACAAGTACATTTTCTCTGAATGTAGCCTCTAGTTCCCTTTCAAAAATAATATCGGGCTTTTCAGTCAAGTCTGCTATAAATAATTCGCCAGAGTTAGGATGGAATATAGGGGAATCATGGCGAGGATCCCATCTGAATTTGCCTAATAATGTCTTCATAATTATTCCCGATTACGGTACTTTCTCATAATAAAGTGCGTATATATGTAGTTAACCCTACAACTAGATTAAGAGGCCACCCAAAGCCAATCTGCAAGGAATCCCAAATACCACTTTGTGGATTTATTTTCATAGAGATAGCAGCTATAAACAAAGACACTATAATATATATTGTAATTGTACTCTTAGGGTAAAAAATAAGAGAAGCTATCGTAAGCAATATAAGCACTGCTGAGACAATAGTTAAAGTTTTCATTTGGTTACCACCGCCAGCCCGCTTCGAACGTCATCTGTGTACCTCTTAAGCGTTCTGCCTTAATGTCGAATTGCCAGCGTTCGACGGTTGCGCCAATCGCGAATGAAGGCATCAGAAATACCTCACCATAAGCTTGAAGTACCGATGTTTTATTTGGTGTACTGTCCGGTGCAAAGTATCGGAAACCAAACTCATTATTGCTTGTCTGTCTCCCTACTCCAACACCGGGCGAGAATCCAAACTTCTTCCATATAGATGTATTCGGGAATCGGGTTTCATAGCCGCCGTATTCACTACCGGCCTCAATAAAGTAGTTGTTGAAAAACTTCCTGCCCATTAAAATGTATTGGTATCGCTCACCATCGCCGGTCACTTTAGAGTGTTTAAGGAAAGTCGCTTGACCATCTACTCCCCAATTACTCCATCGATGGTCTACATCGAGTTGTAGCCCATTACCTCGGGTATCATAGCCAAGACTACTTGACGTAACAGTGACCGCGTCAATACCGATGTCTGCTGCTGCAGTATTGCATACAAATAAAAGAAGAACTAAATATCTCATAGAGTGTACTCCGAAGGTTGAAAGTGCCATCAGTTATCCTATTATACAGGGTATACCGCTGAGAAGCGAACGTGGAAACTATGTCCGATGAAGCCGTCTGTGAACGACTTGTTTACGCCTGAGGTGCTCATGTACTGAAGACGCACTTGAGAACCTACGATAAAGCCGGCTAGTTGCTGAAAGTCGGCTGGTAGTGTCGCATCAATCTCGATGCTCGCAAACGTTACTCCTGAACGGGCAACTTGGGCTGAGACTGGTAATCCTGATATTCTAATCTGACCAGATGTCGCTGCATCATAAGCATATAGCTTTACTTCACAGTCAACAAAAATCAGATCGCCGTAACGCTTCCATTGGCCATACTGTTTCGCATATAATTGCGTTCCTGCTGTAGTTGAACCAACCACTACAGGTGTCCAAGTGCCAACCGTCTCTTCGACTACAGGGTTGCCGTTGGCGTTAAGCTGGCCAGTGAAATTCCAATCCCCTGAAATAGTTTCATTCACACCCCTCTCGGTGTAGTTTCCAAGATCGGTGATGGTGCCGTTTGCGAGCTTGACCTTCAGGTCACCGCCGCTACTATCTACAAACAGCACGGCACCACTGCTGGGGGCATCGGGTTCGGTGTTTGCGCCAACTGCCAGACCGCGGCGAGCCGTGAATACGCCATCGCCGGTTAGCGATGCTTGAATGATGCCGGGTGTAAACCAGCGAAATTGACCATTTCTCGAATCAATCTGCCATAACGTTTCAGCGTCGGAATCATGAAATTGAACGCGGGGAGAATCGCCTGGGAAAACTCCAATATTCACTGAATTCTGCGCGTTGAGGGTTTGAGAAATTGGAGTCTGAATTTCGAGGTCTAGCTTTCCATCAAGAGACGAAACGATGTTCGAAAGATCGGCTGACGAAGGTTGGTAATCAAGAGAAGACCACACGGTATTCCCATCCCCAATCTTCATTTTTAGGGTGTCTAATTCAAATCCCGGTTCACCTTGAGCCAGGATAGGATTTGCGGATGCCCAATTTGCAGCCGTGTCTCTTCGCAACTGTATGAGTCTGAACAGCGTAGTATTAGATTCATATTCCATATGCGTTTCCACCGTCTATCAATGTTGATACAAACTCTGTAGTAGGTTTCAGCCAGTCCAGCACAGCGCCATTGAG
>Ga0136600_1001237_pt1 | contig 11992 bp, 4 predicted proteins | sample AntRauMFilla2698_FD_104634 | JGI IMG/M metagenome (GOLD analysis project Ga0136600, IMG submission 104634) | Saline lake microbial communities from Rauer Islands, Antarctica - Metagenome Filla 2 #698 | ecosystem: Environmental > Aquatic > Non-marine Saline and Alkaline > Saline | place...
GGGGACCTCCAGGGGCTGAGGCACCTCCGGGGCTTTGGACTGGATGGGGTTCATGGCTTGCTTGTCGGCTCCCAACTTGAAGCGGCCCCCGAAGAAGGTCCGGCCGGCCGGGGCCTGCGGGGCAGGTTCCTCAGGCTCAGCGGGGATCTCGTAGCCGGGTTGCGGTTTGATCACCTGGCGGTCCGGCACGTTGCCGAAATCGGTCCCCGCCGCGAGGCTTGGCACGAAGCTACTGCCCCGGACATCACTGGTCGCTCCCCGGGCCGTTGATTCCAGCAAGCTCTTCTTGAGGCCGGAGCCATACATCTGGGTCATCCAGTCCGGATCGTGCTGCAGCTGATACATGCCGCGGACCATGTGCGGCTCGAAAGGAGGCGGCTCGTGATGTACATCCACCTCTTGGACCCCGAACTCCTCCAGGTCTCGCAGCATCGAGGGCCGTAGCTGGGTGCCGATCGTGTAATGCAGCACGGGTCGCTCCAGATACTGGCCCACCGCTTTCTTGGGAGCCAACCGCTGGTGTCCTTCCCGCGGCCGGTAGGTGTGTTCCAAGGTGGAATAGGGGATCACGTCGTCCGGCGAGTGCTCGTCGGTCTCGTCAAGCATCTTGACGTGGTTGATCAAGCCGCGAGCCAGCAGCTCGATATTGCGGCGATGGCCCTGCATCCCGCTGTTCTGCATCGCCTTGCGGAACTCGTTGACGAAATACCGGCGGCCCTCGCCGACCCCTTTGTATTTGGTCACCAAGGCCGGGTTGGGGATCCCGTCGCTGAGCATGTCGCCCGCTTCGATCTCGTCCCCTTTCTTGACCTTGACCTTGAAGCCGTTGCCGACGTAATGCTTCTGGTCATCGATCGTCACGTGCTGACCGCCGGCCGGAGCCGGTTCCACCCGTTGGACCGTCCCGTCGAGGGTGGCGTGAGCCGCTCCCCCTTTCATCTTCTTCGGGACCTGGATCAGCTGGTTGAGAGCCTGGAAGCCGCCGACAGCTTTCTCTTCACCGGCGACGCCACCGGAGTGCTTAGCTGAGAGCTGTCCCTGGCTGATCGGCTCGCTGAGGGCCTGGGCCGCTTGCAGCCCGACCTGCTCGCCGCGGCCAGGCAGTTGACCCTTCTCGCGGATCCCAACATCCCGAGCATAGACGCCACCGGACGGAGAACCACCCACCAACGGTGAGCGGACCATGATCCGATGCTGCCCCAGCCTGGAGAGGTGCTTCATGATCTTGGGCGTCAGCGGGGTGTTTCGCCGGTAAGGTCCCACGTCGCGAGCCAGCAGGGCCCCTTCGTTGTCCATGTCGTCGGTGTCGACGACCATCCCCCGGGTATCGTCGAGCTGCTCATCGTCCTCGTCGCTGACTACCAGTCGGTGTCCAGCCTGGCTTAGCTGTTTCGCTAAGAATCCGGCTTCTTGAGTGGAGTTCGAAACCACTAGCATGTTTGCAAGTACAAATCGATGGGTTGGATGTTCGACCTCCAAATCATAAGTAGGCAAACTACCGCAAGGTTCTGAATTCACAAAACGGCGAGGTAGATCGTCAGCGTATGCGGAATGCCCGCGGGGCACAATCGCTGAGTTTCTTCCCTGATTTAACTCCCCCAGTGGAAGCATCTTTCGCTTCAAACTTCCGTTGTAGGAGCGATAAGTCGAATAAAGTTTGTGCCGGGCCGTTGCCTTCACGCTAACTACTGACTTAGATCGTCCCTCTTGAAACGAATACATGAAGCAGGGGCGAACTCCATTTTCGAATCGCTGGGCAACCCGTGTTTTTGTCAAACGATCCTGGCCATCTAAAGCAAATACAAAATCTCCTGAATTAACTGCCTCGATTGGCTTCACAGAAAAGTCCGCCATTAACACCAACGTACCTTCCGCTAAGCAAAACTTGGTCGCGATGATCCCTCGCCGGGCTCCATAGGTCCCCGCCCAGTATTCTTCCGGAGAGAGACCCTCACTGTAGCTTCGTAACACCGGGATCGGGATCACCTCATCGCGGTGGTCCGAATAGAGCATGTCCGAACCCAGCAGACTGGCCAGATTCATCGGCTTGCCGCGGCTACCCGAGAGGACCTGCAGAGCCAGCGGATTCTTCTCCTTCAGAGCTTCCTCCAGGATCGCTTTCTGCTGTGAACTCCCCTCCCGGCCGACGATCTTGACGACCTCATCAGCCCGTTGTTGATCCGAAAGCGAGTCGTCCGAGAGGACCCGACCTAGCTGGGACTGGATCCGCTGGCGAATCTCGTTGGCCGCCCGGGAGCGACGCAGATGTCGGATCCCAAAAGACATACCGCCACGATCCTGAGCGACCTGACGACCCAGCTGGTTCAACCGGTGCGAAACTTCGCGGTAATCGTCAGGATGCTCACGAGCGACTTGCTGCAGCAGCTGCTGCACGCCTTTTTTGTCCAGCACCCGCGAATGATTTCGCAGCTCTTCAGGCAGGATCTCATTGACGAGATGCTGGCCGACCGTGGTAGTAGTCATGGAGCCTCAAACCCAAGGAGAATCAGTCGTCACCTTCTTCGTCGATCGCCCCGAACGCCTGGGCGACATCTGCTTCGGTGATGTCCTCCTGGTTCGTGGTCGACTTCCTGGTTGATCGCGTGCTCGTCTTCTTTTTGCGGCTCCGCGATTTCTTGGTGCGAGTCGTGGTCGACTTCGCGGTCTCTTCGGCCGGGGCCTCTTCAGTGGTGGCCTCCTCGGTGGCGGCCTCTTCAGTGGCGGCCACCTCGGTTGTCACCGGGGCGTAGGGGTCCTGCTCGGGCTCGGTGGTGAGGATCTCCGGGGCCCCGCCGGGCGTCTCGACCGTTTCCCCTGCATTTTCCACCGGCGTCTCGACCGTTTCGCTGTCGTTCTTTGCTGTTTCCACGACATTTTCGGTCGGCGTCGCCGCCGAGGTCAGCACCGGAGTCTCTTCGGTCTTCGCGATCAACCGCATCGCGTCAGCCTGGAGCCGGGTCAGGGTGTTGCGGCCCACGGCCATGTCCACCGTCGCCCGTACCGGACGCAGATCCCGGACGGTGCCGGTCACATTGATCTGAGTGGCTCCATTACTGAAGGCCGCCACGATCTCGGGCAGCAATCCGCTCTTGGCCTGCAACTCCACGACCTTGGGCTTCTGCTTGCCTGCCTGCGGGGCCAGGACCTGCTCTTCCTGAGAGGCGTAGTACTTGTTCGTGGAGGCCGAGTTGTCGTTCGGCTTCTGCTTGTAGGTGGCGTGCTGCCGGGGGTTCTTCCGACCTTCCCGCGTGCCGCGGAAGGTCAGAGGCTCCGGAGCCCGATAGTAGATATCCGCCGAGCGGTTGGTGCGATTAGCCATTAGGAATAACCTTCAAAGGAGTGGTGATTACCGTTTCAGTGATGCCGAGTTTGCGAAGATTGTCATCGAAGCTTTCGTCCTCGCAGTGCGAGACCAGCACACTAGCCTGGCTCCCATAGAGAGCCGCCAGGCTCACCGGGGTGCCGTTCGCCATCCGAATAACGACCTGAGAGGCCTCGAATCGTTTAGGCGGCTTTCCCACTGCTTCCATCACTTCGACGATGAACATCACAAATCCTATTTACGCATCTTGAGGAGAATGGACTCCGCCAGGTCCGCATTGCTGCGAGCCGCCCGGTGAGAGTCCGCAAAGGACACGTCGCTCGGCGGAGTGAAAGCCACCCCGGTCTCCCAAGCTTCCTTGACCTGCGTTTGATCGTCCGCCGATTTCATCGGCTCGACCGGGGAGATCTGCCCCAGAGCTCCCCCGCCAGCTCCGCCATCGGGAGTCGCCGCGGCGTGGCCGGGGCCTCCTTCGGCCAACTGATTCAAATCGTCCGGCGTCGCCACCATCTCCTGGGCCGGAATCTGGATGCCCAAGCCGTCGGCGATACGAGCCAGCAGCTTCTTCATCTGCATGATCTCAACATTGACGTCGATCTTGGGCTTGAGCCCGGGGCCGGCTCCAGCGGCTCCGCCGCCGGCTGCTCCGCCGCCGCCACCCTGCGACGCCATGGCCTGCTGGACCGCTTGCTGGATCATCGGCATCAGGCTAGCCATCGGGTCCATGGGGGGAGCTCCTCCGCCGCCGCCGGCCGCCGCCGGGTCCGCTCCCATGCTGGGGTCACCGGCCACCACGAAAGCCTGTTTCTGCTGGCTCTGTAGCGACTGTCGAGCCTGCGTCAGCAAATGCATGTTGATGCCCATGTTCGATCTCCTTATCTGCAGTGAGCAGTTATGATTCTAGGATTTGCACCCGATCGTCGATAGATAGATCCCCGCGTTGATACGCCTTTTTCATGTCCGTGATCGTGCGGAAGATTCGTTTGGGCCGCTCGCTCTTGGCCGAAGTAGCCTCATAAAGACCTCCCACATATTCATTGGCCGGCAGATGCATCGGCGACTTGAAGTCCGAGAGGCTGAATAGGTTCCGGCTAGGCAGCAATCGCTCCAGAGCCTCCTGTCGGGAACCCTCAGTACTGGGGACGTGATAGTTCATCGCGTCCCCGTCGAAGTCCGCGTTGAAACCCTTCACGATCAGCGGGCTGACCTGCAGTGTCTCCCCTTTGGTCAGCCGGGGCCGCATCGCCATGATGCCGAACTTGTGAAGCACCGGAGCCCGGCTGATGTAAACCGGGCGATGCTGCATCTCCTCGACCAACATGCGACGAGCCAGCGGGGTTTTCTTTTGGATCGCCTCTCGAGCTGCCCGCAGGGACATCCCCTGACGGACCAACCGCCGAGTGACGAACTTCTGATAGGCATCGAAGGCTTTCTCTTCCGGTAAGCCGACCGAGTCCATGTCCAGATCCGGATTCGGTGTGATCACGGCCCGGCCCACGTTGTCCACCGTGGTGGAGATCAGCTTTCGCTGCAGGGTGCCGAACTTGGGACTGGAACCGAAGACCGACTGCAAGATCCCTTTGACTCCTTTCTCCTTCGTCTTGGGATTGATCGGATCGCCCAGCCCGGTGACCGCTTTGAAGGCGTTGTAAACGCCCAAACGCTCATCCCCGACTGCATCTTCACCGAGCTCCCGGCGGGCTTCGCGGAGATTCTCATTCGCCTCGAACAGTTCCTTGTAGAGGTAGTTCGAGTCGTCAACCAACGGCATGTCATTGCTCATCAAGCTGACCGGCCGGAAGTTGGGCGGCAGCACCGGCACCTTGGACATCATGTAATCGGCCGGCTGCAAGTCGTTCTGTTTGAGCGACTTCAGGTAGCCCAGCTTGCGGACCGCAGCATCCCGGTCGGATTTACGTCCGGACTTGATTTGCTGACGCGTCTTCTCCAACTCTTGGTCCAGATCGATCGCCTCTAGGGCCTTCCGCATTCCCGTCGGCCCAGTCCCGTGGTTGCCCAGGGACTCCTTCCCGGAGAGCACCCCGGCGAACTGCTTCTTGGTCAGCCCCAGGATTCGCCGCAGCGGTTCCTCGACAACCGGGTTGGGCAGCGGTTCGGTCAGCGGGATGTAGGACCAGCGATTGCCACCATGGCCGCCGGTCAGGGACTTGTCGAACAGGCCACCAGGGATCTCCTTGAGGGAGCGACCCCAATCCACTCCTTCGGCCGAGGTCAGCTTGCGGGAGCCGGCCAGCTTGTCCACATCCTTATCGGTCATCGCCATGACGTGGGTCTGTGGGCCGTCCTTGATGACATTCACCCCGGAGGCCTGCAGTTGATTGACGAACTTCTTGTAGCTGTGCGGCACCTTTTGGACGGTCGGGTTGTAACCCGACATGAACTGCATCCAGTAGTCTTCATTCTTCTGTCCGCGGACCGAGCTGACATCCTGTAGAGTCGCCGTCGCCCCGTGGGAGAGCAAAGCATTGGTATCGAGCATGCCAATTCTTTTGCTATTTGACACCAGAGCGTGCCCGGCAACGTAAGTGTGGGTGTCGTCCACGGTAAAGTCGTAAACGTTTATCTCGGACACTCCAGGCTTATCGTGCCGGTATGCTTCGATCCGCGAAACACGTAGCGGTACCTTACCTAACTGACAAACGTTCTTAATCGCAAAAGGTGGATGTGTTTTTTGAATTTCGCCAACCTGTCTACGTAAAAACTTCTTACTCCTTGGAATCGCGTCAACAGGCACCCACGCGGCGACGATTTCAACTAAACCCCGACAAGCATCTGCAGTAAGGTTAATCGCCCCGACGGTGTTAACAATACACTTAGAACCCAATCTGGCATTCAACCAGCCGCACAACAACTCCGCCGACTGCCGATCAAACCTATGCGTAGCTATATTTCCGCTGTATGCGATTCTACCCTTCTTCTTTGCTCGACTAGTGATCGACCCGTCGTCAAGAAGCCAAACAGCAATACTCAGGTCAGAAGCCTGATCGAGCCACTCAGGTGTCACTCGCTTAACCTGATCAGGATCGTAACAAAGGTTAGCGATCTTGTGACATACCGGATCCTCTGTGATCCAAACAGCTCGCGATTTTATTCTCTTAGTTTTAAAATCCGGATTTTGAGAGTGATCGTGAACGCAATCACACTGTTTTGGGTTCAATCCAGCCAATATGGATTTTTTCCAAGATATAAATTCAGTTTGCTTCAAGGAATGCTCAAAACGCACAGCTGTACCGTTAGCGGAAGCATCACCTAACATCGTTCCCAATAAAAACTCCATCTGATGGTCTGTTGGGACGGGCCCCCACGTTACTAGCTGATCTTTATCGGTTAAATCGCCGACCTCAATACGACGCCCGTCATAGGTAAGCACAATGTGATTCCTGGTCGCCCGTAAGTGCGAATGCGTTCGGGTGTGTTGTGACTCCTTCTCGCACGGTCCTCCCACTGTGTGAATAGTCAGTAAATCAGCAACCCTGGCTCGGTAAGTAAACCAATCCGTAACCGGACGATAGACCCACTCGTTGAGTGTCTCCGAATAAGTACGGACCTGTATCCCTAGCCGTTGCTCGCAAATAGCAGCAATAGACATGGGGCCTAGGTGTGTGATAATTTTCTGGTTAGCTGTAAAACACCCATCAGCTCCACCTTTGGCTGGACTGCCGTCCATTGTGTACGACCCTCCGCCGCGACTTTGGCCTTTTGATTCTGCAGTATGATGAAGCTTCATGAAGAAGCGGCTACCGGTGGCAATGTCTTTGATCTTCTGATCTTTTGAGGGATCCAGAATGTCGTCCAGGTCGGACATGCCCTCTTTAGCTAGTTCCTGTATGACCCACTCGGACATATCCTTCTTTGAGTCAAAGTCTTGGACCTTGACCGGCTTGCCCTGCTTGGCGGCGATTTTGCCGAGTAGCAACTCGGCCAGCTGGGCGGGATTCGTATTGCCGGCGATCAGCAATTTACCGTTTCTCCGAGTTACCACGTATCCGGTAGGAACCGTCGGACAGTAGATTTTTCCCTGATACTCGAACTCACTCCATCCGTCCCTGTCCAGTAGGCGATGTCGTTTCAGGTGAATACTTGCATTATGCATTCCTGAGGCGTGCTTCGACGTATTTGACGAGATGCCCTGGTATACGAACAGCCTCTGCAGGTCGTCTGCCAGTCGCCCCGACATCGTACCCGTCCCGTGGTAGTCTCGCTGCCGGCGGGAAAGGTCCTTGGACCCGTCACCCGCCAAGTACGCGTCAAGAAACCTTTGCCGGGTTTCTTCACTTTGCTGGAACACCCAGTCCGGGATGAACTTCTCGTCGCAGAGTCCAAACTGCTTCAAGTAGACACACAGCCTCTTGGACGTGATGTGGAACTGCGTATTGGACTTGTTGTAGTGCCAAGCAAACGGCAGCCGGTCCAGCAGCTGTGCCAGAGCGTCACAGCTTTCCGGGTTAGCTTGGAGCGACTGTGAAATATGCACCTTGTCGTCGCTGTTGCCTTCGGCAACGTACCAACCTAAAAATTCTGCCCAATCTCCCGCGTCGATAACAATTTCTTCAGTATTGCTCTGCGTATCTTTGATGGACTTGTTCGATAGCTGCGGGAGCTGAAAATCAACGTCCTCGCCACCCACGGGATGTCCAGCTACTGGAACTTTCCAGCCCTTCCGCTGAAAGATTCGATCCGCTGTCACCTCCTGCCAAGGTGCTCCAGGGTACCCGCAGGCCGCCCACATCCGATGCTCCGGTGTCACACAGAAATCCAGCAGCTTATTTGCGAACTTGAGCATCCTGCCGCGGTAGTCCGCAACATGGAAAGGCATCAGTTGAGGCAGTACATGCAGACTTTCCGTCCAGGGATGGAAACACACAAAGTGATCTTCGGGAACGATCTGCCTACCGAACTTCCAGCCGGATTTTGTGAGGAACTCAGTATGCTCGTCGTAACAACGAGTGATCACCCCGAGAGGGTTAAGCAGGACCTCGAAGGGTTGTCCTTGATCGTCATGCGGCATTTGACTGTCCGGGATGACGTCAGCAATAACCCCTTTGTCTCCGTAACGGCCTGAAAGCTTGTCGCCGATTTGCATGGGGGAGAATGCTTTAACAACGACAGTCGGCCCCTTTTTGCCCATGACCACGTCGGTAACGGTCCCAGGGTCGTGATGATTCCAAATGACTGTTGCGTCGCCATGGCTGCTCTGCCCTTTCTTGTGGACTCGATTGTGAGCGTTCTCTTTTTGGCGAGCTCCAAGGATCAAAGGATCGCCGTACTTCACTTCCGTGCCGGGCTTGATCACGCCGCGTTCGTCAAGATTCCCCAGGGTCTGTTTCGAGAACTTCCCTGGAAAGAGCTTCACATAATCCTGCTTTCCGGTCACCGTTTGGTCGTCGACCTCCAAGTCATGCTGATACATGTGTTCGGAGGCCATCTTTTTAGCAAAACTCTCCGAGATCACGTTAGCGTCCTCGAAGTTTTTGCCCTGCCAGGGGATGTACGCCGTGCGAGCGTTCCGCCCCAAAGCCATCGCTCCACTCGAGTCGGTGAAGTTCGAGCGAGCCAGCAACTGATCGGCCTGGAACCGCTGGCCGGGCTCCACGGTCGGGGTCTGATGGATGAACGTCTTGCGGTTGAACGGAAAATTCTCGTAGAGCTCGTGCGTCTCCCGCGTGCCGTCTTCGTAACGGACGTGGATGCCGTCCTCGTCGACTCGCTCCACCACGCCACCCTGCGGGGCCTTCAGCGAGCCCATCGGCTTGGAATACAGCTCCTCGTAACTTTGCCGGCCCTCGGTCCCTGGCACCGCGGACTGCACCAGTGGAGCCTCAGCTCCTCGAATCGGTAGGGCCTGGGTCGTCATCCGGGAAGCCATCACCAAGCGTTGCCCTTTGACTTGACTCTTCATGGGGATGACGTTGCTGAGCGGGTTGAAGGCGTCCTCGAAGGAGGGCAACACCAGGTCGACCTGCTCCTTAGGGACGTACGTCATCTTGCCGCCCTGCATGGCCGCCACCCGCTTGCCGGGGTTCTCCATGCTCTGCGGGAAAGCCACGGTCATGTCCGCCACCTCTTGTGGGGTGCGGAACTCCAGTTCCCCGGTCTTTACGTTGCGGAACTGGGAATACAGCTTGCCATCCCGCCCTTTACGGGCTCCCCGGGCCAAATAGGTATCGACTCCGACTTTTCCACTGTTACCTGACCAATGACCTACGGTATCGCCTCGCCTTACGTAAAGTAATCCACCTGGAACCGTCGCACAAAACACCTCGTCGTCGAAGTCCAAGGTGTAACACTGAGTCGCTTGCACCTTACGATTACGTATTTGATGTTCGTTATGCTTGTGAATATGCACTACCCAAGCACCGCCAGTAGTGGACTGTTCTCGACCATCCGGCTCAAAAACCACACGTGATGCCCGCCCGAGGCTGAACGCCAATCGCTCAAAGTCACAGGCTAACTGATAACTGGTGGTGCAAAACTGGGTACGCTCTCCTTTTCGATTCTTGCGGCCCTCTCCGAGCAACAGGGCGTCATATAGTCGCTGCCTCGCATGCTTCGGGGCCCTCAATAGGTAATCCGGAATGAACCTCTGTGGGCTTTTACAAAATTGTTGAAAATAGGCTCCAATCTGTTTAGTTGCGATAGTGAATGATCGATCGGAATAACTCCAAGCGAAAGGAAGCTCGGCAAGAGTTTTTTCTACTCGAGAGCAGTTTGCCGGATTAGCTGAACGGCTTTGTGTCACTTTGATACCGAAGGCAGAGGTATCGGCCCTGTACCAACTATTTCCCTCGCCTAGCCACCACCCCATCAATTCAGCCCAAGGACCTATTGGTACGGAACTAACAACCGAAACATTATTAGATCGAACTTCAACATCAGGTAGCTCGAACAGTTCAGTACCCTCGCCGAGGTATTCGGCAAAGCCTCCGCTACAAACCCTTCTCGGCCTTTCATGACACTCCTCGGCGGTTACGATACGGTATTGCGTGCCTTTATCTAACGGGCGAACCCAAAGTCGGTGATTAGGTGTCACCAGATACGCTACTCGTCCGGTGTCTGCCCCGTACATTAAACCTCGATACGGTTGGCAAATGAGTCTAGAGGCTTTGTGGTATTCCAATCTACCGTCGATGAGACAGGCAAATTCGTCAGAGTCTTTAATGTCGGGCCATTTAACCCAGCCTCGCCGAACCATAACCTCAGTCTCCCGGTCATAACACTCCGGGGTCCGGACCGGGTCGATAAACCCGAACATGCTGGGCTGCACGCTGCGTGCCTCTTTGGGAATCGCATCGGTGGAGGGGATCCCCCCTTCGCCCAGCCGGCTGACTGACGTCGACTTGTCGTAGAGCTCGGCCGGGTTAATCTCTTCAATACTCTGGCCCAGCCCCGATGACATCAAAGCCGCCTGCAGTTGCTTGTTCAAGGCCGAGGAGGGCATCGACTGCAGATTCCCCTTGCCGGACATCTTCCAAAGCAGCTGGCGGCGTAGATTTCCCTTGTCGCGGGCGATCCGCTCGGCGAACAGGTCCTCCGGTCCCATGAAGTTCTGGAACGTCAGCGAATCCCGATCATCAGGGCCCGCCTCTTGACGCGAGACCTGAGCTAGCTTCTTGGTGATATCCATCACCGCTTCCGGGGTCATGCTCTCGTGTGGATAACCCAGCGTTCGCTTTGTGACCTCCGGATCCAGCTCCATGCGGTGGAACTTGTCGATCAAGGCCTGGCGTTGATCGTTCTCGTCCCCTTCCAGTTCCTTCTTGGTCAGGAACTTCTGCTTAAGCTTCTTGTACTCCCCAGCGTCATCGTCTGCGTTGTAAGCCGTGGCGAACAGATCCGGACCCCATGACTCTTTCATCTTCTCTTTGTCGACACCCATGGCCCGCAGCAGCGGCATCAAGCCGACCGTCCCCTGCCCGACCCGCATCCGAAAGGTGCCCTTATCCGGATCGAGGAAGTACCGGTGCGAAAGCCCTTTGCCAGGCATGATGTTGGCATGGGACTCCACCTCACCGTTGTCCCGCAGCCGAGTGTAAACGCCAGGCCGGAGTCGCTGCTGGTTCTTGAGCGTGTACTCCGAACCGTTGTTGATGAAGGTGCCTCGTTCGGTCATGTGTGGGACAGTCGCCAGCACCGAACGCTTCTGATCGATAACGTTACCGGTCTCGTTGTCGACTAGCTCCCAGGTCCCCCGCAGACGACGCCCGCGGGTCCGTCCTTCCAGGATGGCAGCCTTCTGCTCACGGCGGCTGATCTTGTCCGGATCCTGGTAATCGACCTCGGTGAGCCGCAGCGTATGTCGAGCATTGGAGACCGGCTCGAGGGACTGAGCGGCAGACAGCACGTTCTCATAGATCCGCGAGCGGGTCGCGTCGGTATCCCCGAACTCACGGAAATCACCTCCGGCCGGGGATCCCGACGGAGGTGTGGAAGTAGGGGCGGACGAAGGGGACAAGATCGAGGAAGCCGCAGACCCAAGCAAGTCCGGCGTCAGAGGTTCCACTATCAGTTATCCTTGTCTTGTTGGGGCGAAGGGACCGCATAGAGTTCGGCGGGCTGTTGCTGAGCTCGTCGCCGGGCTCGCTCCTGCATCGCCTTCTGCAGCAAGGCTCGCTTGCTGTTGTCCTGCATCATATTGTTGACGGCCATGTA
>Ga0136600_1001239_pt1 | contig 11973 bp, 5 predicted proteins | sample AntRauMFilla2698_FD_104634 | JGI IMG/M metagenome (GOLD analysis project Ga0136600, IMG submission 104634) | Saline lake microbial communities from Rauer Islands, Antarctica - Metagenome Filla 2 #698 | ecosystem: Environmental > Aquatic > Non-marine Saline and Alkaline > Saline | place...
ACATTCTAAATGCTATAAGCAACATGTCAGTTAAAGAAGTAGTTGAGTTAATCAAGTCTATGGAAGATGAGTTCGGTGTTAGCGCAGCAGCAATGGTTGCTCCAGCTGCAGCAGCAGATGCAGGAGCAGCTGTTGAAGAAAAAACTGAGTTTGACGTTAAAATGACAGAACTTGGAGCAAATAAAGTTTCCGTAATTAAAGCAATAAGATCTATTACAAGTTTAGGTCTTAAAGAAGCAAAAGAAATGGCCGAAAAAGCACCTGTTGTGATTAAAGAAGCAGTTTCTAAAGCTGAAGCTGAAGATTTAGTAAAATTAATTACTGAAGCTGGCGCAAAAGCTGAAATAGTATAATACAAAACTAAAAAAATGGCGCCTTTTACAGGCGCCTTTCCTATTTTTAAGAGGCATTTAATGGCAAAACAACTGTTACCTAAATATAGTTACACACAAAAAAAGAGATTTAGAAAAGATTTTGGAACTTTAGAAGAAATCGCAAAGATTCCTCAGTTACTGTCAATGCAAGTTAAGTCTTATGCTGACTTTTTGCAACAAAATGTCCAAAGCTCAGAAAGAAGTTTACAAGGACTTCATGCAGCTTTAAGCAGTGTTTTCCCCATTGAAAGCTATGCTGGTCACGCATATCTAGAATATTTAGGTTACACAATAGGCAAGCCTATTTTCAGTGTAAGTGAATGTAAAATGAGAGATAAGACCTATGCTGCTTCTTTAAGAGTTAAGATTAGATTAACTATTTTTGACAAAGAAATAAAAGACAAAAAAGTTATAAAAGATATTAAAGAACAAGAAGTTTACATGGGTGAAATTCCATTAATGACTGATATTGGTTCTTTTGTGGTAAATGGCACAGAGAGAGTTGTCGTATCCCAGTTACATCGTTCCCCTGGTGTGTTCTTTGAGCATGACAAAGGTAAAACACATTCTTCTGGCAAACTTTTATATAGCGCAAGAATTATACCTTATCGTGGTTCATGGTTAGATTTTGAATTTGATGCAAAAGATAATATATTTGCACGAATTGATAGAAAGAAAAAAATGCCTGTTAGCATAATTTTAAAAGCTTTAGGTTATTCCTCTGATGAAATATTAGATAGATTCTTCGATTTCAATGATTTTACTGTAGTTGATGGAAAAGTTAATTTACATCTTATACCATCTAGGTTGAAAGGAGAGGTAGCTGCATTTGATATATATATTAATAATGACCTCCTGATTGAAAGCGGTAGAAGAATTACAGCAAAACACATTAAGCAACTTGAAAAATCTGGTATTGATTCATTAGAAGTATCTGATGAATATTTATTAGAAAAAACAATAGCAAAAAGTATTGTTGATGAAGAAACAGGTGAAATACTTGTAGCAGCAAATACTGAAATTACATCAGAAGTTTTAGACTCAATCTTATCAAATTCAGTTAAGTCGTTTTCTACCATCTATACAAATGACTTAGATAGAGGTGATTACATCTCAAGAACATTAAGGCTTGATAATAGCAATTCTACTTTAGACGCACTAGTCGAAATTTATAGAATGATGAGACCTGGTGAGCCACCAACAGAAGAAGCATCAACAAATCTGTTTAATAGTTTATTTTTCTCAGAAGAAAGATATGATCTTTCCAACGTCGGAAGAATGAAATTTAACAGAAGAATAGGCAGAACAGAAGACACTGGTCTAAATATTTTATCTAAAGATGACATAGTTGATGTAATCCATACGTTAATACAAGTTCGAGATGGTTTTAATCATGTTGATGATATAGATCATTTGGGTAATAGAAGAATAAGGTCAGTTGGTGAAATGGTTGAAAACCAATTCAGAGTTGGGCTTGTAAGAATAGAGAGAGCAGTTAAAGAAAAAATTAGCTTAGCTGAGTCAGAAAATTCAATGCCTCAAGATTTGATAAATTCAAAGCCTGTTGCTTCCGCCATTAAAGAATTTTTTGGTTCAAGTCAATTATCTCAATTTATGGATCAAGTTAACCCTTTATCTGAAATTACGCACAAAAGAAGAATTTCAGCTTTAGGTCCAGGTGGTTTAACAAGAGAAAGAGCTGGTTTTGAAGTTAGAGATGTTCACACGACTCACTACGGTAGACTGTGCCCAATTGAAACACCTGAAGGTCCAAATATAGGTCTTATTAATTCATTGTCAGTTTACGCTAATACAAACTCATATGGTTTCTTAGAGACTCCTTGTAGAAAAGTTGTTGATGGATTGATAACAGATGAAATTGTTTATCTTTCAGCTATAGAAGAGATAAGCTTAAGAATTGCTCAAGCAAATGCCAGAATCGTAAATAATAAATTAGCTGATGAATTTGTAACTTGTAGACACCAAAACGAATTTACATTAACCAAGTCTGAAAATATTGATTATATTGATATTTCACCAAAACAAATTGTTTCAGTAGCTGCTTCTTTAATTCCTTTTTTAGAGCACAATGATGCTAATAGATCATTGATGGGTTCCAATATGCAAAGGCAAGCAGTTCCTTCAATAAGAGCTGAAAAACCACTTGTTGGAACAGGTATGGAGAAAATAGTTGCATTTGACTCTGGTTCAGTTGTATCTGCTAAAAGAGCTGGAATAATAGAGTTTGTCGATGCAAGCAGAATAGTAGTTAAAGTATCAGGTGAAAACAACCAAACTAGTGGAGTAGATGTTTATAATTTAACTAAATATGCTCGTTCAAACCAAAATACATGTATTAACCAAATTTCAAAAGTTAAACAAGGTGATGTGGTAGAGCAAGGTGACATACTTGCTGATGGACCTTGTACTGATATTGGAGAATTATCTCTTGGTCAAAACATGATGATTGCTTTTATGCCTTGGAGTGGATACAACTTTGAGGATTCAATCGTAATGTCAGAGAGAGTTGTCCAGGAAGATAGATTTACCTCAATTCACATAGAAGAATACGTTTGTGTTTCAAGAGATACAAAACTTGGTAAAGAAGAAATAACAGCTGATATCCCCAATATTAGTGAAAGTTCACGTAACAAGCTTGATGAAGTAGGAATTATATATATAGGAGCAGATGTAAAACCTGGTGATGTTTTAGTAGGTAAAATAACTCCTAAAGGCGAAACACAGCTTACACCAGAAGAAAAATTGCTAAGAGCAATCTTTGGTGAAAAAGCATCTGATGTTAAAGATAGTTCATTAAGAGTACCACCGGGTGTGAATGGAACTGTTATAAATGTTCAGGTCTCTACAAGAGAAGGCGTTGAAAAAGATTCAAGAGCAAAAGCAATTGCAGATAATGCAATTGAAAAAGTTAAAAAAGATCTTGACGATCAGTTACGAATTTCTAAACAGGATTTATTAGAAAGATTTAATAAAGTAACTATTGGAGAGATAGTAACTTCAGGCACTAAAGATTTAAAGAAAGGTTCTGTTGTAAACTCTGAAAACATTAACAGCGTTCCTGTAGACGATAGATTTAGTATTATATTTAGTAACTCTGAAACCAACAAAAAAGTTGAAGAGCTTAGAATCGAACTCCAAGATACAGTTAAGTTTCATTCAGAAAAATTAAAACAAGAAAAAAATAAAATAGAACAATCTGATGATCTTGCGCCAGGTGTATTAAAAACAATTAAAGTTCATCTTGCTATTAAGAGAAGAGTTCAACCAGGAGATAAATTATCCGGAAGACACGGTAACAAAGGTATTATTTCAAGAGTTGTTCCGATTGAAGATATGCCTCATATGCCAGATGGCACACCAGTAGATATAGTTTTAAATCCACTTGGTGTCCCATCACGAATGAACATTGGGCAAGTCCTAGAAGTACATTTGGGTCTAGCTGCTAAAGCTTTAGGTCTCAAAATTGGAGGGATGTTAGATTCTAACAAAAAACCAGTCGAGATAAGAAACTTTATAAATAATATATATAACGATGGAAATGAGAGAACAGTAGATTTAGAACAATTAGATGATTCTGAAATAATTGAATTAGCTTCAAATTTAAGGTCAGGTGTGCCTACAGCAACTCCTGTATTTGATGGAGCAGATGAAAATCAAATTAAATCTATGCTAAAATTAGCTGGTTTACCTCAAAATGGGAAAACTTTGTTAACTGATGGTAGAACTGGTGAAAAATTTGAGCATGAAACCACAGTTGGTTATATGTATATCTTGAAATTGAACCATTTAGTTGACGATAAAATGCATGCTCGTTCTACAGGTTCTTATAGCTTGGTAACCCAGCAGCCATTAGGTGGTAAAGCCCAATTTGGTGGCCAAAGATTCGGTGAAATGGAAGTTTGGGCTCTTCAGGCTTATGGAGCTGCTTATACATTACAAGAGATGTTAACTGTTAAATCAGATGATGTTGCCGGAAGAACTAAAATATATAAAAATATTGTAGATGGTGATCACAGAATGGAACCTGGAATGCCAGAGTCATTTAATGTTTTATTCAAAGAAATTAAAGCACTCGGTATTAATATCGAGTTAGACCAAGATCAACAAATTTAGGAGCATAAATTGAATTTTTTAAATAATGAGCACATGTTAATTCCTAAAAAACCCCTAATGAATGATTTGTTAGGTGTAATAAAAAGACAAAATCACTATGAGGAGTTTGACTCCATTAAAATATCCTTAGCATCTCCTGAGGTTATTAGGTCTTGGTCGTTTGGTGAAGTTAAAAAACCAGAAACAATTAACTATAGAACATTTAAACCCGAACGTGATGGTCTTTTTTGTGCAAAAGTATTTGGACCAATTAAAGACTATGAGTGCCTATGTGGAAAATACAAAAGAATGAAACATAGGGGTGTTGTTTGTGAAAAGTGTGGTGTTGAAGTAGCTCTTGCTAAGGTAAGGCGCGAAAGAATGGGACACATTGAATTAGCAAGCCCTGTTGCTCACATTTGGTTTTTAAAATCATTGCCTTCTAGGATTGGTCTTTTATTAGACATGACTCTAAGGGATATTGAAAAAATTCTATATTTTGAAGCATATGTTGTTCTTGAAACTGGAATGACAGACTTAGAAAAAGGTCAGATTCTAAGTGATGATGAATACCTTGATGCCTTAGAAAAACATGGAGATGAGTTTGTTGCTAAAATGGGTGCAGATGCTATTAAGTATTTCCTTAAGCACATAGATTTAGAAGGTGAGATTAAATTATTGAGGGACGAAATTCCTAATGTAACTTCTGAAACAAGATCAAAAAAACTTTCCAAAAGACTAAAATTACTTGAGTCTTTCTTGAAATCAGGCAATAAACCTGATTATATGATACTTGATGTTTTGCCAGTATTACCCCCAGATTTAAGACCGCTTGTTCCACTTGATGGTGGAAGATTTGCAACTTCTGATTTAAATGATTTATATAGAAGAGTTATAAACAGAAATAACAGATTAAAAAGGTTAATAGAACTTTCAGCACCAGACATTATTATTCGAAACGAAAAGAGGATGCTCCAAGAATCTGTAGATGCCTTACTTGACAACGGTAGAAGAGGAAGAGCAATCACAGGCACAAATAAAAGGCCTTTAAAATCTCTAGCAGATATGATTAAGGGCAAGCATGGTAGATTTAGACAAAATCTTCTTGGTAAAAGGGTAGATTATTCAGGGCGTTCAGTAATTGTTGTTGGACCAACATTAAAGTTACATCAATGTGGTCTTCCAAAAAAAATGGCGCTAGAATTATTTAAACCTTTTATATTTAGTAAATTAGAATCTGAAGGTCACTCTACTACTATCAAAGCTGCAAAAAGAATGGTAGATAAAGGTGAGGCTGTTGTTTGGGACATGCTCGAGGATGTTATTAAAGAGCACCCAGTATTGTTAAACAGAGCTCCAACATTACACAGACTTGGTATACAAGCATTTGAACCTATTTTAATTGAAGGTAAAGCTATACAACTGCACCCATTAGTATGTGCTGCTTATAACGCAGATTTTGATGGTGACCAAATGTCAGTTCACGTACCATTGACTCTGGAAGCTCAGTTAGAGGCAAGGACTTTAATGATGTCAACTAACAACATTTTGTCTCCTGCAAATGGCGAACCAATTATAGTTCCATCTCATGATGTTGTTTTAGGCTTATATTACCTAAGTAGAACATCTATTAATGATAAAGGTGAAGGTAAATTCTTTAAAGATATACAAGATGCAGTAAATTTTTATGAGTCTGGTCATGTTACATTACATGCCCACGTTAAAATTAGAATAGAAGATACAAAACATAATAAAACTTCAGTATGTGAAACCACAGTTGGTAGGGCAATAATTGCTAACATATTACCTAAGGGTTTATCTTTTAGCATAGTTAATAAAGTTCTAAAGAAAAAAGATATATCAGGACTAATCAATACTTGTTACAGAGAACTTGGTTTAAAAGATACTGTTGTATTTGCTGATAATCTTATGTACCTCGGTTTTGAATATTCAACAAAATCTGGTTTATCAATAGCAACAAGTGACTTAATTATTCCAGAATCAAAATCAGAGATAATAAGTGAAGCTGAAGCTCAAGTTAAAGAAATAGAAGATCAGTACTCATCAGGTCTCTTAACTAACGGTGAAAGATATAATAAAATTATTGATAAATGGTCAACCACCAATGAAAAAGTTGCCAAATCAATGATGGAAAAAATGTCTTATGAAGATGTTACTAATTCTGAAGGGAAAATCGTCAAACAAGAATCATTTAATTCTTTATACATGATGGCTGACTCGGGTGCTAGATGTTCTCCTGCACAGATGAGACAGTTATCAGGAATGAGAGGATTAATGTCTAGACCTGATGGTTCAATTATTGAGACTCCAATTACAGCAAACTTTAAAGAAGGTTTGAATGTACTCCAATACTTTATTTCAACTCATGGTGCAAGAAAAGGTTTAGCAGATACAGCGTTAAAAACAGCAAACTCAGGTTATTTAACAAGAAGGCTTGTTGACGTAGCTCAAGATGTTGTAGTTTCAAAAGAAGATTGTGGGACCCAAAGAGGTTTATTAGTTAAGTCTATAATAGAGGGTGGAGACATCGTTGAATCCCTAAAAGTAAGAGTACTTGGTAGAGTTTCTTTAAATGATATTCTAATTCCTGATTCAGATGTATGTATTGTGAAATCTGGGCAAACCATAGACGAGACAACAGCTCAATCTCTTGAAGATCATGGTATAGACGAAGTCATTGTAAGATCTCCTATCACATGTGAAGCAGAACTTGGTATTTGTGTTAAATGTTATGGTCGAGATCTAGCTAGAGGTCATCAGGTTAACATTGGTGAAGCAGTTGGTGTAATGGCAGCCCAATCAATCGGTGAGCCAGGAACGCAGTTAACCATGCGTACCTTTCACATCGGTGGTGCAGCAAGTGGTTCTTCATCTACAAATAGTATTCAATCTAAGCATGATGGAACACTAAAATTTCATAATGCAAAAACAGTTAAAAATAAAAAAGGTAGGTTAATTGTTATTTCTAGATCAACAGAAATAGGTGTAGCTAATAACCAAGGCAGAGAAGTTGAAAGATACAAAGTACCGTATGGAACTGAATTACTAGTTTCTGAGTCAGATAAAATTACTATAGGTCAAAAACTGGCACAATGGGATCCTCATACTTTACCCGTTGTTTCTGAGGTATCAGGTACACTTAAAATGATAGATTTTGTTGATGGTGTAACAATGAAAACTCAAACAGATGAAATTACTGGCTTATCAAGTACTGTCGTCACTGATAGTAAAAGTAATGTTTCTTCAGTTAAAGAGTTAAAACCAATGGTTAAACTTCTTGATGAAAATGGTGATGATGTAATAATTAAAGGCGGAACCGTACCTGCTCACTATTACTTACCAGCTGAATCCATTATTAGTCTTGAAGATGGAGCTAAAGTTTCTGTTGGTGATGTAATTGCTAGATTACCTCAAGAATCATCAAAAACTAAAGATATTACTGGTGGTTTACCTAGAGTAGCTGACTTATTTGAGGCCAGAAAACCAAAAGACTCATCTATATTAGCTAAAAAAACAGGTATTATTTCATTTGGTAAAGAAACAAAAGGTAAAAGAAGATTAATAATAAATTCTATTGATAGTAGTCAAAACTACGAAGAGCTAATACCAAAATGGAGAACCATTTCAGTATTTGAGGGTGAAAAAGTTGAGAAAGGTGACGTCCTAGTTGATGGTCCTTACAATCCTCATGATATTTTGACGCTTCTTGGTATAAGTAGATTAGCAGAACATATTATTAATGAAGTTCAAGACGTGTATAGACTTCAAGGTGTTAAAATAAATGATAAACATATTGAAGTAATTATACGTCAAATGTTAAGAAAAGTTATTGTTGAGACTTCAGGAGACTCAGATTTAATAGTTGGAGATCAAATAATATTGAATAAATTCATTAAAGTTAATAATGAAATAGATTCTAAAGGTAAAACCAAAGCTACATGTTCACCTATGTTACTTGGTATTACAAAAGCATCTTTAGCTACTGAATCGTTCATCTCGGCAGCATCTTTCCAGGAAACGACAAAAGTTTTGACAGAAGCATCTATATCAGGTAAATCTGATAGTTTAATTGGACTGAAAGAAAATGTAATGGTAGGTAGATTAATTCCTGCAGGAACCGGTCTCGCCTATCATAATGATAGAAAAAAGAAAGCTTTCTTTGAAGCTAAACAAAAATATGAAGAAGAACCATCATCTGATGATATTCAACAAGCATTAAGTGAAGCTTTAAAGAATAATGAAGCATAAAGATAAACTGCCGTAGTTATTGACAATTGAATATTAAATATTTAAAATTCAATTGCAATTACTACGGTTCCTAATGGAGAATTAATGTCGACTATAAACCAATTGGTGCGAAAACCGCGCAAAGACAAGATTGAGAAAAGTAAAGTTCCAGCTTTAAATAGCTGTCCTCAAAAAAGAGGAGTATGTACTAAGGTATATACGACTAAACCTCGTAAACCTAACTCAGCTATGAGAAAAGTGGCTAGAGTTAGATTAACTAATGGTTATGAAGTTACCGCATATATTGGTGGTGAAGGTCATAACTTACAAGAACATTCCGTTGTTTTGATACGTGGTGGTAGAGTAAAAGATTTACCTGGTGTAAGGTACCACATAGTTCGTGGTTCATTAGATACAACTGGCGTAAACGATAGAAAACGCGGTCGCTCCAAGTACGGTGCAAAGAAAACAAAAAAATAGTAGAGAGATAAATGCCAAGAAGAAGAGTCATAGCTAAAAGAGAAGTTTTAGCAGATCCAAAGTATTTAAGTATACAGTTGTCTAAATTCATTAACGTTATTATGGTTAGTGGTAAAAAATCAATTGCTGAAAAAATTGTATATGGTGCACTTGATCACATATCAGTCAAAGGTATAGAAGCTGCAAAGAAAATTGAGTCAATTGAAGATTCTAGTAGCGGTTTGGAAATGCTGACTTATGCATTGCAAAAAATTAAACCCAAAGTAGAAGTCAAATCAAAAAGAGTAGGTGGAGCAACTTATCAAGTACCTATCGAAGTTAGGGATGATAGAGGAATTGCACTTTCTATGAGGTGGATTATTGAAGCAGCAAGAAAAAGAAACGAGAAAGGTATGACTTTAAGATTGGCGTGTGAGATTTTAGACATACTATCTGATAAAGGAAACTCTCTGAAAAAGAAAGAAGATTCACATAAAATGGCAAAAGCTAACCAAGCGTTTGCACACTTTAGATTTAATTAACCAAAGGTAAAACAGTGTCAAGAGCTACACCATTAAGAAAATACAGAAACATAGGCATCATGGCACACATTGATGCTGGTAAAACAACAACTACAGAAAGAGTATTATTTTACACAGGGATTTCTCACAAAATTGGTGAAGTTCATGATGGAGCAGCCATTATGGATTCTATGTCTCAAGAGCAAGAAAGAGGGATAACCATTTCTTCAGCAGCAACAACTTGCTTTTGGAGTGGTATGAACAAACAGTTTGACGAGCACAGAGTAAACATAATTGATACTCCAGGGCACGTAGACTTTACAATAGAAGTCGAAAGATCTTTAAGGGTGCTTGATGGTGCTGTCTGCGTCTTTTGTGCGGTATCCGGTGTTGAACCTCAGTCTGAAACAGTCTGGAGACAAGCTAATAGATATGGTGTGCCAAGAATAGCATTTGTAAACAAAATGGATAGAGTTGGCGCTAACTTCCTTAGAGTTGTTAACCAAGTTAAGGATAGATTAGGTGCTTCCCCTGTGCCCATTCAGTTGCCGATAGGTTCTGAAGAGAATTTTAAAGGCATCGTTGACTTAATATCAATGAAAGCAATTGTTTGGGATGAAAAGTCTAAAGGGATGACCTACAGTGAAGTAGAGATTCCTTCTGAAATGTCAGATGACGTGAGTAAATACAGAGAGCTACTTCTAGAGTCAGCTGCAGAATCTTCTGAAGAATTAATGGATAAATACCTTGAAACAGGTGACCTGTCTTTTGATGAAATTATTGCTGGATTAAGAGTTCAAACCATCGCAAATCAGATCGTTCCTACTATGTGCGGCACAGCCTTTAAGAATAAAGGTGTTCAATCTATGCTTGATGCTGTAATACATTTCTTACCTTCCCCAGAAGAAGTTCCTGCGATTAAGGGCTTATCGATTGATAAAGAGACAGAATTGAAAAGAGAATCATCTGATGCAGAACCATTTTCCGCTCTAGCTTTCAAGATAGTTACCGACCCATTTGTAGGTACATTAACTTATTTTAGGGTATATTCAGGTGTTGTTAAGGCTGGTGATTTTGTTATTAACCCTGAGAAAGGCAAAAAAGAAAGAGTTGGTAGAATAATGCAAATGCATTCGAACGAAAAAAAAGAAATAAAAGAAGTTCGTTCAGGTGACATTGCAGCTGCTATTGGCTTAAAAAGTGTGACTACTGGTGATACGTTGTGTGACATGAACTCACCTATAATATTAGAAAGTTTGGACATTCCTGAGCCTGTTATATCAGTTGCCGTTGAGCCGAAAACTAAGTCAGACCAAGAAAAAATGAGTATTGCTCTTGGTAAACTCGCTCAAGAAGATCCGTCTTTTAGAGTAAGTACAGACTCAGAATCTGGGCAAACAATTATATCTGGTATGGGTGAACTCCATTTAGAAATTCTTGTGGACAGAATGAAAAGAGAGTTTAATGTTGAAGCTGATGTTGGTAGACCACAAGTTTCATACAGGGAGACAATTAGAACAGTAGTCGAGCAAGAAGGTAAGTTTGTTAGACAGTCTGGTGGTAAAGGTCAGTTTGGTCATGTATGGCTGAAGATTGAGCCTCAAGAAACCGGTAAAGGTATCACTTTTGAAAATAAAGTAGTCGGTGGTTCAGTCCCTAGAGAGTATGTTCCTGCAGTTGAGAAAGGTGTCAAAGAGCAAAGTGAAAATGGCGTTATTGCTGGATATCCAGTGGTTGATGTTAAGATTACACTATTTGATGGTTCTTACCATGATGTAGATTCCAGTGAGACTGCATTTAAATTAGCTGGTTCTATAGGCTTTAAATTGGGTGCTCTAAAAGCAGATCCAGTTATATTAGAACCAATAATGAAGGTGGAAGTTGTTACTCCAGAAGATTACATGGGTGATGTTGTTGGGGATTTAAACAGAAGAAGAGGTATTATTCAAGGTATGGACGACTCTCCAGCCGGAAAAATTATTTCTTGTGAAGTTCCATTGTCCGAAATGTTTGGATACGCAACTGATGTTAGATCAGCAACTCAAGGTAGAGCAACCTATAGTATGGTATTTTCTAAATACAGTGAAGTACCTAATAATATCGCACAAAATATAATTAAAGATAAAACAAATTAAAGGAGATAAAGATGGCAAAAGAGAAATTTGAGCGTACGAAACCACATTTAAACGTGGGTACGATTGGTCACGTTGATCATGGTAAGACTACATTAACAGCAGCGATTACGACGACAATGGCTC
>Ga0136600_1001241_pt1 | contig 11960 bp, 12 predicted proteins | sample AntRauMFilla2698_FD_104634 | JGI IMG/M metagenome (GOLD analysis project Ga0136600, IMG submission 104634) | Saline lake microbial communities from Rauer Islands, Antarctica - Metagenome Filla 2 #698 | ecosystem: Environmental > Aquatic > Non-marine Saline and Alkaline > Saline | place...
ATCATAGATTCTGTAAACGGACATATAACATATGCTCCGTCTGTTTATCAGGGAAAACCGTTTGAATTTGTGAAGTTAGTTGTTGAAAATGGCGTGGTTATAGATTTTGATTCTTCGAACAATGACGCACTTAAAGATATATTAGACACAGATGAAGGCGCACGTCGTTTTGGTGAGTTCAGTTTTGGTACTAATCCGGTAATCGAAAAACCAATGTATGATATTCTTTTTGATGAAAAGATTTACGGCTCAAATCACCTGACCCTTGGAAAAGATTATGAAATAGCACCAAATGGAAATTCGAGTAACATTCACTGGGATCTTGTTTGTATTGGAGCTGATGTATACTTAGATGGTGAGCTTATCCGCGAAGGACGTAAATTTGTAAAGGAAGACCTTAAAGGATTAAATCCGGAAGAATTATTGAAATAGTACTGTTAAATGAAAAAAACCATTCTCATATATGGCTTTTCATTAGCACTTTTAGTGTTTCTATTAGAATACTTTGAATACCGTTTCTTCATTCGTGAACTTTCTACAGAATTATTCATCCTGTTTATCGGAGTTTTCTTTACTGGATTGGGATTGTGGCTTGGAAGAAAATTAACTGTTCAAAATAAGGTAGAAGCACCACCTTTTGAGCAGAATGAAAAAGCCATCCGATATTTAAAAATCAGTGAGAGAGAACTTGAAGTATTAGAACTCGTTGCTCAAGGACTTTCTAACAAGCAGATCTCGGATCAATTATTTGTTTCCATCAACACTACAAAGACCCATCTTTCTCATCTTTACGAAAAGCTGGAAGTAAAACGTAGAACCCAGGCTGTTGAAAAAGCAAAGTTACTTAAATTGATTAAGTAATATTTTAAGGTACCATTCTCGTAAAATCATACTTTCAGGTGATTCGTAGTTTATGTTAATTACCTACACTCTAGATGTTCTTTAACATCAACTAATTCAGTCTTATGAAAAAGATTATTCTTGTTTATGGTTCAATAACCGGAGCAGTAATCATACTGAGTATGACATTAGGAATATATGTAGCTGAATTTGGAGGGGATTCCTTCTTTGCCTCTGAAGCCTTAGGGTATTCCATAATGCTTATTGGCTTTTCCATGATCTTTGTAGCTACAAAAAGGTATAGGGATGAAGAATTGGGAGGAGTTATTAAATTCGGAACAGCGTTAAAAGTAGGTTTGGGTATTTCCTTAATTGCCGGAATCGTTTATGTAATTGTTTGGGAAATAAATTTATATGCTACTGATTATGCTTTTATCCTAGAGTACACAGATTCCATCATTCAAAAAACAAAAGAATCTGGGGTTTCTGCAGACAAAATTGAAGCAACAATTCAGGAGATGGAAAAAATGAAAAAACAATATGGGAATTGGTGGTTTAGATTACCTATGACCTTTATGGAGATATTTCCTATTGGATTGTTAATATCATTAATAAGCGCTGTTTTGTTCAGAAATACTAATTTCTGGAAAAGTGAGCCTGCGCCTACTTCCAAAGAAAATTAAATAAGAAGATTATGCAAAGCAAAGCTTCAACACCAGACGAATATGTAGCAGAACTCTCTGAAGAACGGGGTATTGCAGTACAAAAACTTCGGGATATCATTAAGGAAAATATACCCAATGGATTTCAAGAAACCATGAGCTATGGAATGATCGGTTATGTAGTCCCACACTCAATTTATCCAGATGGGTATCATTGTTCCCCTGATTTACCTCTTCCATTTTTAAATATTGCATCGCAAAAGAATTTTATCGCATTATATCATATGGGAATTTATTCTGATGAGACCATCATGAAATGGTTTACAACTGAATATCCTAAATACGTAAAATCAAAACTTGATATGGGTAAAAGTTGTATCAGATTCAAAAAAATCGATCAAATTCCCTACGACTTGATTGCAGAGTTAGTTCAAAAAATGAGCGTACAGGATTGGATTGATAAATATGAATCTGTCGTAAAAAGATAACTTATAAATTTTCAGACATGAAAAAGCTAGCTGCTTTAACTCTTTTTCTATTTGTTTCAGCTTCAATAAAAGCACAAGTTGCTGACCCAACTCTTCCTGAACTTTCTTGGCTTTCAGGTTATTGGACATCCAGCGAGAATGGCACCGAAGCTGAGGAACTCTGGACAAATGGTTCTGGGTATATGATGCTCGGCATCCATCGTGATGTATATGCTAATAAAAGTGCATCGTTTGAGAATCTTAGAATAGTGCAGACTAAAGAAGGGATTTTTTACATCGCGAGTCCTGGCGGCAGACCTGGAACTACTTTCAATATGACTATAATTTCAGACCAAAAAGTGGTGTTTGAAAATCTTGAAAATGATTTTCCCCAACGAATAATTTACTTCAGATCTGGGGATACCCTAACCGCTAGAATCGAAAGTGAAGCTGGTGATAAATCAATGGAATGGATCTGGTCAAAAACTAACCCAAAGTACTAATGAGCTCAAAATCAGTAAATCCAAATAATCACTCTCTTTCGCTAGCTGTGAAAGATATTCATGCTTCATATAATTTCTATAAAAAATTAGGTTTTACTTCTGTTGAAGGAACAGGACCAATCGATCAGAATTGGATAATACTTGAAAATGGCCACTCAAAAATCGGTCTATTTCAAGGTATGTTTGATGAAAATATAATCACATTCAATCCTGAAGATGCTCGGTCTATTTATAAAGATTTTAAAGAACAAGAAAACATCAAGTTTCTGATGGTATCTGAATCTCTAAAAGAAAAAAAGGGCCTTGCCATTTTTGTATTGAAGACCCCGATGGAAACCAAATTTTATCCGATCAACATAATGACTAAAGAACATCGAACCGAAGAATATCCAATAATGAATATTGAAATTAGAGTCCAATGAAAAAACGAGTAACAGGTATAGGTGGAATATTTCTTAAGGCAGAAGATCCAAAAGCTACAAATGAATGGTATGAAAAACATCTGGGGATAAATTCTGGACAATGGGGTGGAACATTCACATGGAGGCATGCCGAAGACAAGGAAAAAATGGGCTACACTGCTTGGAGTATTTTTAAAAATGACACAACCTATACTAGTCCAAGCAAAAAAGATGCTATGATAAACTTTCGAGTAGAAGATTTGGAAGCTTTGATAGCAGTTCTAAAAGAAGAAGGTGTTGAATGCATTGGTGATATTCAAGAAGAAGAATATGGGAAATTTGGGTGGATTATGGATCCAAATGGCTATAAAATTGAACTCTGGGAGCCTTTTGACACTTCTTATGAAGCTATTTTAGATGATTCAGATATTAATACGATGAGCTGATTAAAGGGTAGACGTTCGAATTTAATTCCTCTAAGCCTGTTTAGTAAAAACTAAATTTAGCATATAAAAAATTCGCTAACCTTTTCAGATTAGCGAATTCGATAATAAGTGTTAAAAATCAACTGTGTTATATCTTAAACTCAGTCACCAACATTTGGGCCTGCATTATTAATTTCGTCACTACTTTCGTCTTTATACTTTTCAAAGTTCGTTTGAAATAGTTTTCCAAGTGTTTGAGCTTGGGCATCATATTCACTTGAACTATCCCAGGAATTACGAGGCTGGAGTATTTCAGAAGGAACACCCGGACAACTGGTTGGAATGTCAAACCCAAACACAGAATCCTCAACTGTTTCTACATCATCTAATTTGCCAGCATGAATTGCGTTAATAATTGCCCGCGTTTCTTTGAGATTCATCCTTGCACCACCTTTACCATAAGCCCCACCTGTAATTCCAGTGTTTACTAGCCAGGCTTTAGCATTATGTGTTCGCATTTTCTCTGCCAGCATTTCAGCATATTTTGCTGGAGGCCAAGCTAAGAACGCTGCACCAAAACAAGCCGAAAACGTTGCTTCTGGCTTCGTGATGCCGACTTCAGTTCCTGCTACTTTTGCCGTATATCCACTAATAAAATGATACATAGCTTCTTCAGGAGTAAGTTTGCTAACTGGGGGTAATACTCCAAAAGCATCATAAGTTAGAAATATGATATTTTTTGGATGTCCAGCTGTGCATGGTATATTTGAATTTGAAATATGTTCAATTGGATAGGCAGCCCTTGTATTTTGAGTTATACTAACATCGGTATAATCTACTTTACGACTTTCAGAATCATATCCGACATTCTCGAGCACGGTTCCAAACTTAATAGCATTGTAAATCTCAGGTTCGTTTTCTTCAGATAGATTAATGGTTTTAGCATAACATCCACCTTCAATATTGAATACACCGTCTTCGCTCCAGCAATGCTCATCATCCCCAATAAGCTTTCGACTCATATCAGCAGAGAGTGTTGTTTTTCCAGTTCCTGATAACCCAAAGAATAAAGCCACATCCTCAGATTTATCTCCTTCATTAGCTGAACAATGCATAGAAAGGACGTTCTTCTTTGGCATCAGATAATGCATTACTGTAAAGATACCTTTCTTCATCTCACCTGCATATTCTGTTCCCAAAATTACCATTTGTCGAGATTTAAAATTGACGTCCACACTCGCATCAGAAGTCATACCTTCAGTGAAACGATTAGCTGGAAATTTACCCGCATTATAAACCACAAAGTCAGGTTCGCCAAAATTATCCAGCTCTTCTTCAGAAGGCCGGATTAGCATATTATGCATAAATAAACCATGATAAGGACGCTCTGCAATAATACGCACTTTTAGTCTGTAATTAGGATCCCATCCTGCAAAACCATCAATCACATAAAGTCTTTCACAAGTATTCAGATAATCTGTTGCCCGCTGATGATTGATAGCAAAAGTATGCTCATCTAGCGGAATATTGATGTTTCCCCACCAAATTTCATCCTTAATTCCTTCACTATTTACAACTCGTTTGTCTGCCGGGCTTCTACCTGTTCTCTTACCAGACCTTACGACTAATGAACCTTTATCGGTGATAGCTGAACCGGGATCATATTTAATAGCATCCTCGTAAAATCTAGCCGGTGAAGGATTTCTAATTATGTTTTCTACCGTAATTTTGTGTTTAGAAAAATCTACTTTTTTTCTCATGGCATTGAGTTTTGGGTTTTTCGATTGACTAAGTACCTGTACAATACAAATCAATCATAAATATTTTATTACCTAATGAATACAATAAGCGGAATTTTTAAATTCTCTTCAAAACTTAAACCGCCTTTTCTTACTTTTTTTAAAAATTAAGATATACTTTCTTTTGTAAATCACTCATCTGCTCTAACATTATATAATTATTGTGAGGATAACATGAAGAAAAGAGCCCTTATTATTTTTAATAACGACAACCAAACTTTAGTTAATTATCATCAATATTAAATGTCGATTCTTATTTTTAGTGTTAAAAATACTTGAACACTGGATATTCTACTTTAGATGAATTCACCCCATTTTTCTGAAAATATTCATCGAAGAAATTCCATGTTACTAAACCGTCATCAGATTGGGGCTCCAGCGTATAAAATATGAGATTTGTAAGAGGTTGAGCCATATCAACTAAAAAATCACCCTCAGTTACTGTTTTTGATGCTGATTTAAATTCTCCTTCAACAGTTGCCATATTATGACCTTCGAATTGACGTTCATTTTTTTCAAATTCTGACACTTCAAAGATCTCTCCAGTGTATCTACTACTCTTCTCAACTTCTGTAACGATAATACCCTGCTTCTTTAAATGATCAGCTATAGCTTTCATTTCTTTAGGAATGATATAACCGCGGGGAATTGTGCTTTCAATGGTAGCTTCGAACTTGCTATAATTTTCTACATCTGGAACATCAATGATTTCCCCTGAACGGATGTAACTCGATTCTCCCTCGCTGTCCGTGTATGGTATATAATTGTAGGTGCGCAGCCTAAATGTATTTTCCAGCGGTACCATTTGATAACGAACTCCTTTCTTAGCTTTTCCAGCATTTTTCAACACGTTCTCAATAGCTGACTGAGTAGCCATTTCGTTAATTTTGGTTATTCGTGTTCCATTCTTCCTGGTGTATTCTAAGATTTCCACGACAAAAAATTTGGTTGAATTCATCCGTTCATATAATCTTTCATGAGCAAATGCTTCGCTTAAAATCCCAATCTTATTTCTCAATCCCATTTGGTTTACTAAATATCTGGGATGATGATTATAGGTATAAATTGCTTTGGGTGGCCATCCCTGCCTTAAGCTATAACCTCCATAAGGACCTAAATACACATCATACTTATCTTTCACTTTCTTAGTAACTTCGGGTAATAGTTCATTCCAGGTTAGATTATATGGAGCTTTTTCTCCCGCTGAGTGATAGCTTGGAGCCCAGGTTAATGAGTAACCATGCCAGGTTCCGTTAGTCGTATGTAAATCAACTAATATCTCTGGATCCCATTTCATGATTACATTTTGGATGAGAGCATTCGTTTCTAATGCTTCCATTTTCATTCCATCTCGATTTAAATCCCAACCCTGGCTATTTGATCGGATGCCCGTCTTCTGCGGACTTCCTTCCTGTGATCTTCGTACCTGAACATCCATTTTGTCATTAGAATCAGTGTTATAAATTGGAGCAAAGATTACAATCTGATTTTCTAACAAATACTTTTTATCACCCAAAAGAATTTCTCTCATCAAAATTTGAAGAGCTTCTTTTCCCTCCACTTCTCCAGAATGAATATTTCCCTGAATATACATGACAGGTTTGCCCGATTTCTCTGCTTCATCCGGAGTGGAAATTTTAGGATTTGCCATCACAACAACAGGAATATCTTTGCCTTCTAAACTCTTTCCCATGTATTCCAGATGCATCAAATCGGTTTTTGGTTGAAGTGCTTTTAGGAAATTCATCACATCTGAATAAGTGGATGTTTCCTGATAGTTGGTCTTCTCGGGGGTCGTTATCAATTCAGCTGGCCATTGTGCGTAAGCTGAAGTGGATATAATTGAGACTATTATAAATAGAAAAAACTTTTTCATAGGAAGTAAATTATTTGAGCTCGATAATAGGAAAATACCCCGACTTCTGGATAGAAGATTTCGAATTTTTACTTCATTTGCTACCTCGGTGAAGCTATCTCCTTATTTGGGCTTTCTTATGGAGATTGCTTCATCATATTTACAGATGAGAGTATTATTTCTATGTGAAATCAATCTAAATTTTAAATTCAGATAATTCTCTCCTTGAAAGAAGGACTTACTCAGATGTACCAAAATATTTTTGAGACTCTTATATCTTAAAGAGTACATCTTAAATCTTACATCTTAAGTTTAAATCTACCTAATAATAGTCTCTGTTCTCTTTGGACCAGTTGAAACTATTGTAAATTTCACTCCAATGTATTTTTCAACATAATCGATATAAGTTTTAGCAGCATCTGGTAATTCATCCCATTTCGTCATTCCTGAGATGTCTTTATCCCAACCCGGCATCGATGTATAAATAGGTTCTACATTTTCGATTTCATCCAAACACAATGGAAATACTTTTGTTTCCTCTCCACCATTGATCTTATAACCTGTACACACTTTAATCTCATCAAAACCATCCATCACATCCATCTTGGTGAGTGTAAGTTCATTTATTCCGTTAATTCTACAAGCATACTTCAATGCAACCAGATCTAACCATCCACAACGTCTGGGCCGACCCGTGGTTGCACCAAACTCATGTCCTTTTTTACGAAGTTCTTCTCCAGTATCATCTAACAATTCGGTTGGAAAAGGTCCATTTCCTACTCTGGTACAATATGCCTTAGTAATTCCCATAACATGCGTGAGCGCCGTAGGAGGAACTCCTGAACCCGTACACGCACCACCAGAGGTTGGTGATGAAGATGTGACATAAGGATATGTACCATGATCTACGTCTAGTAAACAACCTTGAGCACCTTCAAGTAGCAATGACTTTCCACTTTCTAATCCTTCATGCAATAAATTTGTAGTATTACAGATATATGGCGAAAGAATTTTAATAGCTTCCTCTAATTCATTCATCAGATCATCAACAGAAAGTGTTGGCTCCTTATATAAATTTTCTAGTGCGAAGTTTATGTCTTTTAGATTCTGATCTATTTTAGTTCTAAGCTCTTCTTTGTTGAGCAAATCAACCATTCGAATTCCAACTCTAGAAACTTTACTCACGTACGCTGGTCCAATTCCCCGACCTGTAGTACCAATTGCATCTCCCCCACGTCGCTTTTCTTTAAGCTGATCTAATAGTTTGTGATAAGGAAGGATTACATGTGCTGTTTGACTAATAAAAAATCGACCTTCCAGACTAAAGCCCATTTCCTGTACATCTTTGATTTCTTTGATCAGAGCTATAGGATCTATAACCACGCCATTGCCAATTACACAATCTGCCGATCCATTAAAAATTCCGGAAGGAATTAGATGAAGAACGAATGTTTTATCATCAAATTTTAGCGTATGACCTGCATTTGCACCGCCTTGATAGCGAACCACAAAGTCGGCCTTATCGCTTAAAAGATCAACGATCTTTCCTTTTCCTTCATCTCCCCATTGGGCACCTATTACTACTCTTACAGACATAATGATTTTTGAAAACTATTAACAATAAAAAAGGGGTGTAGTTATCTACACCCCTTATATGTACTATTTAAAAAATACCTATCAATCTTCGTTGAATGATTCAGCTGCTTCTTCAACCGATTTGTAATGCTTAAAGACGGTGATCAATTTTGTCACAATCAGCAAACTTTCAATTTTATCAGTTGCTTTGGCAAGTCGAAGATCACCACCAGCTTTACGCATGGTAGTAAGTGCTCCAATTAACATTCCAAGTCCAGATGAATTCATGAACTTTACTTTTCCGAGATCAACTACAATATTGGTTTTCTCGGCATCAATTAGCTCATGAAGTTTCTCATTAAGGCTAACCGCATCCGGTCCACCCATTACGTTACCTTTAAATTCGATAACTACGCTACTATAGCGTTCTGATGTATTAAAGCTCATAATTCCTATTATTTAGACTTATTATTTATTTGTTTTGGCATCTATTTCTACTACCAAAGAGCTGGCAACAAATAAAGAACTATACGTACCAAGTACAATACCAATTAAAAGCGCAAAAGAAAAACCTTTCAACACTTCGCCGCCAAAGACAAACAGCACAGCAACCACAAACAAAGTGGTTAGTGATGTAATAATAGTTCTACTTAATGTATCATTCAAGCTTTTATTTACCATTGGAATAAATTCCATGCCTTTATGGACAATACTATTCTCACGAATACGGTCAAATACTACTACCGTATCATTCAGAGAGTATCCTACAATGGTCAGGAATGCAGCAATAATGTTCTGATCTATTAGTAGACTAAAATTCACTACATCGCTTAATAAAGTAAAAATTCCCAAAGTTATAGTCACATCATGTAATAGTGCCGCTACCGCACCTGCAGAGAATGCCCATTTTCGGAAACGAATTAAAATGTAGACAAAGATAATGATCATAGAGTAGATTACAGCTTGTAACCCTCCTGATTTCAAATCTTCGGCAATTCTAGGTCCAACGCTGTCCGTTTTTTCAGTTATAGCCTGATTATCGGGATATAACTGAGACATAGTCGAACGTACGATGGTCTCTATTTCTTCAATTGTACTTGTATTATCTGTTCTAATCAAAACTTCTGATGCAGACCCAAATAATTTAACTTCTGGCGTTGAGCCAAGTGGACTTGTTAAACTGGATCTAATCTCAGTTACATCCACTCCACTTTCGAATTTTAATACTAATTCTTTACCGCCTTTAAAGTCGATACCATACTGCAATCCTTTTGTTAAAATAGCTCCAATTGATATTATTACTAATATACTGGAGAAGATGTAAGCTATCTTTCGTTTGCTAACGAAGTCAATATTTGGTGTTTCAAACCATCTCATAATTATATCCTTTTACTCTTTTAAATTTCTTAATTGATTAACCGAAGTTTACTGCGTCTGGTTTAGTCCTAGTCAAATAATCAATCACAACACGTGTGATTATAATTGCACTAAATAACGAACAACAGATACCTGCCAATAGCGTTACAGCAAATCCTTTGATCGGACCAACACCAAAACTCAAAAGAACCAGTGCTACAAAACCAGTTGTAATGTTTGCATCAAAAATTGCACTCATCGCATTAGAATAACCCGCTGAAATTGCAGCTTTAATAGTTTTACCTGTGCGTTGCTCCTCACGTATACGATCAAAAATTAAAACATTTGCATCAACTGCCATACCAATGGTTAATACAATCCCGGCCATACCAGGAAGTGTTAGCGTTGCTTTAAAACCGGCTAAAATTCCTAAAATGAAAACGATATTTAATAGCAGTGCTATATCAGCAACAGCTCCACCAGTTCGGTAATATATGATCATAAAGATTGCTACAATGGAAAGACCTATAAGTACTGAGTTCAAACTTGCATCAATTGATGCTTGTCCAAGTGAAGCTCCAACGGTACGCTCTTCAACAATATCTAATGGAGCAGGAAGTGCACCAGATAATAGAATGTTTACCAAGTCATCTGCTTCGCCAACATTTTCAACACCTGTTATTGATGATCGACCATTACTAATCTTCGAAATCACATTTGGGTAGGTATAGATAAATCCATCAAGGACAATCGCTACTGGTTTACCAATATTTGCGCCAGTTATACGAGCCCAATCTCTTGCACCTTCTGCGTTCATAGACATTGAAACTTCAGGTACGTTTGTAGCAGGATCAAACTGTACGGTTGCCTCTTCAATAACATCACCTGTCATTTCAACATCCATTCTTACTCCGTAAAGTGTAAATACTTCAGGACCACCTTGAGTATATGGTTGTGTATTTGCACTCCACATTACAGTAGTGTTTCTTGGAAGTAAGCGATTAATTTCAGAATCATTAAGTAAAGCATTTACTTCAGCAGTATCTTGCTCTTCTGCATATCCTAGTACGTAAGGACTTTGGCCAGGAGTTAATACTTCCAATAAAGCATTTGGCTGTATAACATCTAAGCTATCACCTTCTTCACCAGCAGCTTTTTGATCGAAATAATCAAATGTCTGATTAATGAATGAGCTAAAGTCATTTGCATTTGCCGCAAGTCTGAATTCTAATCGAGCTGTTCCTCTAAGAAGATTACGAACACGCTCTTTATCGTCCACTCCAGGCAGCTCAACTACAATACGGTCAGTTCCCTGTTTTACAATAGACGGCTCTGTTACACCGAATCTATCCACACGAGTACGAATAATTTCGATCGCCCTGTCAAGTGCTTCTGTTCTTTGAGACTTTAAGAAAACAACAATCTCTTCGTTTGTTGATCGGCGAGTAATTTCAGCTGCATCACTTCTAAAATAACGGCTTAATCGAGCACTTTGATCCTGAGCTGAAAATGCGAGTGCCATTTCATCAATGAAGTCAGTATCGTTTGCTAAAGCAACTGCTCTAGCACCAGTTATTATCTCCTCTAAAGCGTCGTCTCTATTCTCTCCAGCCAATTCAAGTACTAGCTGTGGAGTTCCTACCTCAAGCATCACATACATCCCACCTTGAAGGTCAAGACCTAGGTTTAATGTACGATCTTTTAAACTTGCTAACTTTTCTCTGTTTTCGTCTACATATTGAGCACTGTCAGAGGGAGATAGTTCACTTATTTGTTTCTGTTCCAAGTTGTATATAACAGTTGGATATAGGTAAAATAGTGTCAATGCCAAAAAGGCTACTATTAGACCAATTTTAAATCCGTTTCCTTGCATGATTTTTGTTTTATTTATTAGATATTAGATTTGAGACATAAGATTTTAGATAAATGATCTAATCTTAGTCACTTTGAATTCAAAAAATTGAATTCTGAAATTTGTTGTTTGAAATTTGAGAACTGGGTTTTCAACCAGAGGGTACTAAGGAGCGTTTATTGCAACACCCGATTTGAAAGGCTTTGAAAAATTCTTTTCTGTAGA
>Ga0136600_1001243_pt1 | contig 11957 bp, 11 predicted proteins | sample AntRauMFilla2698_FD_104634 | JGI IMG/M metagenome (GOLD analysis project Ga0136600, IMG submission 104634) | Saline lake microbial communities from Rauer Islands, Antarctica - Metagenome Filla 2 #698 | ecosystem: Environmental > Aquatic > Non-marine Saline and Alkaline > Saline | place...
CTCTCTGTGTAGCCTTGCAGCGCAAAAAGACTGGATGCCGATTGATTTGTACATGGGTGGGGCAGAGCACACCACTATGCACTTGTTGTATTCACGATTTTGGCAGAAAGCACTACACAAACTAGGGCTGGTTGCTCACAATGAACCGTACAGGAGACGATTCAACCACGGTATGATTCTTGGTCCTGATGGCGCAAAGATGAGCAAAAGTAAAGGTAATGTTGTCGATCCTGACGAACAGGTAAAAAATGTTGGTTCTGACACGGTCAAAATGTACCTGGCGTTTATGGGTCCATACAAAGACAATAGTTATCCCTGGGACTTGGGTGGGTTGGCGGGGATTCATCGCTTTCTGGAGCGCATCAACGGGCTCCAAGCGCACATCGTGGACAAGGAGGGAAGTGAGGTAATCAAGCAACTACACAAGACAATCCAAAAAGTGGGCGCGGATATTGCTGAATTTAAGTTCAACACAGCGATCAGTAGTTTGATGATATTTGTGAATTTGGCTGAAAAACAAGGATTATCACTCGCTAGTTACGACACATTTTTGCGCTTACTCGCACCGTTTGCACCGCACTTGAGTGAGGAACTCTGGCACGACAGCGGCAATCAGGGCAGCATCCACGAATCAACCTTTCCTGCGTTCGACCCCGCCTTGGCAAAAGACGACACCATCACCATCGGTGTCCAAATCAACGGAAAAGTCCGCGGTGATATCACCATCGCGCCTGACGCCACAGAAGATATTGCGCTCGCAGCCGTGCAGGCAGACGCACATCTCACCGCCAAACTAGCCGACCAACCATTCAAAAAAGTAATATATGTACCCGGCAGAATCCTCAACATCATTGTGTAATGTTACCAGGGGAAAACTGTTGACCAATGCGCCTCACCATGTTATAAATGCACTTACGCATTGATCCGCGCTCACGAAATTGCGCTTTTATCAAACCCTGATGTAGTACACATGATTTCATTTAAACCAGAACAAGTCACGGCAGCGCTGCTTGCAGTCCTACCGGACCGGGCGCGAGATGTTATCGAAAAGCGATACGGTCTCAACAAAGAAGGTGAAACCTTCACCCTGGAAGCGATTGGACAATCGTACGGTATTACACGTGAGCGTGTGCGCCAGATCGAAAACTACGGGATTCAATCAATCCAAAAATCAGACGTGTACAAAAAGCACGTCGATCTCTTTCTAGAGATGCAAACACTCATCAACCAGTTGGGTGGCGGACTAATCGCTGAACACGTCTTGTTGGACGAGCTATCAAGCGATCCCATTGTACGCAATCATCTATACTTTGTGTTGGTGGTTGGGGACACGTTTTATAAAAGTAAAGAGAATCCCCAATACGCACACCGCTGGTTCACCGAACAGCGCATGGCAGACGAAGTTGAACGCGCACTGCGCGCAGTTCGCAAAAGCCTCAAGCGTGATGAACTAGTCTCAGAACAAGAAATCGTCAATCGCTTCAAAGCCGAACTAGTCAACATGACCGAGCAACACAACGATGATGTCCTCAAACGATGGCTCAAGATTTCCAAGCAGATCGGACAAAACCCACTCGGTGACTGGGGGCAAGCCGAAAGTCCAAACATCCGGGTCAAAGGAATCCGAGACTACGCGTACCTGGCAGTAAAACGCCACGGCTCACCAATGCACTTCCGCGAAGTAGCCGAATCAATCCAAGAACTCTTCAAACACAGCGCGCACATCGCCACTACGCACAACGAATTGATCAAGGACGCCCGGTTTGTACTCGTCGGTCGAGGATTGTACGCACTATCAGAATGGGGCTACACCGCCGGCGTCGTCAAAGAAGTATTACGCGAAATCCTCGAAAGCGAAGGTCCACTCTCACGAGAAGAGATCATCGACAAAGTGCGAAAAGAACGATACGTCAAAGACAACACTATTTTGGTAAACCTCCAAGACCACAACCTATTCAAGCGACTTGCTAACGGGCATTACGCCATTCTTGACTAGGTACTCCAAATTCTAACAAAGCACCGATTCATTATGATCGGTGTTTTGTTTTCACTAAACGCTGTTGGAAGTAATGGTAGTAATGCTACAATAATCACGTGAAAGAATTTCTCGACAGCGTGCTAGGGGTGGCACTGATTCCTATCTGTTTTGGCGTAGCCGCGTTTGTATGGTGGATGATGATGCGTAATGTAGATTTTACTATCTGGCCAGCACTGTCGTTCGCACTGTTGTTACTTCCAGTTTTTTTACCATATGTTCTGTTCCATCTAACCTACGAAAGGTGGCAAGAATTTACACAAACAAGAAACAAACAGCGTGCGGGTCGAGTCACATTGCGGATCAAACCACCGCCGGATGTTTTCAAATCACCCGAAGCGATGGAAACGGTTCTCGCGCAAATAAACAACACCAGCAAAGCCGACAACTTTATGGAAGCGTATATCGGTGGAAAGCATCCGCTATCAATCAGTCTAGAGCTAGTATCTATTGGCGGTGATGTGCGAATGTATGTTAACGTCCCGCGTAAGCAAATTAAAGATATCCTCGAAGCTCAACTCTACGCGCAGTATCCAGGAATCGAAATAACTGAAGAACCAATTGACTACGCTGCTGAGATTCAATGGAATGAGGACGAAATGGATTTAATGTCATTCCATGCAGTTAAAGCTGATGAGGAAGTATTACCGATCAAAACCTACATCGATCTTGGCTTTGATCGCATGCCTAAAGAAGAAGAGAAGGTTGAGCCGATGGCTCCGATAATTGAATTTCTTAGCAAGGCCAAGCCGCACGAACGAATCATCTACCAGTTCATCTGCGCACCACACGTTAAAAAAGAATTTAAGCTCGGAACAAGCCTTAAAACCAAACCTACATGGAAAAAAGCCGCCCAGAGAAAAATTAACGAATTAATGTATCGAGATGAAAACAGACTCTCGATCAGAGCAGAGGATGAGGAAGAGAAGGACGCGCGGCCGTCGCTCACAATGGGTGAACGTGATTTAGTAAGTGCTATCGAGCGAAACACTGGCAAACTAGCCTATGTTACTGGTATCAGAATCATGCTCATAACCCTAGACAAAACTCAATTTGACGGTGGTAAAATAGCGCCACTCCTCAAAGTTTTTTACCCATTTGATGACCAAAACAGAAACCAAATCGGTATCCGTTGGAAAACTGACTTTGACTACATGTTTTTTGAAGACTTCACCGGCACCAAGAAAACTGCCAGAAAAAAACGAGAACTCGAACATTTTAAGTTAAGAAAATACGATGCAGGTGATGGCAAGGTAAACAAAATCCATCAACCAACAGTTTTTTCTGTAGAAGAACTTGCGACAATATTTCATGTGCCGGGTCGCAGTGTGATCACACCGCAACTAGGGCGAGTGGCATCAGCCCGGGGGAACGCTCCAGACAACCTCCCGATTGGCGAGCTGCCTAGCTAGAGTGTACAATCAGACCCTATCTAATATGAAGACCGAACGTATCATCACCATATTCTTTGTCGCATTGTGTCTGCTTGGACTTACGTTAGTTGGTGGGTTTCTGATTGCAAATCACTTAAATACTCCGCCGGTAGCGGCGGATATAATCACAACTACTACGATTGAACCCGGTACTACAACCGCCAACATACTCGTGCAGCTACAAGAAGAGACTATTATTCGTTCAGAGCTGTTTGCGAACCTGCTGATGAAAACCCGCTATCGTGACCAACTACTCCAAGCCGGCACGTACAGTTTTGCTCCCGGAACCTACAAAACAACCGATGTGATCGAGAAAATCATCGCGGGCGACGCCATCATAGAAAACGTTATCCTGACCTTTATCGAGGGAGAACGTGTCTCGCAATTTGGAAAGAAAGCCGCCGAGCAGTTGGAGAACTTTAATCTCGATGAATGGAACTCGCTGACTAGTGGTCAGGAAGGGTTTTTGTTTCCGGACACGTATTTTGTAGCACCAGACTATACTGCACTACAAGTATACGAGTTGCTACAAAGCCAATTTGACCTAGTGCTGACTGAAGTTACCCAAAACAGCAGCCGATTGGATACAACAGAAACTATTGTGACTGTTGCTTCAATCCTCGAACGCGAAGCCAACACCCCACAGTCAAAAGGTTTGGTGGCAGGAATTTTATACAATCGACTCGATATCGGAATGGCGCTCCAGGCTGATGCAACAATCGAGTACGCCCTTGAAATGCCGCTTGGGGAACTGCCACCTGGACAATTGGCAGTCGAGCTGCGTGAGCTTGATTCGCCGTATAACTCATATCTGTATCCAGGATTACCGCCGACTCCGATTGGCAATCCGGGTCGCACCGCACTATTAGCGGCTGCCAATCCGACGCCAAGTAAATATTTGTTCTACATCACCGGCAACGACGGCGAGTTTTATTATGCCGAAACCTATAACGAGCACTTGCGAAACATTGAACGCCACCTGCGGTAATGGTAGTCTGGGCGCATGAAAAGCGAGCAATTAAAAAAGCCCAAGACTGTGTTTGTCGGACTCTCGGGTGGTGTGGATTCGTCGGTAGCGGCTGCTAGATTGCTCGACCAAGGGTACAACGTGGTTGGGGTATTTATCAAAGTCTGGCACCCGGACTTTATGGTGTGCAACTGGGAACAAGAACGACTCGATGCGATGCGGGTGGCGGCACACCTAGGGATTCCATTTTTAACCTGCGATGCCGAAGCAGCCTACCGGGACGACGTCGCGCACTATTTTATCGAAGAATACCGCGCCGGACGGACACCAAATCCCGACGTCATGTGCAACCAGCACGTGAAATTTGGTCGGTTTTTAGACTTTGCGCGAGAAAAAGGAGCGGATTATATTGCCACCGGACATTACGCGCAGCGTATTGCTGCTGACAATACCGATGAGATGCATCGCGGAGTTGACCAGGGCAAAGACCAGACGTATTTTTTGTGGACACTTTCAAACGAGCAATTGTCGCAAACCTTGTTCCCGGTTGGTAACACCCCAAAAGAAGACATTCGGATTGAGGCAACCAAACGCCGTTTACCGGTAGCGCAAAAAAAAGACAGTCAGGGAATCTGTTTTTTAGGACACGTCGATATCCCAGAGTTTTTAGCGAATTACATTGACCTGTTACCGGGAGACGTGCTCGATCAAACGGGTGCCGTCATCGGCACGCACCGCGGTGCGCTCGTGTACACCATCGGACAGCGCCACGGCTTTACCATTTCCACCAAAGACGCAGCTCGCCAAGCGCATTTTGTGATTGAAAAACGCGTAGCGCAGAACGAACTCGTGGTTGACACCAACCTACCAACGCTTGCAGCAAGCGACATGATCAAGCTCATACATGTCACTAAAAGACAGTCTTTTACTGTGGGTGAGACACTGGACGCGCAGATCAGATATCGACAAACGCCATTTCCAGTCACGGTTGCCGCTGTTTCAAACGATGAAATCACCCTGGCTGCCCAGGATGAGGCTGAACAACCCGCAATCGGGCAATCATGTGTACTATATCGAGGCACTCTGTGCCTAGGTGGTGGTATAGTTGCGTAATGCCTATTCAAATCCTCAAAGCCGACGGTTCGCTCGAATACTTCAAAGTCGAAAAATTGCGCCGATCACTGCGTCGCGCGGGCGCACAACCAGACGAGGTAAATAAAATTGTCTCCAAAATCACCCCATCACTACACGATGGTTTGAAAACCCAAGAAATCTACCGGTATGCATTTGATCTGCTGCGCAACAGTGACACCCCAATCGCGGCCAGGTATTCGCTGAGGCGAGCACTATTCAACCTGGGTCCGACTGGATTTCCCTTTGAAAAATTCCTGGCTCGGCTGTTTGCTGCTGACGGTTATCACACCCGTACCGGGATCACGCTGCAAGGAAACTGCGCTCAGCACGAGATTGATGTGGCTGCCTACAAAGATGGGCACAGTTTTATTGCTGAAGCAAAGTTTCACTCGCGACCGGGGGTCAAGTCTGACTTGCAGGTAGCAATGTATTCATACGCCAGACTACTCGATCTCAAACAGCAAAAAATTTGCGACCAGGACATTTGCGGCATCAACGAATTTTGGATCATCACCAACACCAAATTTACCTCCACCGCCCGAGAATACGCCAACTGTGTCGGGTTGCCACTACTCAGTTGGGATTATCCTAAAAACAACAATTTACACGACCGCATCCAGCGCTCTGGGATCTATCCAGTGACGGTACTACAAAGTCTGTCAGCCAATCAAGCCAAGACCCTTATCAGTCGAGACATAATGTTGTGTAGCGATATTGTTTCAAATCCGGGGATTTTGCGCCATCTCCACTTGCCGACGAGAAAACACGAAGCTATCATACATGAAGCGACCAAAATCTGCGGTTCACAAACCGCCGCGAAATAGACGGTTTGTCAATAGTTTTTGCCGTTATAGCGTGTGCTATACTCGTTCTATTACTTATTACAGAAATTCATATTTATTTGTATGGCAGAAGATACGAAACAGCAGCAAGACGGTTCAAAAACTCTAGTTTCATTTGTGGTGGGACTACTTATCGGTGGAATGCTCGTCTGGGCATTCTCAAGTGGCAGTGAACAGACTGACCTGGGTCCAATCACCGACACAGAAATTGAAGTAGTGACCGGCGAGGACACTACTGACGAAGATGCCACCGAAGCAGAAACTGTGGAAGACGCTACTGCTGAAGAAACCCAAACAACCAACACGCTTCCCATGGATGATCGGGGACTAATTCAAGTAAACGACCAGCCAGCTGGTACGTCAGTAACTCTAGAAAGTGCAACCTACCCAATTCCGGAAGGCTGGATCGGGGTGCGTGACTATGACAACGGACAACTAAGCTTTATCAAAGGGGTCGTCCGATTTAGTGCCGCGGCAGGTATCGTACCAGAATCTATTCCGTTGGTGGCAAATGCACCAACTATTGCGGGACAAGAGTACGCTATCGTCGTGTTTAGTGACAACGGCGACGGTCAGTTCAACTCAGCTGGTGATATCCAACTCGACCAAATGTTTGCCACGTTTACAGCTCAGTAAGCAAACGCGAAAATTAGAACTAAAAAAGCTACGGACGAAAGTCGGTAGCTTTTTTGTTATACTAAACCCATATGGCAGAATACACATACAAATACAACCCCAACCGCAAAGCCGAATGGAACTACGGCGGCGCAAAATGGAAATTATCCCGCAGTAAGATTGATTTTTTTATCGAGTGTCCGCGCTGCTTCTGGATTGATAACGTCCATGGCACCAAACGACCAGGATTTCCCAGTTTTAATCTAAACATCGCCGTCGATGAATTATTCAAGAACGAATTTGATATCCACCGCGAAGCGAAAACCCCGCATCCTTTGATGGAGCAATACGGTATTGATGCCGTACCATTTCAACATCCCGAGCTGGACACCTGGCGTGATCCATTTGTCGCCATCATGCACAAACACGAAACCACCGGCATGATGATCAGTGGGGGAGTCGACGACATTTGGGTCAATCCCGCTGGCAATTTGATCATTGTGGATTACAAAGCGACCTCAAAAGATGGACGTATCGACAAACTGGGGGACAGCCCTTGGGAACAGCAGTACACCAGGCAACTCGGCGTTTACAAATGGCTTTTGGAGAAAAAAGGATTTACCGTCGAAGATACTGGTTATCTGGTGTACGCCAACGCTGACAAATCTTTGCCTGAGTTCGGCGACACCCTAAATTTTGAAACCACCGTTATTCCTGTGCCAGCGGTCACTGATTGGATCGAACCAACGTTACTTGAAATCAAAGCTTGCTTGGATCAGAAAACTATTCCAGCCAGCGGAGAGCGCTGCGAGTTCTGCCCCTACCGCGAAGCCTGTGGCAAAAAATTGCTACAGATTCACAACGCCACCAAAGCAGCGGGTAAAAAATAGAGTATAGGGCTGTATGAATATAGTATAATTATTACTATGTACACCTTTAAAGTCGAACAAGCGATTCAAGCTGCCGCACTTTTACACGAACCACACCAACGAAAGGGTTCGGTGCCAATACCGTATATCACGCACCTGATCGCCGTCACGCTGATTTTACGTGACTACACGAGTGATGAAGATACGCTCGTAGCGGCGTTGCTCCACGATACACTCGAAGATACCGAGTATACCGAGTCTGAAATGTCGCAAGATTTTGGTGAACAAGTGACCACTATTGTCCGCACCCTGACCGAGCCAGCTGATACCGACAGTACGTACACGTGGCTGGAGCGCAAACGGCTATACGCCAAACAACTCAAGCAAGGACCCCTTGCCGCGGTCGAAGTTGCGGCGGCTGATAAAATCCACAACTTTAGAAGCATGATAGATGAGTATCACAACGACCATTTACGTTTTCTCCAGGAATTTAGTGGAAAACCCCAAGAACGCCTCGAAGGCTACCAAACCATAGCCAACGTCATCAACTCACGAATCAAAGATGGTATAGTGCATGAGTTTAATCATACGTTCGAACTCTATAAACAATTTATTCTCGATGTCCAAGAAAAAAGCCCAATCTACTAAACAGCCAGTTACGCACGCCTTTGGGACCGCTAAAAAACACGGCGCTTTTTCGGTGTACACGCACCAAAAAAACGGGTTGCAGCTATTGCATTACCCAATCAAAGGCACCGGCGTGATCACGTGCAATATCACGTACCAAGTAGGCTCGGTAGACGAGCAGCGCGGAGAAAGCGGACTGGCTCATATGCTGGAACATATGCTGTTCAAACCAACCAAACAAGACCTCGCGAACAACATCCCGGGCGGCGCCGCAATGCAGTTCGAACGCGATACCGGCGCAGTACTAAACGCAAACACTAGTTACGACCGCACGACGTATTATTTTAGTTTCCCAAAAACCCATCTCGATACCGTACTAGAACTAGAAGCCAATCGAATGCAAGATGTTGTATTGGACGACGCCCAGTTTCAACCCGAGCGCAGCAATGTACTAAGTGAATTTGACATGTACAACAGCGATCCGTATTTTGCACTCGAAGTGGCAATGCGCGCAGCTACGTTCCAGTCGCACGCCTATGGTCATGAAGTCATCGGATTTCGAGAGGACATAGAAGACTACACGACCGAAAAACTACAACGGTTTTACGACATGTACTACCAGCCCAACAACGCCACCTTGATGCTGATCGGTGATATCACCAAAAATGACGCCTTGTTGGCAGCGGAAAGGTATTTTGGCGAGAAGAAAAATCCGGTGTCGCACATTCATCGAGAAACCGCCCGTGAACCAAAACGCAGCGGACCAAGGACAGTGACGATCGAGCGGCCAGGCAGCACCAACATCCTGGGGTTTGGATTTACGCCGGCAGCCTTTCCCAGTACTGCCTGGCATGAGATCGAACTCGCCCTGCGCGTGTTGGCGGATGGTCCCGAGAGTATTCTGCACAAACGATTGGTTGATACCGGACTAGTAAGCTCGGTCGACCACTATATCCCCGCGAGTCCACAACCAAATATGGGCTTGCTCATTTTGCGACTCGCAAAAGACACCACACACGCAGACATCGAAGCACTAGTCCAATCCGAGATTGCTTCCTTGACCCCAACCGACCTTCGCGCCCAGCTCAAAAAGGAAAAGACCAAATGGATCACGCAGGAAACCTACACCAGGCTCAGTTCACTGGGACTAGCCAACGAACTAACCCAGTATGCCGCAAACGATGCCCTGCACGCATTTTCACAGACAGAAGCGCTACTCGCAGCGGTCACACCAAAATCAGCCGTCGAAACACTCAAATCCACCTTTGCACCGAACACGCTTATTATTGGTCAGTATCGCAGCGTATGAACACAACCATCACACCCCACAAAAACTACTCAGTTGCCAGCCTCACCATAGACAACTGTCCGGTTGTAAAAGCCTATCTCTGTGTAGATCTTCATCACCACAACAGCGCCGCTGACCAGGCTGCTTTTGCAATGTATGGTGATTTGCTTTTGTCCGGTACAGACAAGCTTTCCCGTGAAGCATTTTTATCCGCGCTGAGTAATATCGGCGCAGAAATCGCCACCTCAGTCCAAGACGGAGTTTTAACTATCGCTCTCACCAGCCCGGTACCAGTATGGAAAAAAGTCCTTGCGCTCACCAGTGATCTCCTGATTAAACCAGCCTTTGCCCCAACCGAACGAGAGCGAGTGGCTCGTTTGATCAAAAACGCTATCCACGACGAACAAGAAAATACCAAACGCATCGCCAGCGAAGCTCTGCACAACAGTTTTTACAAACCAAACGACCGGCACGCACGCTGCACATTAACGCAACTTGGAACCGCACTCAGCCAAATAACGGCGGCAGACATCACTCGCCTGCATACCCGATTGCACGCAAATCCTTGGACCATCACGGTCGTTGGTGACAAGGACGCCTGCGACCTGACAACTAAAACATTTGCAAAACTGGCACCAAAATCCATCACCCCCCAAACCCGAACAGTTGCCACCAAAACAACTACCGACAGATTACAACTAACGCACATACCAAGTAAAGACAACATCGAATTCAGTATCGGCTGCCCAATTGCGCTCACCATAACCGACCCAGAACTACCAGCTTTGCTATTTGGCGTCGCTGTGTTGGCAAAATACGGCGGGTTTGCTGGTCGCCTGATGAGCATTGTGCGAGAAAAAGAAGGGCTAACGTACTCGATTTATGGACGCGTCACCGGAACCGACGTAGCCGAAACAGGAGTGTTTCAAATCGGTACTTTTTTCAATCCACCACAAGCACTGCAAGGAGTCACTTCGACGTTCCGAGAAATTACAAATCTATACAAACACGGAATCACAGACGCCGAATTCAAATCATTCAAAACCATCCTGGAAACCCAGACAATCCTGCGGGCAGACTCTCCATTACGACAACTGGATACACTACATCTATATCACAAACTTCGCTTTACCACAGACCAGATTATTGCTTTTGAAGCCTCTTTGCTTGACGTGACCAAACCTGGCGTAAACCATGCCATCAAGACCTACCTCGACCCGCAAACCATGATTGTGTGCGGCGCCGGTCCAGTTTCAACTGTGCAGAAAGACCTAGAAGCATTTATCAAGACGGTATGATAGTGGGTATGAATTTACTTTTTTGGGGATTGACAGTGAGCTTGATTGGAAAAGTGTTACTCGCAGCGGGCGTAATCGTCGCGCACAGCAAAATTGCCCACGAACATCGCATCGACAAAGCGGTAATCAAAAGTTTTAAACGCGAACAAATAATCACGGCTCTTGGAATTACGTTGATCATTGCTGGATATTTGATGGAAATTACCTTTTATAATTTTGATACCACCCTACTAACGTGCAGTGGCAGCGAGTGCGCCGCATCGGCGGGATCACTTTTACTACCAAACTAAGGTAATTTCTGCTATATTCAACGTCTATGACTGGCAATGAAATTAGGCAAAAATATTTAGCGTTTATGGAGAAAAATGGTCACGCCATCGTACCTTCATCCGCACTGGTTCCTGACAACGACCCGACGACCTTGTTTACCGGCAGCGGCATGCAGCCGCTTGTGCCGTATCTGTTGGGAGAAACTCACCCCAAAGGCACGCGGGTGACCAATAGTCAAAAATGTTTTCGCGCCGAAGACATCGAAGAAGTTGGCGACACCAGTCACACGACGTTTTTTGAAATGCTGGGCAACTGGTCGTTGGGTGACTATTTCAAATCTGAACAAATCGAGTGGATTGCCAGTTTCTATCTAGATGAGATCCGTCTAGATCCGGAAAAGTTTTATATTACCGCGTTTATCGGGGATGCGGACGCTGGTGTACCCAAAGACACCGAAGCCGTCGAGATCTGGCAAACAGTACTTGCACAACGAGGACTCACTAATGGGGTCGCTGAACTAGGTTCCGCCGCTGACGCCAGCAAACGTGGGATCAAGGAAGGTGAGCGTATTTTCTATTA
>Ga0136600_1001244_pt1 | contig 11948 bp, 16 predicted proteins | sample AntRauMFilla2698_FD_104634 | JGI IMG/M metagenome (GOLD analysis project Ga0136600, IMG submission 104634) | Saline lake microbial communities from Rauer Islands, Antarctica - Metagenome Filla 2 #698 | ecosystem: Environmental > Aquatic > Non-marine Saline and Alkaline > Saline | place...
AAATGTTCATATATTTGTCGCCCTTGTTAGGGCGATTAGCTCAGTTGGTTTAGAGCACCTCGTTTACACCGAGGGGGTCGGGGGTTCGAGTCCCTCATCGCCCACCACTTCAAAGCTGTCCATTTTTTTGGATGGCTTTTTTTGTTTATGCATCTTTTGATAATCATAAATAATGAAAAACGGTGCCTTGTTTATTTAAAACCCAAAGATCTCAAGAGAATATTATAAATTTCTCTTTCGAACTCAGCAGATCTAAAAAGCTTACATGACGTAGTGGGTAGCTCTAAATTTATTCTTAGTTAACCGAAGTCAAATTAATGACAAAATGAATTTCTAGCTATATTCAATTATATTCATCAATATAATCTCTATCAAAAAGTCTATGATTATGGATATTAAAATTGTGAAAAAATCGAGTATTAATCCTTCTAGAAAAAGAAAATCTAAGTTTAAGCCATTGTTAGAGGCTATAGATAAACTAAAGCCAGAGGGCAGCCAGGCTATTGAAGTTTCGTATACTACTGATAAGAATGTTAACTCAATGCGAACTGCTGTTTATCAACATAGTAAAGCCCAAAAAATTAAGATTAAAAGTCAGAGAGACGTAGAAAATAAAAAAATTCATTTTTATAGAGTGAAATAGGGAATTCAAATTTTAAGCTTCAAAATGATTTTCTACATTCTGAGAAATTGATTCAAAAATTATGAGTGATCGAACCCCAATGTTAAAAAACCAAGAACTACGTTTTTCAAAAAAGCACGTCTTAGAATATTTTAAAAAAGTAAGATCATTTACTCATCACATAGTTGGGCCTTTAGAAATAGAGGATTTTGTAATTCAGGCAATGAAAAATACGAGCCCTACCAAGTGGCATTTAGCGCATACGAGCTGGTTTTTTGAAACATTTGTATTGGGTAAGTATGAACCCAATTTTGAAAGCCTTCACCCTCAGTATGCCTATTTGTTCAACTCCTATTACTTACAAACAGGTGTTCCATTTTCCAGAACAAATCGAGGGTTATTATCTCGTCCTACAGTAAAAGAAGTATTTGAGTATCGCGCTTATGTTAATGATCAAATAGAACACTTTATAAAAAAATGTGATGATGAACGTTGGGCTGAAGTAGCCCAGGTGTTGGAAATTGGACTTAATCATGAACAGCAGCATCAGGAATTGATTATAACGGATTTAAAATATTTGTTAGCACAAAATCCTCTACTACCAGTTTACAAAGATCGAGTTATTGAACCATCAAAAGTAGTAAATGAAATAAACTGGATTCAATTTAACGAAGGTATTGTAGAGATAGGAAATGATGGTAGCGAGTTTACTTACGACAATGAGCATCCGGTTCATAGAGTATTTGTGCAGAATTATAAACTCGCTGATAGATTAATCACTAATCAAGAATATATAGAGTTTATAAATGATGGCGGATACGAACGTTCTGAACTTTGGCTTGATGAAGGCTGGAGCAAAATAAATACTGAAGGATGGGAGTTCCCATTATATTGGTTTAAACGAGATGGAGAACTGTTCAATTTTACACTATCTGGTGCACGACCGATAGCACTTGATGAGCCCGTTACTCATATCAGTTATTTCGAAGCGGATGCATTTGCCCGCTGGAAAGGATGCCGGCTTCCTACGGAACAGGAATGGGAACATGCATGTGGCGAACTGGATATTGAAGGTAATTTTGTTGACGAAGATAATTTCCATCCGTCCACTGTAAGAGATGAAAACAAAAGCTTAAAACAGATGTATGGAGACGCTTGGGAGTGGACGCAGAGTAGCTATTCAGCTTATCCAGGATATGAGCCATTAGCAGGTGCATTAGGTGAGTACAATGGCAAATTTATGGCAAATCAATATGTGCTGAGAGGAGGTTCTTGTGCGACTTCAAAATCACATATCAGAAAAACGTATAGAAATTTTTTCCATACTGATGCCCGATGGCAATTTACAGGAATTCGATTAGCTAAATAGATTTAATGACTGAATTAGAATCTTCTTCGAAAAAAGCGTCAATGATACAAGAAGTAGTTGATGGTTTAAATAACCAGCAGAAGACGCTTCCAAGTAAATATTTCTATGATGAGAAAGGGTCTCAAATATTTGACGAAATTACAAGACTGGATGAATACTATCCAACCCGAAATGAGCGTAAAATACTGAACGACAATGTAGAGGAGATAGCTGAACATCTTGGGAAAAAAGTATTGTTGATAGAGCCTGGTAGTGGAAGCAGTTCTAAGACCAGAATTCTATTGAGTAATATGGAAAATATTTGTGGTTATATCCCAATAGACATTTCAGGTGAATATCTTAATAAAGTTGCTGAGCAACTCCGTAAGGAATATTCGGATATCAGTATTCTTCCATTGGCAGCAGATTATACAAAACCATTTGAGCTTCCAGAAAATAGACCAGATGGAAGAAAAGTATTGTTTTATCCAGGTTCTACAATTGGAAACTTCAACTTGGAAAAAGTTGAGCAATTTTTAAGAGTGATCCATAATCTTGTTGGTAAAGAGGGCGCTCTACTAATTGGAGTTGATCTGAAAAAAGAAATTAAAGTTCTTGAAGCTGCATATAATGATGCACGAGGAATAACAGCTCTATTCAATAAAAATATTTTAACCCATCTGAACAGAGAAATAGGAACTAATTTTAATCCCGAACTCTTTAACCATCAGTCTATATGGAATGAGGATAAAGGAAGAATCGAAATGCATCTTTTTGTTAGGAAAGAGCATTCATTGAATATTAATGGTGATACTATATCATTCGAAAAAGGGGAATCTATTCACACGGAAAATTCACATAAATATACACTAGATGAATTTGCTGAAATGGTTTCAGACTGGTTTGAGGTTAAGAAAGTATGGATGGATGAACAGAATTATTTTAGTGTTCAATACTTGGAGCCTAAATAAAGAATTAATGTTTTTTAGGTGAAAGGTGAAAGGTGAAAGGTGAAAGGTGAAAGGTGAAAGGTGAAAGGTGAAAGGTGAAAGGTGAAAGGTGAAAGGTGAAAGGTGAAAGGTGAAAGGTGTAAAAGTAACCTGACAATTACATCGAAAATAAAAGCTTATTCCTCAACACCAGCCCAATCCAGGTACATATTTCTTACTTCTTGAATATGCTGATCAATCGAGTCTAGCTTCCAGTCTGATGTATCAATTTGCGGATGAATGGTCGAAATGATTTTTCCTTGTTTAGCCATTAATGACCCTCCTTTGCTTAATCGGTCATTTCCATCAAAATAAACAGGAACAATAGGGTAACCAAGGTCGATGGCCATTCTGAAAGCTCCTTTTTTAAATGGACCAATCCTTCCTTCATGCTTTCTAGAACCTTCTGGAGCAACAACTAAACTTAAGTTATCTTTTATCAATCGGTCATATGTTCTTTTGAGTGTAGAAATAGCATGTTCTTTATTTGATCGTTTAATGAACACCTGTCCAGTTAATCTGCCAATAACAAAAAAGAAAGGGAGGTATTGTAGTTCCCATTTTACTACAACTCTGAAACGTTCAAGAGCAAGTGCCAGAAAAGCTGGTATATCAAGAGTTGAGCAATGGTTAAAAATAAAAATAACAGGCTGGGAAGTATCTTTTCGAAGATCAACTATCTGGTAATCTATTCCCAAAAAGTAGAATACAGGAAGCCCCATATATTTGGGAAATGTTCTTACAACCCAATTGGTAGCTTTTCCAAAAGTTAAAAGAGTAACAATTGAGATTAGAATAGAAGCTAGAAGAAGTATGATCATAAAAGCGATCATTGTAATAATACTTCTTAAGTATTCGAAAGGCGTTAGTGTTATTGTCATATTTAAAAGTCAGGAAACGAGTCGTGATTTACAACTATCGAAAAGCATCTTGCAAATGTGTGAATTCAGGGGCTTCATTTTCTTTTTGGAGTATCCCAATGACGTCAAATCGCATAGGGGAACCTTCCATTTTACGTTCGTACATCCAGGCTTCAGCGGCTTTAAAGACATGTTCTACTTTTACTTCAGTAACATATTCTTCAGGGCGACCAAATCTATCTGACGAACGTAATTTAACTTCAATAAATACGATAGCTGTGTCATCATATGCAATAATATCAACTTCACTTTTTTCAAAAAAGTAATTGCGTTCTAAGATTCTCCATCCTTTGCTTTCAAGATAAGCGCATGCTAGTTCTTCTCCCTCATTACCAATTTCCCGAGTAGTACGTTTAGTCATTAGACTTTTTCCCAATTATAGATTCTTTTACTTCTGCTAGCTTAATAAGCTGCTTTAAAAATTTCAGATTCTTTTTATTGATATAAGGTAATAGTGCGTCTGTAAACCGTTCAAACATCTGTAAGAATTCATTATAGTTTTCAATACGCTCTTTAAAGGCTTTACTCTCATCATCTTCCAGGCCTCCTGATTCTAACGTTTTGATACACTCTTGAAGTTCTGCCTGAATGGGCGCTATTTCACGCTGTTGGCGTTCTCTTATAATTGTTGATACAATCAGCCAAACATCTGTTTCTGCTTGATAGAAGTCTCTTCTGGTCCCTTTTTTTGTTACTTTATGAATAAGCTCCCACTCTAAAAGGCGATGGAGATTCATATTTGCATTTCCACGGCTTATATCAAGTTTATCCATTATTGAATCTGTATCCAACGGATGAGATTCTGCATAAAGTAGCGCATGAATTTGAGACATAGTTTTATTGATGCCCCATGCTGATGCCATTTCTCCCCAAAGCTGAACAAACTGATCTAGGGCTTCGTTATATGCTTGTGATCTTTCCATGGTTTAAAATAACAAGTATTTGCGAAAGTTTGGGATTCTAAGCTTAAAAATTTAAACAAAGAAAAGTAAAACGATTCCCAGAATGGCAGGTAATCCCTGAACAAAAAATATTTTTTTACTTACCGTAGCGGCACCAAAAATACCCGCAACGGCTATACACCCAAGAAAGAACCAAGCCACATACACCCACCAAACCTGATTTGGGATAAGAAGAGACCAAATTAAACCAGCGGCCAAAAACCCATTGTATAAACCTTGGTTAGCAGCCATATTCTTAGTTTTTTCAAAATATTCAGAACTGAAACCAGTAAACACTTTTTTAGCTCTGGTGGTCCAGACAAACATTTCTAACCATAGGAAGTAAAGGTGTAGAAAGGCAACAAATCCGATTACGATACGCGCAGTTAGTTCCATAATAATTACATTAGTTGTTGGGAAAATATGTTGGATTAAAAATCACTTTCTGCGCAAGCACTTGCCAGTAATGTGCAATGCTACCTCATCAAATTCTACTTTCAAGCAAACTAGACACAGTCTTTTCAGGAATTCCGAACCAATGACATCATGAACTTCTATAGCATAGCCTATAATCTAGTATACGTTCATTTTTGCTCATCAGTAATTCAATTAAATAATATCCTTTAATCCAGGCTCGCTAATCCATTCTTGAAAAGCTTCATCGCTTCTTCTAAGTCTTCCATTGAAGCTGCATAGCTCATCCTTAAGCCATTAGGCTCCCCAAAAGCGTCACCTGGAACTAATGCTAATCCAAATTCTTCTAGAAGATATAAGCATAGTTCTGTAGAAGTTTCAACAACTCCACCATTTGGTTTTGATGAACCTAAATAATGTGAAATATCAGGAAATACATAAAATGCACCACCTGGTGTGAAGCAACTTACACCTTCAATGGAATTTAGAGCTTTAACCATATAGTCACGACGCTTCTTGAACTGAGCTCGCATAGCTAATACTTCATCTAGTGATCCATTATAAGCTGCTTCTGCTGCTTTTTGAGAGATGGATGATGGTGCAGATGTTTCTTGGCTTTGAATTTTTGATACTGCACCTACAACTTCATTACTGGAAGCTAAATACCCCATTCTCCAGCCTGTCATTGCAAAACCTTTTGAAAAACCATTTACTAATAAAACTCGATCTTTTAAATCAGGGGCTACATTTAAAATTCCTACATGCTCTTCCTCAAATACGATGTATTCATATATCTCGTCAGAAATGATATAGATATCAGGATACTTTCTAAGTACATCAGCTAGTTTTGTTAATTCTTCTTTGGAATAACAAGCCCCTGTTGGGTTTGAAGGAGAACAGAGGATTAGAGCTTTTGTTTTTGGAGTTATAGACTCCTCCAATTGCTTTGGTGTGAGTTTAAAATCATTTTCAAATGAAGTCCTGACAAGGATAGATTCTCCTTCAGCTAGTCGAACCATCTCTGGATAAGAAACCCAGAACGGAGCTGGTATGATAACTTCGTCTCCTTTGTTCACTATAGCTAATATCCCAAATCCAACAGATTGTTTAGCACCATTTGAACAGATAATCTGAGATGGATCGTAATCCAATCCATTATCTCGTTTAAGTTTTGCAACTATTGCCTCACGCAGTTCTGGAGTTCCAGTGTTCATTGTGTAGCCATGAAAGCCATCATTAATAGCTTTAATGGCTGCGTCACAAATATGCTTTGGAGTTTTAAAGTCAGGTTCACCGGCGCTTAGAGAAATAACGGATCTACCTTGTCTTTTAAGCTCTTTAGCTTTTCCAGTTATTTTTAAAGTTGCTGATTGCTGAAGATTCTGAGCCCTGTTAGATATCATACTTTAGATGATTGGAGTGAGATTAATTTGGGAATGCAAAATCTCAAATTGTTAGGTAAAAGGGAAATGGAGTTTAAAGAATAGTAATATGAATTCCAGAAAGCCCGAATTATACATTTTCCAGCTTTTTTAATAGAGCTTCAGCAACATTATCTGGAATAAAAGAACTCAAATCACCTTTCCAGTAAGCAACTTCTTTAACAAGAGAAGCTGAAATAAATGTAAACTCCTCATCAGGCATAAGAAAAACAGTATCTACTTCTGGTGCTAATCTTTTGTTAGTAAGAGCCATTCTGAACTCATATTCAAAATCAGAAATCTGACGAACGCCACGAATTAACGTGTTAGCTTTTACTTTTTTTGCGTGGTTGACTAGTAGGCCAGTAAACTGATCTACTTCAATATTTTTTGCCCACTCTTTATCTTTAAGGCATTCATTTATAAGCTGCACACGCTCTTTTCCAGTAAATACAGCCGTCTTTCTATGATTAACAGCTACAGTAACTAATACCTTATCAAATAGATTAGTAGCTCGTTCTAAAATATCGAGGTGACCAAAAGTAATTGGGTCAAAAGACCCGGGATATAAGGCTATGTGTTTCATGTGATTCATTTATTTGGAATCTACCGGATGCTTTTCAAAAATACTAACAGTTGTTCTTCCGTATGCTTTACTAAAAAAATGATTGGGATGATCTTGGTAATTATGATACTTATCGTGCTCTAGAATAAACCACCCATCTTCATTTAACCAGTCATTTTCTAAGATTTGAGCAATCATTTCTTCCATCCACTCATAGTTGTAAGGTGGATCACAGAAAATGAAATCATAAGACTGAATTCTATTTTCAAGAAAGCGCTGAACATCAGAAACTATAGTTCGAATATTTTTTTCTATTTCAAAACCTTCAGCTACCTTTTCAATCAATTTTATATTATCAGGATTGATATCAACAAAAGTTACTTGCTTTGCACCTCTGGATATTGCCTCAAAGCCAAGATTACCAGAACCGCCAAATAGATCAAGAATTATAGAGTTTTCCAGATATTTATAAGCAACAATTTTATTAAAGATACTTTCTTTAGTTCGATCCGTTGTCGGGCGTACATCTAATCCTTTAGGAATTGAAAATCTGCGACCTTTTAGTTTTCCGGTAATTATTCTCATGAAATTTATAGAGTTTAATCAAATATAAGATGTACAAATATAACACTGTCACACTTAAAAGTATTATAGTCTGCTTTGAAAGAATTAAAAATCTAGGCTAAGTAAAATTGCTGGAAAAGCTGCAGCAAGATCAAATCCATAAGTATCCTCTTCGGCCTTAACACCGATTGACTCCAGTGAATTAAGGTGGGTGATTTCAGAAGCTACATCCCAGAAATTTTGCAAAGCTTGCTCAGTTTCGTGGGTATGATGACCAAATAGATAGATGTTTTCATGTAATCCATTCAGCCAGGAAGAATTAGCAGCTTGTTGTAACCAATGATATGGAGCATCTGAAATCTGATCAAACTGTAAATATGTAGCCGCTCTAAACTTGCCTAATAAAAAAGATGTGATGGTAAGTATATTTTTATGACAACCTATCATCAAAAAAGAACCCCCTGGTTTTGAAAAAGAAGACCATTTTTGTGCAATCTCAAAATCACTGGCAAAATCAGTAACTGCAATTTTATCTGTGAGATCACTAAACCCTTGCATCACCGTACGTCTTCGCAAACACAAGAATTTAAATGCTGACTTACTCAATGTATGCCATGTAGGTTCTACATCTTCTCTGTCAACTCCTTTCATCAAAATAGAAAGATGATCTTCGCGCTCGTCGGCATTATCATAGACAACCTTTGGTAAGGCAGTCCAGCACTCTTCTCTTGGATGAGTTAATGCACGAACAGATTGAATGTTATGTTCTTCAAAAATTCTGTCAAAAGTAGTTTGTAAAAGGGGAAAATATTTTTCGTTCGAAGTTGTGATCGCCCTGTTTACGTCGAAATTAAAGTCAAATGACCCTATACGAAAAAGGTGTTTGCTATTTTGAGGATCGTTAAGTGCATAAAAAAGACGATCAGCAAAAAAACAAACACCTAAATTTGAGGTGGATTCGCTCATTAATTCCAGCTAGGAGCGTTTCTCATTGTCGTTCGACTTAAGCTACCAATAGCGTCATCATATTCTTCGCTTGGGTCTTCTAATAAATATAGAGGTGGGCGAAGAGTATCGTTCACTGAATAAATAAAACGTTGTAGATCTCTAGGAGAGTAAGTTAGTTCTTCCAGTGGGAACATTTCGCCATTATAAGTTAAAAGGCTGTCCGTCATTGCAATCATCATAGAATCAGTTTGAACGAACATAACTACTGAATCAAGGCCACCTTCGGCAGGTGGATATTTCCCATTCCTTACATCATACTGAATCAAAATATCTTTAACAGTATTCATTCTTGAACGAACCCGCTCTGTCATGGCGTCCCGTTCAATAACTTCTTGGTATGGAGTAACAATTGAATCGTATAGAAGCCATGTTAAAGCTAAAATTACAACTCCTAAAACGATGCTTAAAACTGTATTACGCGTATCAGTATTCATGTGAAGTAAATGTCAGTTAGTTATAAAGTGTAATGGAACTATGAAAGGGTAAAAATACATTCGCACCTATATATATGCAACCATTAGAAAAGTTGTATATCTGACACAACAAATTCTTAATGTTTGTATTCTATAGATTCGTTTTTTTTAAAGAATTAAAACAATCAGAGTTTGAATAAAAGAGTACTTCAACTGGCCATACCTAATATAATCAGTAATATTTCTGTACCGTTATTGGGTGCAGTTGATACAGCTGTTATTGGTCATTTAGAGCATGTTTACTATTTGGGAGCTATCGCAGTAGGGAGTCTAATTTTTGATTTTATTTTCTGGGGATTCGGGTTTTTGAGAATGGGAACGACTGGATTGGTTGCCCAAGCTTATGGGGCAAAAGACATTCAAAAGACAAAAGTCATATTGTTAAGAGTTTTGCTAGTAGCTATTTCTGGAGCATTGGTAATTCTATTGCTACAATATCCATTAATAGAGTTTTCATTATGGGTAATTGATGCATCTCCTGAAGTCGAACAATACACAAGGTTATATTATAAAATCAGGATTTTTTCAGCTCCTGCAACCTTATGTTTGTTTGCTATAAATGGATGGTTTTTAGGAATGCAAAACTCACGCTATCCTATGATTGTGACTATTTTTCTTAACTTTTTAAACATAGCAACAAACTTACTTTTTGTATTCTACTTTGGAATGAATGTAGACGGCGTTGCCTGGGGTAGTCTTATATCCAGTTATTGCGCTATTGTAATGGCTTTTTTCTTGTATAGAAGAAGGTATAAAAAGATCGAGTTCAAAATTTCTTGGGATGATATCATAGAAGTAGAGGAGCTAAAAAAATTCTTTACAGTAAACAGAGATATTTTCATTAGAACACTGTGTCTTATTTTCACCTACTCATTTTTTACAGCTACATCAGCTAAAATGGGAGATGTTTGGTTGGCAGCAAATACCATCTTACTTCAATTATGGTATATAAGTTCGTATGCAGTTGATGGGTTTGCTTATGCAGCTGAAAGTTTAGTTGGTAAATATGTGGGTGCAATGAACTTTAAGAAGATGAAAAAAGCAATATGGGCTTGTATGATTTGGGGTTTAGGATTTGGCTTGGTAGGAACAATCGGTTATGCCATTTTTGACCGTGAACTATTGTCTATTTTTACAAATAAACCTCAAGTTATAGAAACAGCAATGATAGTAGTTGTGTGGTTAATTATTGCTCCTTTTGTTAATAGTGTATGTTTTATCTGGGACGGAGTTTATATTGGTGCTACATCAACGGCGGCGATGAGAAATTCCATGCTTATTGCTACTATCTTAATCTTTGTACCAGTTTACTATTTGGTGAAACCTTTTGCTGGAAACCATGCGCTCTGGATAGCCATGACCTCTTTTATGCTTGTTCGCGGAATCACTTTAACCATTTTTGCAAAGAAGGAAGTGTTTTTGAAATTTCAATAAAGCCATTAAAACAAATGAAACAGATACTGTTACTCAGACATGCAAAATCAAGTTGGGAAGATGAAAAATTACAAGATTTTGATCGGCCACTTTCCGGTCGAGGCCTAAAAGATGCACCATTAATGGGTGAGTTTCTTAGAAAAACAAAGTATAAGCCTGATCAGATTATTTCATCGAACGCAAAAAGAGCGAAAGAAACCACAGAACTTGCACTAAGTGGTATGAAGAAAGAGGAAGAAATCATCCACTGGAATGAAAACTTGTATTATGGCGAGAGTCTCGATTATTTGAAAGCTATACAATCGGCGCAGGAACGCACAGAGAGAATTATGATAGTTGGGCATAATCCAAAAATTGAAGACACTGCCGGAGCGTTAATTGGTCAAGAAAGAGTTTCAAATTTAAGAATGCCAACTGCGGCATTAGTTTGTTTAACAACATATGTGAAGGAATGGAAACAAGTTAAATGGGGCACTTGTACCCTTACGTGGATGATGATTCCTAAAGTTTTAAAACATGTTTAGGATTAGGCGAAGTTATTCAACTTTTATATCTGCATTGTTTATATTCACAAGAGCAACAACAACTTTCAATTCAAAGATTTTACCTAATGAATTTTCAGCAAAACTATTTTTTTCTATGTAAAACCCCATTAAGTGCCGAAGGTGATGACGATGTAGAGATCATTACAAAAGCTGAAGATAGTGCAGATTTTTCACGCGTTTTTAAGGAGTTTGAAGAGAAAAGATCACATGCTTTTAATGCTGAAAACATATATAGCGTTGTTAGAGCAGATGATATTTACGATTTGATTAGAAAGCCGAATGAAAAAGAAGCTAAAGAAGAGGCATATGAAAGAGCTACTCCTGAAATCATTACTAACCTTCAGCATCGCGCAATGCAGGGTAAAGATGCAAACGCAAAGGCTATACTTAAGGAAGTGTACGATTTAGACTAAAACTAAGAGTGATAACAGTTATTCGGAACATTCTTTACCTAAATTATGTTATAATAATAACAGAAATTCAAAAGCAAAGTTTATTATTATGAATGACTTAACAATTGAAGGAACATGGAATGAAGTAAAGGGAAAGTTAAAGCAGGAGTATTCCGATTTAACTGATGATGATTTAACATTTCAGGAAGGAAAAGAAGATGAGCTATTTGGAAGATTGCAGAAAAAGCTCGGTAAAACAAAAGATGAAATTAAAGAGATTGTAGCTTCTATTTAATTAGAAACATTTCTTTA
>Ga0136600_1001245_pt1 | contig 11942 bp, 10 predicted proteins | sample AntRauMFilla2698_FD_104634 | JGI IMG/M metagenome (GOLD analysis project Ga0136600, IMG submission 104634) | Saline lake microbial communities from Rauer Islands, Antarctica - Metagenome Filla 2 #698 | ecosystem: Environmental > Aquatic > Non-marine Saline and Alkaline > Saline | place...
CTGGGCAAGCCCTCGATATTAAAACACCTCTTCTGCGCTCGGAAATAGCCCTATCAAAAGCAGCCTGTCGCTTTTTAAAGGCGATTGGCCAAGAGAGTGCGAGGGTTCAATCGAACTGCGGACCAGAGCAAGAGTACTTTTTAATTGATGAAGGCTTTTATTACTCCAGACCAGATCTTGTCATGACAGGAAGAACTCTCTTTGGTTCTCTTTCGGCAAAGAATCAACAGCTAGATGATCATTACTTTGGGGATATTTCTGAGAGAGTTATGGCCTTTATGCAGGAGCTTGATTACGAGCTTCACCGTTTAGGTGTGCCTTCGAAGACTCGGCATAATGAAGTCGCGCCAGGTCAATACGAAATGGCTCCTATCTTTGATAACACCAACGTCGCTGCTGATAATAATCAGGTGACGATGGCAACAATAAAGAGAGTTGCGCACAAGCATCACTTTGTTGCTCTTCTTCATGAGAAACCCTTTGCGGGGATTAATGGTTCAGGTAAACACTTGAACTGGTCTCTCTCAACTTCTGAAGGCGAGAACCTCTTGGAGCCAGGACCTAATCCAGAAACAAATTATCGTTTCCTTACAATGTGCTCGGCTTTCGTTGAGGCACTCTTTCGTCATGGTGGCATGATTAGAGCGGCCATTGCTTCTGCAGGGAATGATCATCGTCTGGGTGCGAATGAAGCGCCTCCCTCGATTATTTCTGCCTACCTTGGCGACACACTAGAGAGAATCTTTATGGCGATAAAGGATGGAAAAAAAGCCACCTTTAGCGATGAATTGACAATGGATACGATGACTCAGCAGTTGGCCAATCTTGCAAAAGATAATACGGATAGAAACAGAACTTCACCTTGTGCTTTTACGGGAAATAAGTTTGAGCTGAGAGCATGTGGTTCAGAGATGTCTATTGGACTGCCTCTTTCTGTTATTAATGGTGCTGTCGCAGAAGTTTTAAATGAAACAGCAGAAGCCATTGAGAAAGATATTGCTTCTGGCAAAAGTGCTGATGAGGCCATGCAAGAAATCACTAAGAAGTGGACTAAACATTCCTATAACGTGATTTTTAATGGTGACGGTTACTCTGATGAGTGGGTAGTTGAAGCGGAAAAAAGAGGACTACCTAATCTTAAAACTACTGCAGATGCTCTTCCACTTTTTAATGATGAAAAATCTACTGGCTTTCTCACATCCCAAAAGATTTTTACAAAAGATGAGCTTGAGACTCGCTATCATGTCTTGATTGAAAGATATAACACGATCAGAGAGATTGAGTTTGATACTCTCGCACAAATGGTTAATCAGAGCGTAATCCCCGCAGTCATCGATTATAAAAAACGCTTGGGTGATGTCATTAAATTACAAAAAGAGATCTCCTTTGAGTCTACTGTTGAAAAGAGTATTTACAAGCGGTTAAACTACACAACAGAGACTCTTTACAATCGAATTGAGAATCTCTCCAATGGTCTTAAAGAGCTGCCTGAAGAGGGGGAAAAGAGAAGCAAGGTAATTGCTGATACTTTAATGCCAATGTCAGAAGAGGTGGCAGAACTTTGTAATGAAATTGAGGAAATTGTGCCTGACGATCTTTGGGGCATTCCAAAGTATTATGACATGCTTTTCTTGCGCTAAAGCTTTCTAAATTTACGATTAATGAAAGGGACCTTTTAGGTCCCTTTTTTTACGAGTATACCTAAGTTTCGTGGTGAGAGTCTTTGATCAAAGAACTCATAGACAAGTGCTTTATGGCCTGACTCAACCAAGGAGAGGGCACGGTCGAGAATGATAAACTTCTCTAATAAGCGGCCAAAGCGCCAGCGAATTAAATTTGCTTTGTATATTTCTTTTAGTTGGGATTGAGTATGATGTGAATTGTAGTAATCATTAAGCTCCGAATCGCTTTTATTCGTCATTAAATTTGGTTCTTTGAGTAAGGCATAGCTGGCAAAAGGCTTAAAATATTCTCTCGGATGAGAGCTTCCAACTGTTAAAAACTCTTTTTCTCCACGAATCGATTGAATCAAAAAGTGAAGGGCACCTCGATAGAATTTTACCTGCTTCTTAATACGGTAGTCCTCTAAGGTAATAAGACTGTGACCTCTTGTCGCCAAGGTAAGAGCATGCTTAGTATATTTTAAAGGTAGCTGCTTTGCCACAAAAGCCGATTGGTAGAGCGCAGAACCAGGGGAGAGTAATTGATAGCAGCAACCAAAGTTGAGGAGCCCTTTACCCTTACTGAGTCGTTTTATATGGCTGTTCGCTAAGGGGCCACAAGTATGAAGTCCAATGCTGTAGTCGACCTCATTAAAAAGCTCAAACTCTTTATCTCTACTTTTAAGGTCTTCAGCCCCAAAGCGGTGATGGATAAAACTCACTTGACCAGCACCTTCTGGAGTCGGATATTTATTTAGGCGTTTCTTTCCTAGCTCTTGGAATTCATCATTAGCATCAAGTGAGTAAGAGCTGGCACCATGGTAGTGGCAAAGTATTCGTGAAAGATGACCTTGACCTCCTCCAATATCGAGAAGCTTTAATTTATTCAATTCAACATCTAGGCTATCGAAAGTAGAAATAATCGCTTTGATCTCATGCTCTTTTTTTTCTCCCACTTTGAAGAATGCCCAGCTTGGATACTTTTTTAAAGGAGCTTTTATCCATTTAGGAATACTCTCTAGTTTTTTAATTCCCTTCAGTAGGGGATAAAGTGAAAGCGAAGATAGATCCTGATCTAGTGAGCCGCAGTCAAGACGCCACTCTTGTTCTTCTGTGAGTTTATCAAGATCGACAAGCCATTTCTTGTCATAAGATTCCATGCTTTTAGGGAAATGATTAAGGACCTCTTGGGACCAAATGTTTTGGTGTTTATTCAAGAAGAGATAAAGGATTTCAAGCTCTTCTTGGTAAAGAGTCTGGAGCTTTGATAATTCTATTTCAGATGTATATGAGTCCACGAAAAGCGTTTCCCCCTAGTGTTTGACCATGTTACCATTTGCTTATGGATTTATCAGGTAAAAAGGTTGCCGTCTATGGGCTGGGTGTTTCAGGTTTAGGTGCTATTGAGTTTCTCGCTAATCTGAAAAATATTGAAGAGGTTACGGTCGTTAATCGTGGTGCTCCATCATCATGGGCACCGTTGCCGAAATTAGAATCAGAAATTAAAAAGTTTGATGAATCAGACCCCGAGGTATCGAACCAACTGGAAAAAGTTGATTTGGTTATTCTGTCACCTGGTATTCCTCGAGAAGCCGCCCCTTTAAAGAAGGCGCTCCTAAAGGGCATCCCTGTGTGGAATGAGATTGAACTGGCCTCACACTTTTTCAACGGCCCTGTCATTGCGATTACGGGAACAAATGGAAAGACGACATCAGTTAGCTTCCTGGATAAAATTCTTCGAGAACTAGGCTTAAAGGTATTTACAGGGGGTAATATTGGTACTCCTTTTCTAAAGGGACTTAGTTCTGGAGATGACTTTGATGTTGTTCTTCTTGAAATGTCGAGTTTTCAATGTGAATCCTTGTCATCCTTTAGACCAGATATTGCCAGTATTTTAAATATATTTCCCAACCATGGTGAAAGGTACTCATCAGTAGAAAACTATCGCCTTGCAAAGTGGAAAATGATCAATCGTCAAAGTGAAGAAGATTCCCTCTTCATAGGGGAAGGCGTTGGCGTTGCACCTCCCGATTTCAAAGGAAAGCTTATTGACCTTCAGGAATCTTGGGAGTCTCTCTTTTTAGAAGACTTTAAGGATTTTGAAGGTCCTCTTGTGGGAGTGCATAACCGTAAAAATATCAGCTTTTGCTGGCAAATACTAAAAGCCTTTAATGAAAGATTTTTAAAAGTACCCAAGGCATCTTTAGTTGATACTTTTAAGACCTCTATGAAGAGCTTTGCCGGAGTAGAGCATCGCTGTGAGTTTGTCGGCCAGTGGCAAAATTACAGAGTTTATAACGATGCGAAAAGTACAAACTGGCAGGCAACATTAATGGCCATTAATGCCGTAAAAGAATTAGGATTACCCATTACCTTAGTGATAGGGGGAAGCCTTAGAGGAAATAATGACTTACCTCCAGCGGAGGTATTTGAAGTGGTTAAAAACCTCAGGGTTTTCACCATTGGTGAGGCGGGAACATTTTTTAGAGAAAAGAAATTAGAGTTTAACTTCATTGAAAACCTTCAGAATTTAAAAGTGAAGCTCGAAGCATCAGCTTCAACAGAGGACAGGGTATTGTTACTTTCACCTGCTTTTCCCAGCTTTGATCAATTTCAAAATTATGCAGAGAGGGGACGCGTCTTTAAGTCCCTATTTAACAGATAAAACCAAAGGCGCGAGGTTTCTTTGTTGGGTTTGAATAGAGCTAGGACGGCGACCATCCTTCTCTTTACGAATGGGATCGGCAACAGCAATTTTCAAGAGGAAGAGCCCCAAGAAAACCATGACCATCTGTTTAATACCTATTTTCATCTTTCCATTCCTTAGTCCCTATCATTAGGGAATACCTTATAATGTCCAATAATCGACCTAAATGCTCGGAAACTTGAGTGATTTTTTGTATAAATTCTCGAAATCTGGTAAGAATTATCTTAGAAGCTAGGCTAAGTACCTAAAAATTATAGAATTATTGAGGACTAATAATGAAGAAAGAGGCCATAAATTCCATCGCAAACACACTAAATGACACGAACACGGATTATTTCTATGTCTCTAGTTTTGACCACTTTTTGTGTGAGTACGTTCCAACAGGGGATTCCCTAAGGATATTTATCAGTGGTTTCACGGGTTCAGTTGCAGAGTGCCTTATTTCGAAGAAGGGCGATCTGATTCTCTTTGTGGATGGTCGCTATCATGAGCAGGCAGATATCGAGTGTCCGGAGGCCGTCGTGGTAAAAGTGCCCTTTGGAACTTCACTCTCATCTGCTGTTCAGGAGTTTGTTGGAGAGAAGGGGAGGATGTCGATTCTGCCAAAGAGAACCCCGAAAGTTTTTATGGAGCTTTTGAAGGGGTGGGATTTTGAAGATAGAGACGAGGTTGAGCTCTTTTCACAGATTTCATTTCAACCTGAAGGTTTTAAAGGGGACGTCTTTAAAGTGGATGAAAGTTTTTCATCTTGTTCCCTAAAGGAGAGAGTGCAAGGTCTTCTCAATGATGGAGAAGCGGCTTTTATTAATGCACTCGATACTTTGGCTTGGATTTCTGGTTATCGAGGAACTTATCTTCCTTATCAAGGGACTTTTAGAGGTCTTGGCTTTGCCACAAAGAGTGGGATTCATCTTTTTACTCAAGACCATGAGCTTATTGAACCTGACAAAGATGATTTTTTGAAAGTCTATCCGGCAGAGAAAATCTCCGATGTTCTATCTAGTTTAAAGAATCAAGAAAAGATTAATAGGGTTTGGTGGGACCCCAACTTTACAACGGCTTTTAATTATAACCTGCTAGCATCAATCTTTGATGAAGAGAATGTCGAAAAGCACCAAGGCTTTCATGCTTCTTGGCAAGCCTTGAAAGACAAAGGCGAAATAAAGGCATTTGAAAGTAGCTTTGAAAAAAGTGATGAGGCCATCTATAACGGACTTTGTCGCCTTATTGAAAAGCTTCGCGGAGCAGAAGAGGTAAGTGAGCTCGAATTTAAAGAGATGATGGAAGAGAGTTATAAAGAACAAGGTGCGCTTCTCCAGAGTTTTCGCACAATTGCAGGGTTTGGGCCTAGCGGAAGTATTATTCACTATGGATCACCAAGTCAGGAAAAAAAGTACAAAGAGTCTGACATGGTTCTCTGTGATAGTGGGGCCATTTACGCTGAGGGATTTGCCACGGATTGCACAAGGACTATTGTTCCAATGGGGAGCCCTAGGGAGCAAGAGAAGAAATGGTACACCCTAGTTTTGAAGGGACTTCTTAAAATTATGATGGTTAGTGTACCCAAGGGAACAGAAGGTAAGAAGTTAGATTCTCTTGCACGTGAGTCTTTAAAAGCTCATGGGTTAAACTACGGCCATGGTACCGGTCATGGTGTCGGTGTAAATGTTCATGAGGCAGGCTTTTCCCTAAGGCCAGAGAGCACCACCCCAATTCATGTGGGTCAAGTAGGTTCAATGGAACCAGGTTTTTATGCTCCTGGAGTTGGTGGAATTCGCCTAGAAAATATTATGGTTGTCGAAGAAGATTCAAATAATCGCAAAAATGTGACCTTTCGCTCCCTTGTTCATATTGGTTTTTGGATAGACCTTATAGACTTTTCCCTCCTTGAAAAGGAAGAGCTCAGCTTTCTTAAAGCCTACGAAGTAGAGTGTGCTAAGCGGGGACGCTCTTTTGCAAAGTTTTGCTCTTCCCAAATACCTTAAGGCCAAGGCTTAGCAAAATTCCTAGCACAAAGGTCAAAAGAAAAGACTTTGGGCCTTTGCCACCATCTTTGAAGTGGTCGTCAATATCCATGAAGGCAGCGCCACAACCATCTATTGGCTGTTCCACAGGATAGAGGTATGTAATTCCATCAACATCATCCCAACCAAGAGCAATCCTTGATGCTCTACTTTCAAAGTACATGAGATTATTTTCAAACTCAGAGTGACCAAGACCTAGAGCATGACCTATTTCATGAGAGATAATAGAAATTTGTTCTTGGCGGCTCTTTCCAGCAAAGCTATTGCCGGAGACATCATTGATGAGGATGAGGCTGCCGATAATATCTCGACCGCTAACATTATTGGGAAGAGTAACTGCGAGAACGCCGTTGTTATTATCAAAATTATCACCGTTGGTATTACAAGAAATAAGAATATCACTGGGAACACTTAGTGCACTGTTAAGGGTGCAAGCAGCGCCATTTAGAGGAGCATTTGAGCATACAGTTCCTGTTTGAAAAGCCGTGGCCACACTTTGAAGGCCCCCACGGTTTAAAATCAGGCGACTTGAGGGAACTTTATTCCAAAACAGAGCACCGGCTTCTTCACCAATACTTAGCAATTCATCATTTGTAATACCAAGGTTAGCACAAGAGTGAGCGGCCACATTGACTGAGACTTCGTCTTTAGAAAAAGCAGCACTGGCATTATTATTAAGGGTAAATGCACTGGCATTAAATCCCAAGGTTAGAGAAGTGAAGATAATAAGAGGAAGAATTACTTTGCCCACAGGGAGTCTCCAAAATGGTAGTGAAAAGTGAGTGCATAGTTAAAGGTACGGTTTCTAGAATTCAGGGGATTAAAGGCAAGAATTTTGAATTGAGTAGAGTAGTTATCCCAGTAGAAATATTCAGCCCCTAAGTTTAGAGTAACATTCCTCGCAGAGCTTGATTGATCAGGAACAAAGAAGTTTGTTGTACCGGTTCCATTTCTCAATGCTTTGGTGCCACCTTCTCCGCTAATACTGGTGATGTAGAAACCAGTTCCTGATTTGATAAGCAGTTGTTCGCTTAACCAGTGACCAACTTCTCCAAAAAGATAATAAGTTTGTTTTGAAATTTGCTCGTCTTCACTTCCACCTGGCCAGAGGAAGCCAAAGTATCCCAATAGGGACCAAGTCTCATTGAGTTTATATTCGGTCCCTGCTTCAAGAGTAAGGCGATGATTAAAACTACTGGTGTCACCATTAGCTTCTTTTTGAAATTTTCCAATATATTGATTCATAAGACCTGCACCAAAATGGAGGTCAGAAAAATTTGCTTGGGCCGTCCAATTGAAGGCGGTGAGAAGCACTGAGAAAAGACCGAGTTTTAAGCTCATAAATTATTCCTTTTATCGATGTATTGTCTCAAAAAGGCCTATTGAATGGCAATGGTTGCTCTATCAATTATGAGCAGTCCCGAGTATTATAGGGGCAGAAATTTATCCATTGAGGTTTTAATATGTTTGAAAATTACTCCATTCCTAAAGAATTGATTCCTAGTGACCCACGTTTTGGTTCGGGCCCATCAAAAATACCTGTTGAATTTCTTGATGCCTTAAGAGAAACCGGAACAGAGCTACTGGGAACTAGTCATAGGAAACCAGCAGTTAAAAACCTTGTTAAAAGTGTTCAAGATGGTTTGCGTCAATATTTTAATCTCCCAGATGATTACTCAATAGTCCTTGGCAATGGAGGAGCGACATTTCTCTTTGATAGTATCGCTTTAGGCATGGTTGAAAAGAAGTCCGCCCATTTTACTTGTGGTGAGTTCTCGTCAAAGTGGTACAAGGCCCATGATCGAGTTCCTTGGGTTGAGGCCGAAAATATTAGTGTTGATTTTGGTGGGGGAATTACCCCTAAAGATGTTGAAGGTGCCGACATGATCTGTTGCACATTAAATGAAACTTCAACGGGTGTCATTGTTGATCAGTTTCCTATTGTTGATGACAATACAATTCTTGCTGTTGATGCCACTAGTGGAGGGGGCCAGGTACCTTGTGATATTAGTAAGGTGGATCTTTTTTTCTTTGGACCGCAAAAGGTTTTTGCCTCTGAGGGGGGACTCTATATTGCGATCATGTCACCAAAAGCTAGAGCACGGGCCCTCAAAATTGCCGAAGACAGTAGTCGTTATGTTCCAGATATTATGAATTGGAAAACGGCTATTGAGAATTCAGATAAGAATCAAACTTACAATACTCCATCTCTTACCACTTTCTTCTTTCTTAATGAGCAGGTGAAGCTTATGAATAAAGCTGGTTATGACGGGGTTCAGAAGGAAGCTCAAAGAAGGGGCGATCTTATATACGGTTGGGCAGAAGAAAAGCCTTACTTGAAGCCTTATATCACTGAAGCTAAATACCGTTCAAATGCTGTCGCCACTATTGATGTTGATGATAAGGTTGATACAGCGGCGCTTATTAAAGTTTTAGAAAAAGAAGGCGCGGTTTATAATATTGATGCTTATCGAAAGCTTGGGCGAAATCAGTTTAGAATAGCGATGTTCCATAACATTACTTTTGATGACCTTGAAAAGCTGACGAAACTTCTTAGTCACGCTATCGAATCCGAAATTTCCTAAAATGCACTGCCTGGCCCTCGCACTATGGTGAGGGCGCGCCGAGGGCATTGGAAGAATAGGGAATGATTTTCATTTAATTTTTTAAGTGTATAATATTTCTATGATAAATGTTTATACCGAATGGGGAGAGCTAAAAGAGATTGTTGTTGGGAATATCGGTATGTGGACAGATATCCATCCTGACTTTAGCTTCAAGCTCTACTATCAAGACAATATTAAAAATGACTTTCTTGATAACTCCATCAAGCTACAAAAGCATGTCATCCAGCAGAGACAAGATGACCTTGACCTTATGGCCAAGACGCTTGAGGGGGAGGGGATAAAGGTTTACCGTCCTCTGCCTTTAGAAAAACTTTTTCCATTTGAAACACCTGAATTTAAAGAGTGGCCGAGTCCATGTCATAATCCTCGCGATCAATTCCTCGTGGTTGGAGATGAGATAATTGAAACTAGCTGTCAGTGGAGAAAGAGGTATTTTGAAAATGACTTTCTCAAGCCTGTTCTAATGGAGCAGTTTCGCCAAGGCGCCAAGTGGACATGTAGCCCAAGACCGGTCATGAATAGAGATTCATTTGATCTTATTCATATTAAAACCCACAGTGGAGAAGAAGCTTTAAAGGACTGGAAAGAGCAGGAAGACTCTCTTGAAATTATGTTTGATGGAGCTCAGTGCTTAAAGTTTGGACGCGATATTGTGATGAATATTCGTACCAAGAATCATCGCTTGGGTTATGAGTGGTTGAAGCGCCACCTTGGAGATCGTTTTCGTCTTCATCCTGTCGAACTTACTGATAATCATATTGATGGCATGTTGATGCCTCTGGCCCCTGGAAAGCTTTTAATAAACTCTGGTAGCATGGAAGAGAAACTTCACTTATTGCCGGAGTTTCTCAAGTCTTGGGATATTATCAAGGCGACTTCTATAAGCGATGAATCGAAGCATTCTGAGGGAGCGATTTCTTTGGCCAGTGAGCATATTAATATTAATGTCCTGCCTTTGGGCCCAAAGAAGACTTTGATTTTTGATAGCATTGATGGAAAAAGTAATGCGCTAGGGGAGTTGTTGGCAGGTCATGGAATAGAGGCCATTCCAGTTAGAATGAGGCATTGTAGGCTCTTTGATGGGGGAGTTCATTGCGCTTCTCTGTGTCTTAATAGAGAAGGCAAATTAGAAGACTACTCTTAGTCGTTCTTATAATTATCGAGAAAATCTTTTTTAAATTCTCTATAACGATCTTCAAGAATTGCTTCTCGCGCTTTCTCTGCCATGGTCTTATAAAAAGCAATATTATGCTCTGTGGCCAGAATTTGACCTAAGATTTCATTAGAGTCGAAAAGGTGCTTTATGTAAGCACGAGTAAAGTTTCGGTTGGCATAGCAATCAACATTGGGGTCAATAGGAAAGAAGTCGCGCCGGTAATTTCTGTGGCGAATCCTAATTTTACCTCTAAAAGTAAAGAGGGTTCCGCCTCTTGCAAACTTAGTGGGGATAATACAGTCACTCATATCAATGCCGTTTTCCCATATCATAAGGAGGTCTTCAGGATTGCCAACACCCATGACATAGCGAGGCTTATTCTTTGGCATCTTAGGGCCTGTATAACGCACGATCTTTTCCATGAGTTCCGGCCCTTCTCCAACGGATACACCGCCAATGGCGTAACCAGGAAGATCTCTGGCCACAACTTCTTCTAGGCACTCATCACGATAATCGTCATAAGTAGAGCCTTGAATAATGCCAAAGAGTGCCTGTTTTTCATTAGTCCAACTATCAATACAACGATCAAGCCAGCGATGAGTTCTATCAATGGAAGTCTTGGTGTATTTTCTGTCTGCAGGATAGGGGATACACTCGTCAAATGCCATCATGATATCGCTACCCAAGTTTTGTTGAATATCAAGGCTGGTCTCGGGACTCAGAAGCACTTTATTACCTTTATGATCCTTAAACTCTGCACCCTCTTCAGTGATGCTCTTTCTCTGTAGAGAGAAAACTTGGAAGCCACCAGAATCAGTAAGAATCGGTCTATCCCATGCCATAAACTTATGGAGACCACCTGCTTTCTTTACTAAATTACTACCAGGTGACAGGTGAAGGTGATAAGTATTTGAAAGAAGAATGGGCGCGTTCATATCTTTTAGATACTGAGGCTGAAGGGCTTTTATTGCACCATGAGTTCCAACGGGCATAAAAACAGGGGTGGGGATTACTCCGTGAGGAGTGATGATCTCACCAGCACGTGCACCAGTATGCTTATCAACGTGAACAACGCGAAATTTGAAGTGTTCTTTTACTCGTTCTTGGATTCTTTGATTTTCGCTCATAGGGGACTTAACTAGTTTAATTTAAAGAACCTTTCATCCCTTTTAAAGAGGGCGTCCTGAATTCTTATGAGGTTTAGCCTAATTTCCCCTAGGTTGTCATCTTTATTACGAGCTTTCAACTTAAGCAGTAATTTATCCATAGTTTTAATATTGTCGATAATGACCTGTTGGTAAGCTTCACTTTCTGATTTTAGTGATTCCTTAGAGACGGCCAAAAAGAGATCCATGATTATTTTACTTTCGGTTTTATTGACCTTTTGTTTATTAAGTATATTTTCAAAAATATCTAAAACAGTAAATCCACGTGACTTGATATCATTATTTTTAAGGGCTTTACCAAGAACGACTTTATAAGAAGAATCAAGGTTTTTAGCACCATAGAATAATGCTTCCTCTACTTTTCTCGGGACTGTACCCGAGCTTTTATCATAGCTAAATTTATAAGCAATAAGCTTCTGCTTTGAAATTTTAAAGAGGTAGTCCTCTTTAGTTGCACCTGGATAGGATAGCTTAAGGAGAATTCCAGTTGGCGTTTTAATGAGAGTCACTTGTTGGGGGGCCGGTTTTTTTATCGAACTAAGAAGAACATCTCTAATTTCTAAATAAGGTCCTAGGAAAGCTCCTACTTTTCTAAACACCC
>Ga0136600_1001248_pt1 | contig 11925 bp, 15 predicted proteins | sample AntRauMFilla2698_FD_104634 | JGI IMG/M metagenome (GOLD analysis project Ga0136600, IMG submission 104634) | Saline lake microbial communities from Rauer Islands, Antarctica - Metagenome Filla 2 #698 | ecosystem: Environmental > Aquatic > Non-marine Saline and Alkaline > Saline | place...
AAAATAGGGGTGGCCGGATGCCCCGGAATCCATGGCCGGATCAAATCGGTATGGGTGGCCGGATGCTATCGGTACAGGTGGCCGGATCACCCCGGAATACGCAGACAGGCTGGCTGACGTTTTGGAACGCGTAGGGCGTGACCTTGACTCAGTGTCCTCCACAATTTTTCGGAAGGCTGAAGCAAAAGGTGTACTGCGAGACTTCAAGAGCGTTCTTGAAGATATAGGGCGCAAGGGAGACCTCAACTCCAATATTAGAGACAGCCTCGTCACTCTTGAGCGGCTTGCAAGCTTCCTTGGCTCTGTGGCGTCAGAACGTGGATGGGAAAAAAATCTTCTCAAACGAATTGAAACCCTGTCCGCTGATGCAAGGTCACTTACCGATCACGCAAGTTTCGTATCACATAAGATCACGTTCATGCTCGATGCCAGTCTGGGGATGATCAACATCGAACAGAACGCGACGATCAAGATTTTTTCAGTGGTTGCCGTGATTTTCTTACCGCCGACTTTAATCGCATCCATCTACGGGATGAATTTCAATTACATGCCTGAACTATCCTGGCTTTTCGGCTACCCATTCGCGATCGGGTTGATGATCGGGGCAGCGATCCTGCCCTATCTTTATTTCAAGTATCGAGGCTGGCTTTAGCATGTTGATTTATAGGCACCTCTATTGGTCCTACAATTAGTCGATGACCGTCCCGTTAGTATTTGTTTTCATTTCGGTCTCCTTTGACCGTTCTGAATTAATAGAGGCGCCCTTATGCTTGGCACTGATCCGGATGGGCGTGTAATTTCCATCGTGAATTGGCCGATGTGACCCCTCATCCGAAGCAACGTGTAACTAAGCGGTCCAAAGTGGACTATTTAACGTCGTCATGCATATAGTATGCGAGAGAAGCTGCCTCAGGTTTGGTCAATCCTCACGGGTTCGGATGATCGCAATTGCAGCAATGGCTAAAATGAGTATTGCAACGGCCTCATAAAGAATATTTTCGGGCGCCATGTCTTTGCCTTGAAGAATAATAAGCCTTGCAAGAGCAGTGATTGCAATATAAATCGGATAGACAAATACTGAACGTCGATCAGAGTAGTATACAGCGACCATGCCTATAATTTCTAGATAGAGAAAAATCAGCAATATGTCGGCAAGATTAATTGTTCTTGCAAGGTAGACAGCGTGAATTTCAAAGGCCGCGCCGCCTAAAGTCATTAGAACGACAATGAAAAGCAATCCCCGTTCAATCACATGAAAAGCTCCCAGCACCAAAGACTTTTCTAGTCTTCCAGCATCGGGACCTTCCAGATGGCTTGCGCCATCAAAATTTTCCGCCGACTTCTTGCTTTCATCTTCATTTGCCATGCAACGATCATACATCATGAGCAATTCAAGAGCAAATTCCGTCCCTGATCATACTGCAGTGACGGCTGAGGTGGTAGTAAGACACCCACAGAGAAATTTGGTCAAACAGGCCGGTTTCTAATTAGGAGCAACACGAGGTTAGTAAACATAGCTGCTGTCCACGGCTCATCCCGTATTGATCTCAATCAATAGCACTAGCTCGATGTCCGCTCAAAGCTCTCCACAAATTTAGCCTATCTTCGGAAACAAATTTACCCCTTGGGCGTTTAGAGGCAATGAAGTTTGTTTTCATATGCTAGATTCTTTTTCCTTTCTGATCCTGCTTGGATTTCTTATGGCCTGCGCCAGCGTAATCCTTATGTGCGGTCTGCGTATGGCAGGCCTCGCGGACCGCCTGGCTGACCGAACTGGCCTTGGTGAGGCATTAATTGGTGGCGTACTTTTAGGGGCTGCAACTTCCCTTTCAGGCACTGTTGTTTCGGTTACTGCCGCTATGGATGGTCGTGCATCCCTGGCATTTTCGAACGGCATTGGCGGGATCGCTGCACAGACTGCCTTCTTGGCGTTGGCGGATCTAATGCACAGGCGCGCCAATCTGGAACATGCGGCGGCAGAGCTGGCAAATATTTTCCAATGCATCCTCTTGTTGCTCATGTTGTCGTTGCCCGTGGTTGCCTGGTCAGGACCCGATATCTCTTTCTGGAACGTTCATCCCGTCTCTGCTCTTCTTATCATCGTATATCTCGTGGGCGTATACGCGACGCGCAAGGTCCGCAAAGAACCGATGTGGAAACCGGTAGAAACCAAACAGACTGAGGAAGATAGGCCAGACAGTGATCATGACCGTTCTCGAAGTACTTGGGTAATGTTCGCCGTGTTTTTGGGACTGATGGCGATCATGGGCGTGGCAGGTTGGGTGCTGACACTGGTGGCCAGCGAACTGACTGACCGGTACGATCTTTCCGCATCTATTGTCGGAGCGCTTATGACAGCGGTCCTGACATCGCTTCCCGAACTTGTGACAACCATCGCTGCAGTGCGAAGGGGAGCGTTGCAGCTTGCTGTAGGGGGCATCATAGGCGGCAACATCTTCGACGTTCTTTTCCTGACGTTTTCGGATGTCGGATACATGGAAGGATCAATATACCACGCTGTTACCGTTGGGGATCAATTCTGGCTGGCTATAAGTCTGGCGATGACCAGTGTATTAGGATTAGGTATGATTTATCGTCAGAGGCATGGACCCGGTGGTATCGGTGTCGAAAGCGTCGGGATACTTGCGATCTATGTGATTGCAATATTGATCCAGTTCGTTTGAATTGTTGTTGCGCAATTGATCTGGAGGTCTTGTTGGCGATAACGCTCATGAGACCGCGCAGCGTCAACAACCTGACAAAGCCCTCATCGCCTCAAGATGATTGTCCACAGGCTCTAGGTCTCTGAAGGTTGATTCCCAGAATTATATACGTGTTTATACAGGGAAGTTGCACTTTCTGCTTCAACCCCGAGCTTTAACCTAGGGGCTGTTGACGTTCACCGTATTTGAATAATTGTTGCCGCAATCGAGATGAAGGCTTTGAAGCTCTGATCTGTCTTGCAGGAGCGCATGGCTATCCCTCTGTTTTCCTTCAACTTGCCGAAGTAATTCTCGATCAGGTGTCGCCATTTGTAGGTTTCCTTGTCGAAGGTTGCGGGAAACTTTCGATTGGATTTCGGCGGTATGACGGGGATGATGCCACGTTCCAGCAGGTCATTTCGCAACCAATCTGCATCGAAAGCTCTGTCCGCCAGCAAGTGCCCGGCAGACAGATCACGGACCAACGTATCAGTCTCGCGCAGATCGTGAGCCTGCCCAGGCATCAGGCAAAAATCAACGAGGTTGCCGAGCGCGTCTGTCAGCGCCAGTATTTTCGTCGTTATGCCCCCGCGAGAACGCCCAATGGCCTGGCAAAGAGTCCCCCTTTTGCGCCCTGACCTGAGCGGTGGACCTTGACGATGGTTCCATCGATCATGGCGTATTCTAGATCTGCGTCCGAAGTTAATGCCTTGAACATATGGTGGAAAGTATCCGCTTTAACCCACCTGCGGAACCGCTTGAACACAGAGTTCCATTTGCCAAATTCATCCGGCAACTCGCGCCACTGAGCCCCGGTGCGAACGATCCAAAGGACCGCCTCAATGAATAGCCGGGGGTCACGACCAGTTTGTCCCGGATCGGTGGATTTCCCCAAACAATACGGTTCGATAATTGCCCAATGCGCGTTGGTTAGGACTCTTCGGGTCAAGGCTGCTCTCCTCTGTTTGCAACCTTGAATCAGAAATTAGGCGATTTGTGAATCCCGAACGTCAACAGCCCCTAGATATGAAATAATTGCTTCGCCTGAAATGCCGGTTTTCACAAACAAAGCGATCATTGCTATGAGGATTTCTTCTGAGTCCTGAATGATCTTCCCAGCCTTATCAATTTCAGGCTTAAGGGAAGCTTTGATTTCAGGAGTCACCGATTTATCTTCAGTCATATCATTCCTTTATGGCTAGATCTTCTTAAATAAACGGATACTTCTCGTAGTCATGTCCCAAAATAGCACGTCCTGCTTTTAAAGGCCGCAGAATATGGCGCTGGCTATTTTGACTTAAATCAATAACCTAACCTTAGCTCACGATGGTCGCCTTCGGATTGTAACCTGGTTCGGTGAATCTGCGAAGACTTTGTTAGTCTGATCTTGCCCCCGCTTCACCGGACACCCAGTCGATTGCGATTTGAGCTGCGATCAACTCGCACGCTGAGCTCATCTCCAGCCCCGACTCTGAGTGGTTGTCATTGTATTCCTCAAACCACCCGGCGATCAATGCTAGGACGGTTACGGCGTCTGGTAGCGGCGTGACCTTCACGTAGTCGCGCTTGAGCGTGTTTCCGAAAGCATCGGATATCCGACAGCGGTCCTTAGTTTCTTGCGCAGGTAAAGTCTCGTTCAAGTTCAATTTATACTCAAATTCTGCAACTGCGCGAATGGGAGCTATCTTTTGGGAGGCAGAAACCATCAGTGACTAAGTGATTAAGAAAGAGTCTTGGTGACAAAGGGTTCTGGAACCTAACGTCCCCAAAGAACGGTCTAGTAGCACTTTCAGGTACAGTGCGGATGGATCAGTTCACCTGTCAAGTGTGGAGCTGACGTAGTTCAAGAAGCAATTCATCAGCTTGCTGAATAAATTCTGGCTTTTCTCGTTCGTCAGCCAATTTGTCAACCTCTTCAAGGAGCGCCTTAATCCTTTTCTGTATTGCCATCAGTTTCTGGTTTTCAGCTTCGGAAGTCTTGGTTCGTGCGACTTCACCCATCCGCACGTTCAGTGCTTTTTCCAACTCATGAACTTTTTCTTCAAGCTCGTTCGGTTTCATCGGGATCTCCTCTATTGATGAAATTACTGTAGATCGGAAGTGACTTTTCTGCAACACGACGGCATCGGGCATAGTCTGTCCAAGAACTGAGCTGTCGCTCGCCAAAAAAGTCCGATATCGGTGAAAAACTCGGCCCACCAGATGTTGTGTTTCTTGTTGCAGAATATGGTTGATTTATATCCATCCACCTGATTCAATTGATATATTTATGAAGAGGGCAACGCGATCTCGGGCATGTCCGGGTGATCACCGTCAAGGTGGCGCTTCGCAAATGCCGTTACCGCTTCGATCCCGATAGGAAAGATATGCCCGAACTCGCGTAACAAGCTGCGGATCATATTGGCCAGCTGGGTGCGCTGCCGGACTGCCAGATCCCGCGTGCGGTGGATCGATAGAATAGCCTGTTGATCCTCGGTCTTGATCTCGACAAAGCAAATCGTCGGACGCCTGACAGCTTCGCAAATTGCCTCCGCGTCCACCGCATCTGTCTTTCCGCGTTTGACATAAGGCTTCACATAGTTTGCTGGCATTAGCCTGACGTCATGACCAAACTTGCGCAACGTGCGACCCCAGTGATGGGCTGATCCACAGGCCTCCATCCCGACCATACATGGTGGCAGCGCCTCAAAGAACGCCAAAAGCTTCGCACGCTTGATTGCCTTGTTGAAGATCACGCGCCCACTTTCTGAAATACCGTGAACTTGAAAAACATCCTAGGCCAAAGCTAGGCCTACTGTCTTAACTGTCATTGGGTGGCTCCTATCCTAGCAGTTGATGACAACTGCACTTTGGCACATTCGATGCCGGTGGAGCAGGAGCCACCCACCTCATCCGGTCTGGGCCGTTCGTGTTGATCAACACCAAGGGCCATTCGCGTCCTGAAGAGCGACCATGGTTCATAACCAGCGATCCACGCAGCTTCAGCGAAAGGTTATACTCTGCCCAGTTCCGGGTCGTGTATGTCGTCGGTGTCCAGCTGCTCATATACCCCAGTTATCACGCTGGATTCACAAGGTGAATCTTCGCCAGGGTCGATTTATGCAAAAAAAGCCGTCCGCACGGACCGGAACCATCCGGCAGCTTCATGAATTCTTCCAGTAGAACAAGAGCAAACCAGAACCAGGAGGAGAACCAGAATGCGACATTTCACCAAGATCACCGCGGCGGTTGCGGCCAGCTTCACTTTGACAAGTGGCGCCGCCATGGCTCAGGACGCGGCCTCGCCCTGCGATCAGGCCTACAGCATGACGGACGTGAACGACGACGGCTATATCAGCAAGATTGAAATGACAGACTATGTCGAGAAACAGACCTCCGCCATGGACGCGGACCAGAGTGGCAGCGTCAGTCGTGATGAATATATCAACTGTTCGCTGGTCAACGCCACGCCGGGACAAGCCAGCCGCACAGAAGAGGACATGACCGCAATGGATGCAGACGGTGACGGAATGATCACCCAAGAGGAATTCATGCAGGCCGGTGCGGGCACCCACGCAGCCGCGATTGCAGGTGACAGAGTTGCCGCCGACCGGGCAGGGCGGCTCATATTTTTTGTCGAAGGCGAAACCGTTCCGGAGATGCAGACGATGACCCTTAACGAATTTGCCGCGCGCACGGCGCTGATGTTCATGTCGCTGGATCAGAACCTCGATCAGGCCATCGACCGAGCGGAGTTCATTGCAGAGGCACCGACCACGACCTTCAAGGATATCCGCAATGCAGAGTTCGATCAGGCGGACACCGACCAGTCCGGCGATCTGACGCAGATCGAATTGATCCAGCGCAACCAGCAACGTGCCAATCGGGCGATGGAACAGGCTGAAACCGACACCGGGGAGAAATCCGACCCCGAACGCGGCGCACCGGTGTTCTACTACCACTATCCGTATTTGATTTAAGGGAGTTTTCTGGCCGGATCATCGCGTCCGGCCAGTTCCTTATGAGCCAAGATCTTTCCTGCACCGCAGCAAACGTGCAAAGCCTGACAAGAAAGGCGCTCTCGCTGTGTTCGAAGCAATATTTTCTGCACCTGCAACACGGTGTTTTCCACAGAATGGGCGGATACCGATCATTCGCCGCAAGTGCGAGCCAGACATGCCGCTGCACAAACTGCGGACATTCACGCGACCAACAAAACCAGTTTTTTCCCGCACCCCCGCAAAGTAGCGCCCGGGACTATTTACTGAGATTTTGCAATGCCGTGAACGGCGCTTGCCGTAATTGAGGCAAAAGCCTTCAGCAACTGAATGTAATTTGAGCGAGGTTTGTGGCATCGTCAATGGGGAGGGTTTGCGCATAATCGAAAACGGAGGTTTTTTGGGAAAAGTGACCTGATCAACTCAGAAGCCCTTGGAGCTATGAAATATCGAACCAGCATCCTCTTGAAAACGAGATGCGAAACAACTTACTTCCGCTGAACAGGCGAATGAGCTGCGTATTCCATGCGCTCACCGACCTCACATAACAGGAAGGTCAGATACATGGACTATCTCCAGCTTATTCTGGGCTTTGCCCTCCTTGTGGCGGGGGGCGAAGCACTTGTGCGTGGTGCCGTCTCCGTCGCTTCAAGGTTCGGGGTGTCGCCGCTTTTGATCGGGCTTACGCTTGTCGGGTTCGGAACGTCGGCGCCGGAACTGGTGACAAGCTTGCAGGCCGCATGGAGCGGCTTTCCGGGTATCGCCGTCGGTAACGTCGTTGGATCGAACATTGCGAACATCCTGCTGATCCTCGGTGTGGCAGCAATCATTATGCCCATGGCCATTGATCCTGTTGCCTTCCGACGCGACGGAACGGCTCTTGCAATCGCAACAGCGCTGGCCATCGGTGTGATCTTCTTTGGGTCTCTCGACCGCTGGATGGGGGGCGTCCTGCTCGTAGCGTTGCTGACATATATCTGGGTGGCCTATCGGACTGACAGTGTCGCGGCTCCAGTCGGCGGATCGCAAGATGCCTCTGAGACCACATCAATATCGGCGTCCATCTGGCTCGCGCTCGCCTTGGCGCTTGGCGGTATCGCGGTGACAATTCTGGGCGCAAGGCTGACCGTTGACGCGGCAGTGACCCTCGCCCTTGCGTGGGGCATGAGCGAGACCGTCGTAGGGCTGACAGTCGTCGCTGTGGGCACCTCTTTGCCCGAACTCGTAACATCCGTCATGGCGGCGCTGCGCCGTGAATCCGGCATCGCCTTTGGCAACGTCATCGGATCGAATATATACAACATCCTTGGCATCATGGGCGTCACTGCCCTCGTCCAGCCGATCCCTATCCCGCCGCAAATTGCTCAGCTCGATGTCTGGATCATGCTGACGGCGACGCTCGCGCTGATTGTTGCTGTTGTCGCGTGGAAACAGATCGGGCGCGGGACGGGTGTTGCTTTTCTGGCGGCTTACGCGGCCTATACAGGATGGTTGGTGACAGGTGTTTAGTCAAAGAAGCAAGGCCAGCTTATGTGCAGGCATCATAACGTTCGTCAGCACTCTTGCGCTTTACGCACAGGGCGCTGATTGGCTGGCAAACATCAAATCACTTGGCAACTGCGAGGCGTGTGTGATCGACGGACAGGATTTTTCTGACCGCACGCTGTCCGGCATCAACTTCACGTCCGCCCAGCTGAGCAATGTCTCATTTGACAAGGCTGCAATGAACATCTCGATTTTCGATGGCGCAATCCTGCGCGGGGTTAGCTTCGATGGGACAGACCTGAAAGGCGCGAGCTTTATCGGAACACGACTTGAAGACGTGACATTTGTTGGTGCCAACCTGCAGGGGGCTGTCTTCGAAGATGCCATACTTGAGAGAACAGACCTTGGACCCGCACTACTTTGCACGACCCAGACCCCCGGTGACGTCATGGACAATTCCGACTGCTAATGAACACGTTACCCCCTAATATGCATTGCGGAAGAAAAGTGTTTGCCGGAAAGCGGCCGGACCAAACCGAAATACTGGTCGGTATCGTGGATCGCATCGTTGCCGCGACGGACAAGGAACAGGTCGGCATTGATGATCTTGTGCAAGCCATCGGACATGCCAGCTTTGCACCCGTCCTGTTGATACCCGCAATTGCTGTCGCGACACCACTGAGCGGTATACCCATGTTCTCTGCGTTGATGGGCGTTTTGATCTTTCTTGTGTCCTTACAAATGCTGTTGCGCCGCGATCAGTTGTGGCTCCCGAAATGGCTTTTGAACCGGAAAACTAACAGCGCACGCGTGAGGCTGGTATTCGAGCGCCTTCGCCCTGCAATGGCTTGGTTGGATGCGCATACATATTCCAGACTGACCGCATTTGTGCACAGGCCACTTATTTTTATCCCACAGACATTATGCGTTCTATCCGGTCTCCTGATGCCTTTTCTGGAATTCGTCCCTTTTTCATCATCTCTGGTAGGTGCCGCTGTCGCCCTGCTGGCGTTCGGCATGTTGGCCCGAGACGGGTTGTTCGTAATCCTTGGATTGGCTCTCTATCTGGGGCCCGTCTGGTTGGTGTTTCATCTCACATGAGCGGGAAACGTTCTTCTTACAAATACTGGGCATATATTCGCTGAGCGATTAACACGCCTATTGAAAGCCTTCCGGCGGATGGCCACTTCAAGTGTGCGAGCCGGGCCCCTCTGGCGGATGATGATTAGAACACATCAACCGTGATGTCGGATCGCTCCCCAAAAGGGGAGTGGACCCACCGATGCTGGTCATCCAGGTATCCAGAACCACTTCTTTCGGGAATATCACTGAAGGAGATCTTGATGAAAAAACTGTTGAACCACGCGAGTATACATCCCCCACAGGGCTTAAATACGAAGTCAGACTGCGCAAGCACCTGACAGCCGTATTCGCCTGTGGGAGCGCTCTCCCTTCATCTCACCAACCTGTTTCAAATGCTGCTAAGTCTGTTCGGCCAGCGGCAGGAAGGATAAACAACCATGCGAACTCAAGAAACTGTCTCGGCCATGTTGTGCCCCGTTTGCCAGACCGGCCTGTCGATGTCGGATCGGAGTGGTGTAGAGATCGACTTCTGCCCGTCATGCAGGGGCGTCTGGCTTGATCGGGGCGAACTCGACAAGATCATCGAGCGCTCCACCGCACCAGCACCGCCACCACGCGACGTGGATACCCGAAACAGCCCCGACCGGCGTGGAGACGGGGGTGGCCTGATGGGAATGGCTTCAGCCTTGTTGAAAGGCGATGACGACCGATATCGTGGCCGGGACGACGATGATCGATACCGTGGCCGGGATGATGATGACCGTTTCGACGAGAGATACGACAAGCGGAGACGGAAAAAATCGATCTTCTCCGAGTTTTTCGACTGATTTCTTACTAACGCCGCTTCCGAAAGGAGGCGGCGTACTGCCTCGTGGTTTAGGTGGAGAGCAGATCTTTACCGCTCGTATCATGAAACGAGCGCGGACCATTCAGCAAACCAGCGCCGCAGAATTTCAGCCAGCCACAAAGACAACCAGATCGCGCCGAGTTGCAGAACGAGGCCAAATGCGACTATTCTTCCGAAGCTTTTGTTTTTCTGGCGAAATGCGATCAGGGTGCGGACGATGGCGTTTGCGCTCAGGGCCGCTGCCAGCGGCAGCGCTCCGGCAGCGGCGGAGATCTGCCCTGCCGCCACAAGAGATGCCAGAGCGACCGTTGCGGAGTTTGTGCTGACCAGTCCCGCAAGCGCGACGGACGCAAGGACGGCTGTGTTTCCGAAAAAGTCGTTGAGGGTTGCAGAAACCACCATAACAACCGCAACGATGAGTGTGAAACCCAGTGCCCCCTTTACCGAAAAGACCTGCGTGGGCAGTTCCAGAACTGCGGGTTCCACTTTGCGGCGCATGGCCAGGAAAAATATCGCAGCGCCGTGCAGCATTGCGACGAGCCCTGCCGAGAACAGCAGGGGAAATCCCATCGTAAACATGGCCGGGCTGAGTGCCAGAAGGATGATCCCAATCTGGATAAGTGACGACACCGAGGACAGTGTCGCCCCTGCTGCGGCGCTTTTTGCATCGTCTGGCTTTTCCATGGCGTGGTGACCAAGCGCCAGTATTGTCGAGGTGCTCGACACGAACCCTGACAAGAACCCGCTCACTGGCAGTCCGAGGCGCGCCCCGATGACCCGTGTGGCGACATGGCCCGCGGCGCTGATCAACATGATGACAACGACAATGATAAACAGCGTGCGCGGGTTGAGTGCGCCGCCGGGACCAATATCGACGTCTGGCAGCAAAGGCAGGATCACCAGAACGGACACACCAAGAATAAGTCCGTCGCGCAATTCGACTGTCGTAAGTACCGTACGACTGAAGTCATGCAGTATTTGGCGCGCGGCCAGCAAAGACGCTATGACGACTGATATGGCAGCCGCAAGAAAGGCAGTTTCCGTGGCCATCGCTCCGAGAAGGACGACCGAGACGAGCGCCAGACTGGTTGTGAAGCCGATGCTTGGGTCGGACTGTTGCGTCACAGATACGATCCGGGCGATTGCAACGACAGCGACAGCGACCATGAGGAGCGGAACCCCGCCCGTCATCATACTGATAGCGCCAATCAATGATGCCAGCGCGAAGGTCCGAACTCCGGCCGATGCACCCTCGCTTTGCAAATGCACACTGCGCTCACGCTCGATCCCGATCAGAAGCCCGATCCCAAGTGCTTCGATCAAGGTAAAGAACGTTTCCGGATCAGATTCCATAAAGTGCCTCTCGCAGTTGTTTTCGATACCGCGACATTGTGCGACCGAATGTCTCGGGCTCTATGGATTTCCTGAAGTGGTGACAACACCGCGCAGGGATAGAAGTCATTCTGACAAGATGTGATTTCTTGTTTGGATGCTCATTACTTGAGACCTTATCTGGCTTTCTCAGGAGCCGTGTTCCATGGCCTTACCTTGCGCTGTTACATTTTTTCAAAAAATCGTTTTTTGAACGGTTAAACCCTGATGCGGACTTTGAGGTGAATTCTGCCTACGACAGCAAAGCCCGCAGTGTGTGAATTTGCCGATCAACCTGCTTAGATTGTGCAGCGAATGTCTCCTTTGACGGGCCGCACCGCAGCCTCCGGGACCGGCTGCTGACGACCGACATGTCGCGTAAGGTAATGGCGGCAATCCTCGCGCACCGCGAGGTGGCGCCACTGCTATCGGATGAGCATTTCTCGGTCGACGGCACACT
>Ga0136600_1001249_pt1 | contig 11914 bp, 18 predicted proteins | sample AntRauMFilla2698_FD_104634 | JGI IMG/M metagenome (GOLD analysis project Ga0136600, IMG submission 104634) | Saline lake microbial communities from Rauer Islands, Antarctica - Metagenome Filla 2 #698 | ecosystem: Environmental > Aquatic > Non-marine Saline and Alkaline > Saline | place...
CACATCTCCGGCCGGTTCAAAGCGGGTGAACAGATAGGCGTCCACATACTCCTCCAGCGGGACGCCATATTGCAAGCCGATGGAAATCGCGATGGCGAAATTATTCATCAGCGAGCGGAAGGCGGCCCCCTCCTTGTGCATGTCGATGAAGATCTCGCCCAGCTCGCCATCTTCAAACTCGCCGGTATGCAGATAGACCTTGTGGCCGCCCACGGTGGATTTCTGGATATAACCCTTGCGCCGGTCGGGCAGCTTGCGGCGCTGGGCGTTGCGTTCAACGATCCGCTCCACCACGCGCTCCACCACGCGCTCTTCGGCAATGAAGTCTCGCCGGCCATAATCGCCGCCCTCAAATTCGATTGTATTCAGAAGGTCATAGAGCGCTTCGCCCTCGCGGCGGATGGTGATCGCCTTGAGGCCGCGGCGCGCAGCGGAAACGCAGAGCGCGCCGGTTTCTTCAATCCCGGCTGAACCGGGCAGCGCAATCTCCAGCCCGCAAGGCGCGCCAAGGGCCCCCTCTACGGCCTCGGCCATGGCCAGGCGCGCTTCCGGGCTGGGATCGGCGAATACGGCCCGGCGTTCAGGGTCAAGGCCCTGACAATCATCCAGGCGCCCTGCCCCGTGCACGTGGCGCTCCGCCGCGGCGATATCCAGCGGGTCAACGCCGAGGGCTTCGAGAAGACCCGGCCCGGCCTTGTCGAACTGGTCCGGCGAAAGCCCGCAGCGCCGGGCGATTTCGGGGCCCAGGCTCCAGCGATTAATGGCAAAGCGCAGCGGCACACCGTCGCCAAGCGCCGCATCGATGCGGGCGAACGCACCGGCGTCCACGCCCTGCTCTGAAAGCTGGGACAACCAGTTTGCACTAAAGCCCGTCAGCGACTGTGCGCCGAGGGCATGGCGGCGCGCAGCCTCGCGGGCCTCATCATCGAGATCCGACAGGGCGGCGAGGATGGGCGCGGACAGTTCGGCACCGCCCGGCGCATCGAGCGCGGCCGGCGGATGCACGCCCAGTGACTGGGCATCCAGGAAGGCAAGCATCAGCTCGGCCGGGCGCTCCAGCGTCACCGGTGCCGGGCTCGCCTCAGCCGCCAGCGTGATCAGGCGCGCGGCAAGATCACGCCCGCCATCGCTGTCATAGGCGAGCGCGCTGGCAGTAAGCGCGGCGCCAAGCCCGGTGAGGGCGAGCGCGCCGCCTTCCGCCTCGCAGGCCCCGCCCCAGAGCGCGCACGCGGCAGCAAGCGCCGCGTCGTCCAGGCGCTGATCGGCAATGAAGCGGGATAGATCAAGTGCCACCGCCACCGGATGGGCCGGCGCGGGTTGCTCGAACACGAGCGCCGGTGCGCCATGGGTCCACAAAGCCTCACCCAGCCGTGTCAGGAGCGCGCGGGCGGGGGTTCCATCGTCCAGCGACCCATCCGCCTCAGCCAGGTCAAAGAAGGACAAGTCCAGATGCACGGGCGGCGTCTCCACCGGTGCGGGTGCCGCATGGAGGCCGGCTTCGGGCGCGGTCACGCCCTGGCGCGCGCGGGCGATGGCCCGCTCGATCATGGCATCGGGGGCCCCGTCGCGGCGCGCGGCGCGCACAGCGCGGGCCAGAGCACGATTGCGCCGCGGATCAAAGCATTCCTCCGCCGAGCCGTCGCAGTTCACGCATGCGATCGCTACAGCCTCAAGCCGCTCGGCCAGGACGCGCGCGCCCACCGCAGCGGCTGCCTCGCCCATGGACGCGGCGTTCAACTCGTCCAGCACGCCATCCAGATCGTCAGCGCCCGCCGCGAACACCGGTGCCGGCGCGGCCAGCCCCTCGCCCCGCCAGAGGGCCGGCGCGGGCACGGCCTCGCGATAGAGCAAGGACGCAGTGAACTCGGCCCTTGCGGCGGCGGTGTCCTGAAACGGCGCGCTCAGCGCCTGAGCCAGTACCCCCAGCAACTCAACCGCGTCGATCTCGCTGTCGAAATCGGCCCCGGACAGGGCGGCAAAAGCGGCGGTGGAGCGGGGCGGCCAGTGAACCGGGACCCGGGCGCGGGCCTGGCCTGCGTCAAGCGCATCGGGGTCAGCGGGCAGCACCGCGCGGCTTTCAAACGCGATCCCTTCGGCGATATCGGCGTCGGGACGGGTCAAACGGCGCTGGACCATGGCGAGGCTCCGCACGGGAAGAGAAAACGAATCGCCAACAGAATACCGCGCGCCGGGCCGCGGAGTCGAAGCTTCCCGAACACATTCGGGGCAAAGCGCGCGCTAATTTGCCACCAAAGGCCGGACCCCCAAAAGAAAAGGCCGCGCCCCTCTCGGTGCGCGGCCCTCTCAGTCGTCGGTTTTGGTCAGCCTAGTCCTCGGCGGCGCCAGCCATCTCGGCGTCGCGGGCGCGGTCAACAGCGCCTTTGGCTTCCGGATCGCGGTCCACCAGCTCAATCACGGCCATGGGCGCATTATCGCCATAGCGAAAGCCGGCTTTGAGCACGCGGGTATATCCGCCATTGCGCTCGGTATAGCGCGGGCCAAGGGTCGCGAAGAGCTTGGCGACCTGATCCTTGTTACGGATCTGGCTGATCGCCTGACGGCGAGCGTGCAGATCGCCGCGCTTGGCCAGGGTCACGAGCTTGTCCATGATCGGCTTCAGCTCTTTGGCCTTGGGCAGGGTCGTAACGATCTGCTCGTGCTCGATCAGCGACGCGGCCATGTTTGCGAACATGGCTTTGCGGTGGCTGGCCGTACGGTTCAGTTTGCGGTGGGCGACGCCGTGGCGCATGGGATGATCTCCTTCAGTCTATGAAGCGGGCCGTCTCGCGACGCTCCGTTCTAGATCTGGTCCTCGTATTTCTTGGCCAGTTCCTCGATGTTCTCGGGCGGCCAGTTCGGCGCGTCCATACCCAGATGCAGGCCCATCTGGGCGAGAACTTCCTTGATCTCGTTAAGCGATTTGCGACCGAAATTCGGCGTGCGCAGCATTTCTGCTTCGCTCTTCTGAATGAGGTCGCCGATATAAACGATATTGTCGTTCTTCAGGCAGTTGGCCGAGCGCACAGACAGCTCGAGCTCGTCGACCTTCTTCAGCAGCGCCGGATTGAAATCCAGCTCCGGCTTCTCGTCGTCGCCAGCTCGCGCCTGGTTGGGCTCGTCGAAATTCACGAAGATCTGGAACTGGTCCTGCAGGATGCGGGCGGCATAGGCCACCGAATCCTCGGGCGTAACCGCGCCGTTGGTTTCCACTTCCAGGATCAGCTTGTCATAGTCGAGCACCTGGCCCTCACGGGTGTTCTCCACCCGGTAGGCGACGCGCTTGACCGGGCTGTAGAGCGCATCGACGCCCACCAGGCCGATCGGCGCATCTTCAGGACGGTTGCGCTCGGCGGGGACATAGCCCTTGCCGGTGTTCACCGTGAGAACCATGCGCACCTCGGCATCCTCGTCAAGGGTGCAGATCACGTGGTCCTTGTTGATGACCTCGATGTCGGCGGTTTCTTCGATATCGCCGGCGGTCACTTCGCCCGGGCCGCTCTTCTTCAGCGTCAGGCGCTTGGGGCCCTCGCCGTGCATGCGCAGAGCGACCTGCTTCAGGTTCAAGATGATGTCGGTGACGTCTTCGCGCACGCCCTTGATCGAGGAAAACTCGTGCAGGACGGAATCGATCTGCACCGCGGTGATCGCGGCACCCTGGAGCGAAGACAGAAGGATCCGGCGCAGCGCATTGCCCAGCGTCATCCCGAAGCCGCGCTCAAGCGGCTCAGCGATGATTTTTGCGTGGCGAGACGCATCGTGGCCGGGCTGGATTTCCGGCTTCATCGGGCGGATCAATTCCTGCCAGTTCTTCTCAATCACGGACATCACCCCTTCAGGCGAGCGGCGCGAACGTCGAGGGGGACGCTCACGCCGGCTGGACATTCAAAAAACACGTCGCGGCCTGCGCCGCGGCGCGCGTATTAGACCCGGCGGCGCTTCGGCGGACGGCAACCATTGTGCGGGATCGACGTCACATCATGGATCGTGGTGATCGTGAGGCCGACAGACTGCAGAGCGCGCAGCGCGCTCTCACGGCCTGACCCGGGACCGGACACCTTCACCTCAAGCGTTTTCACGCCATGCTCCTGAGCCTTGCGGCCCGCATCCTCGGCGGCGACCTGGGCAGCGTACGGAGTCGATTTACGCGACCCCTTGAAGCCCATCGTGCCCGCCGAAGACCAGGAGATCGCGTTGCCCTGGGCATCGGTGATGGTGATCATGGTGTTGTTGAAGCTGGCGTTCACATGGGCGACGCCGGCCGTAATATTCTTGCGTTCGCGACGGCGGACGCGGCTTGTTTCTTTGGCCATGGCCCTCGCTCCTTATTTCTTCTTGCCGGCGATCGGCTTGGCGGGACCTTTGCGGGTCCGCGCATTGGTGTGGGTGCGCTGGCCGCGAACCGGAAGGCCGCGGCGGTGGCGCAGGCCGCGATAGCAGCCCAGATCCATCAGGCGCTTCACGTTCACTGCGACCTCACGGCGAAGGTCACCCTCCACCATGTAACCGCCGTCGATCGTTTCGCGGATCGACAGGATCTCCGCGTCGGTCAGCTCGTTGACCCGCTTCTCAGCGGCGATGCCCACCTTCTCGCAGATTTCAGCAGCCTTGGTCTCACCAATGCCGTGAATATAGCGAAGCGCCACGGTGACGCGCTTGTTGGTCGGTATGTTGACGCCCGCGATCCGTGCCACGACGCTCTCCTTGTTCTCATCAGCCCCAGCACGCGAAACAGATCGAAAGCGCGGCCGATTACGGCGGCGCCGACACGATAGCTGCCCCATGCGAGCGAAGGGCGGTTCTTATAGTCACAGACCCTGTCGCGTCAACCGCGTTGCGCGTCAGGGAAACGGTTTTTGCGCCGGACCACTTAAGTCCGGACACTCTTGCCTCTAGCCGTCCACTGCGGAATCGATCCGCCGGGCGACCTCGTCAACGTCGCCCATACCGTCCAGATCGGCCAGTTTTGCCTGGCCTTCATAGTACGGAATCAACGGCGCGGTCTGGTTGTTGTAAGTTTCCAGACGATTCTTGAATGCCTCGACCGTATCATCGGCGCGGCCTTCTTCCCTGGCGCGCTTCTCCATGCGCACCACCAGCTCGGCCTGGTTCACCACAAGGCGGAGCACCTTGTCGATCCGCGTCCCCCGGCTTTCAAGCAGGCGATCAAGCGCCTCGGCCTGAGCCACGGTACGCGGAAATCCGTCGAAAATCGCGCCACCAGCCTTTTCGGCCTGGGGCAGGCGCTCTTCGATCAACGCAATGACAATCTCGTCGGAGACCAGATCGCCGCGATCCATGATGCCGGCGACCCGCTGGCCCAGCTCGGTGCCGGCACTGCGCGCAGCGCGCAGCATGTCGCCAGTGGACAGCTGAACCCAACCCCGGTTCGCGACCAGGCGTTTGGCCTGCGTGCCCTTGCCGGCGCCCGGCGGTCCGAACAGAACCAGATTCATTTCTTCCGCCCCCGCAGCTTCGTCTTCTTGATCAGCCCCTCATACTGGTGCGCCAGCAGGTGGGACTGGATCTGGCCAACCGTATCCAGGGTCACCGAGACCACAATGAGGATGGCCGTACCCCCGATGTAGAAGGGAATTTGACTGTACTGCGCTTTCAGAATCTCGGGCAGCAGACACACAATGGTCAGATACCCGGCGCCGATCACGGTGAGGCGCGACAGCACATAATCGAGATAGTCGGCGGTCCGCTTGCCCGGACGGATGCCCGGCAGGAAGCCACCATACTTCTTCAGGTTCTCCGCAGTGTCCTCAGGATTGAAGACGATGGAGGTGTAGAAGAAGGTGAAGAAGATGATCATCGAGCCATAAAAGGCGATGAAGAGCGGCTGACCCGGGCCCAGCAGCGCCACGACCTGGCGCAGCCAGTCAGGGCCGGACTGGGCCGAGAAGCCCGCCACGGTGGCCGGAAGCAGCAGCAGCGAGCTGGCGAAGATCGCCGGGATCACGCCCGCCGTGTTGAGCTTGAGCGGCAGGAAGCTGGATTCCCCGCCCGTCATCTTGTTGCCCACCTGGCGCTTGGGATACTGGATCAACAGACGGCGCTGGCTGCGCTCGATGAACACCACGAAGGTCAGCACCGCAATAATGCCAACCAGCATCGCCACGATCACGCCGCCCGGCAGCGTGCCCGAAGCGCCCTGCTCAAGCGCCTGGAACAGCGCACGGGGCATTTCCGCGATAATGCCGGCGAAGATGATCAGCGACACACCGTTGCCGACACCACGCGCCGTGATCTGCTCGCCCAGCCACAGCAGGAACATCGTGCCGCCCACCAGCGTCACGACCGTGGACGCCAGGAAGAAGGGTCCGGGGTTCATGGCGATGGAGGCGCCGCTATTGGGATCAACGGCCTGCATGCCGAGCGCAATGGCGAAGGCCTGAACCGTCGCCAGCACCACGGTGAGATAGCGCGAATACTGGTTGATTTGCTTGCGGCCCTGCTCGCCGCCTTCCTTTTTCATGCGCTCCAGGCTCGGCACGGTGGCGGCCATGAGCTGCATGATGATCGAGGCAGAGATGTAGGGCATCACGTTCAGCGCGAAGATCGCCATGCGCTCGACAGCGCCGCCCGAGAACATGTTAAACACGCCCAGAATGCCGCCCTGCTGGCCTTCGAACGCCAGGCGGAATTGCTCGAAATCAATCCCCGGGATCGGCACATAGGTACCGACGCGGTAAATCACGAGCACGAGCAGCGTGAACAGGATGCGCTGCTGCAGCTCCTTGGCACGGGCAAACGCCCCGAAATTCATGTTCGAAGCGAGCTGTTCGGCGGCTGACGCCATGGCTGTCGTGTGCTCCTGAACTCGGACCGTAAAAGCGTAACGGGACCGGCTTCACTTAGGAAGCCGGTCCCGGATATGCGAGGCTACTCGGCCTTTTCGGCCTTCTCGGCCTTCACAGCCGCCGGCTTGGTCAGGGTGACCGTGCCGCCAGCCTTCTCGACCGCCGCGACCGCCGGCTTGGAGCCGCCCGCCACGGTGAGAGTAAGCTTGGCTTTAAGCTCGCCGCCGCCGATGACGCGAACGCCATCCTTGACGCGGCGAATGACGCCGGCCTTGACCAGCACGTCCGCAGTGATCTCTGCCTTGGCGTCCAGCTTGCCAGCGTCGATCGCGGCTTGCAGACGGCCCAGGGTGACCTCGGCGAATTTCGAGCGGTTGGGCTGGTTAAAGCCACGCTTCGGCAGGCGCTGGTGAAGCGGCATCTGGCCGCCCTCAAAGCCCTTGATCGCCACGCCGGAGCGCGACTTCTGACCTTTGACGCCACGGCCGCCGGTCTTGCCTTTACCGGAGCCGATGCCGCGTCCAACGCGCATGCGCGGCTTGGTCGCGCCGTCGTTATCGCGCAATTCGTTCAAGCGCATTGTTGTCTCTCCTTGTCAGGAGCACGAGGGCGACACGCCCCGGTGCTACTCGACGATCTGGATCAGGTGGGCGACCTTGGCGATCATGCCGCGAACTGACGGCGTATCTTCAAGCTCGCGCTCTTTGCCAATCCGGCCAAGGCCAAGACCCCGAAGGGTCGCGGCCTGATCGGGCGGACGGCGGGTGCTGCTGCCGGTCTGGCGCACGCGTACGGTTTTCTGGGTAGCCATGACGCGCTCTCCTTACGATTCAATCGCTTCAGGGGCGCTGGCGCCGTCCTGGCGACGGTCGACCAAGTCGGCCACTTTCATGCCGCGCTTGGCGGCGACCGAACGCGGCGAGTTCTGGGCCTTGAGGGCCTCGAACGTCGCACGCACCATGTTGTAGGGGTTCGACGAGCCGGTGGACTTGGCCACCACGTCCTGGACGCCGAGGCTTTCCAGAACAGCGCGCATCGGACCGCCGGCAATCACGCCGGTGCCCGGAGGCGCGGCGCGAAGGACCACCTTGCCCGCGCCCCAACGTCCCTTGACGTCGTGGTGCAGGGTCCGGCCCTCGCGCAGCGGCACGCGGACCATGGTCTTCTTGGCTTCTTCGGTCGACTTGCGGATGGCTTCGGGCACTTCACGCGCCTTGCCCTGTCCAAAGCCGACGCGGCCCTTGCCGTCACCCACCACCGCAAGCGCGGCGAACTGGAAGTTCCGGCCGCCCTTCACGGTTTTGGCGACCCGGTTGATCTGAACGAGCTTGTCGATCAGTTCCGGTTCGTCGTTATCGTCCTTGCGACGCCGGTCGCGACCGCGATTGTCTTCTCGAGCCATGCGTTCGCTCCCTTAGAAACTCAGGCCGCCTTCGCGGGCGGCGTCGGCGAGCGCTTTGATGCGCCCGTGATAAATATAGCCCCCGCGGTCGAACACGACCTCGGTAAGACCCTTTTCCTTAGCCCGTTCGGCGACCTTGCGGCCGACTTCCTGGGCGGCCGCGACCGTGGCGCCGGAAGCATCAAGCCCCGGCTCGATCGTGGACGCCGCGGCCACCGTGACGCCGTTGGCGTCGTCGATGATCTGGGCATAGATGTGCTTGGAGGAGCGGTGGACCGACAGACGCGGCCGTCCAGCTCCCAGTTTGCGAAGCCGGGCGCGGTTGCGAAGCGCACGGCGGCGCATATGTTCTCGAGGCGTTTTCATAACCGACCCTACTTCTTCTTGCCTTCCTTGCGGCGGACCTGCTCGCCGGCATACTTCACACCCTTGCCTTTGTAAGGCTCGGGCGGACGATAGCCGCGGATTTCCGCTGCGGTCTGACCGACGGCCTGGGCATCAGGTCCTTCGATCTTGATCTCGGTCGGCTTGGGCGTCGCAAGCGTGACCCCGGCGCGCGGTGTGTACACCACATCGTGGGAAAAGCCGAGCGACAGCTTGAGATCGGTCCCCTGCATCTGGGCGCGGTAACCGACGCCCACCAGCTCCAGGGATTTCTCGAAACCGTTCGTTACGCCGTGGACCATGTTCTTGATGCGCGCACGCGCGGTTCCGAACATCATCTTGGCGGTTTTGGAATTCTCTACCGGCTCGACGCGGATGGAATTGTCCTCGTGGCGGATCCGCACGCTGCTGGGCGCGCTGAAGGAGAGTTCCCCCTTCGGACCTTTCACGGAAACAAGACCGCCGTTCACCGTCGCGGTGACGCCGGAGGGAATTTCGACAGGCAACTTGCCTAGACGGGACATGCGCCTTCCTTCCCTAACTGACGTGGCAGAGGATTTCGCCGCCGACATTCTTTGCGCGGGCAGCAGCATCGCTCATCACACCCTGGGGGGTGGAGATGATCGCGATGCCGAGCCCGTTCTGAACGAGCGGCAGGTCACGGACTTTACGGTATTCGCGGCGGCCAGGCTTGGAGACGCGCTTGATGTCGGAGATGACCGGCGCGCCCTCATAATACTTCAGCTCGATGTCGAACTGCTTGAAGCCTTTGGTATCGGCGCTTTCCGAATAACCACGGATATACCCTTCGTCGAGCAGCACCTCGAGCACGCGGCCGCGCAGCTTGGAAGCCGGCGTGGACACGGTGGTGCGCTTACGCATCAGGGCGTTGCGGATGCGGGTCAGCATATCGCCGAGCGGATCGTTCACGGACATGGGTCCTCCTCCCTACCAGCTCGACTTGACCATGCCCGGGATAAGCCCGTGGCTGGCCAGTTGACGCAGCGCGATGCGCGACATCCGAAGCTTGCGATAATAAGCGCGCGGGCGCCCGGTGATCAGGCACCGGTTACGCACACGTGTCGGTGCGGAATTGCGCGGCAGACCGGCCAGCTTGAGCTGGGCGTCAAAACGCTCTTCCACGGGCTTGGACGTATCGCGGGCGATCACCTTCAGCGCGGCGCGTTTGGCAGAGTATTTCTCCACCAGACGTTGCCGCTTCAGGTTCCGCTCGACAGCGCTCTTCTTAGCCATTCAATCTTTCTCCTCGCGTGCGGTGCCACCTCGGCCCCGCGCTCCTGCCGCGTCAGCTCGTGAACGGAAAATCGAGCTCGGCCAGCAGGGCCTTCGCTTCTTCGTTGGTTTTTGCGGTCGTGGTCACGATGATGTCCATGCCGCGGATCGTATCCACCTTGTCGTAGTCAATTTCCGGGAACACGATCTGTTCTTTCATGCCCATTGCGAAATTGCCCCGTCCATCGAAGCTCTTCCCGTTGAGCCCGCGAAAGTCGCGGACGCGCGGCAGAGCAATCGTAATCAGACGGTCGATGAATTCGTACATGCGATCATTGCGAAGGGTGACCTTCGCGCCGATCAGTTGTTCTTCGCGCAGCTTGAACCCGGCGATGGAGTTGGTGGCCTTCGTGGCGACCGGCTTCTGACCGGAAATTGCCATGAGGTCCGCCAGCGCGCCCTGGATCTTTTTGGAATCCTGGGCGGCTTCGCCAACGCCCATATTGATCACGACCTTATCAAGGCGCGGAATCTCCATGTCGTTCTTGTAGCCGAACTTCTCTTTCAGCTTGGCGCGAATTTCTTCGCGATACAGCGTCTTGAGGCGCGGTTCGTATGTAGCGACGTCAGCCATCGATTACCTCGCCGGATTTCTTGGCGATGCGCACCTTCTTGCCGTCCCGGACTTCAAAACCGACACGGGTCGGCTCCTTGGTCTTGGGATCGATCAGCGCCACGTTGGAAACGTGGAGCGGCGCATCCTTTTCTTCAATGCCGCCAGCGTTGGTCTGCGTCGCGCGCTGGTGGCGCTTCACAGTGTTGACGCCGGAGACCACGACCTTGTCGTCCTTGGGCATGACGCGGGTGACCTGACCGGTCTTGCCCTTGTCCTTGCCCGACAGGATGACAACCTTGTCGCCCTTTTTGATCTTCGCAGCCATGGCCTACAGAACCTCCGGCGCGAGCGAGACGATTTTCATGTGCTGCTTGGCGCGCAGCTCACGGGGCACCGGACCAAAGATCCGCGTACCTAACGGCTCGTTGTTGTTGTTAAGCAGAACGGCCGCGTTGGTGTCGAAGCGGATCACGCTGCCGTCGCGGCGCTTGATGTCGCGCGCGGTGCGCACGACGACCGCGCGGCGGACGTCACCCTTCTTCACACGGCCCTTGGGCGTGGCTTCCTTGACCGAGACGACAATGATGTCGCCAATGCCGGCGTACCGGCGCTTCGCGCCGCCGAGCACCTTGATGCACTGCACGCGGCGGGCCCCGGAATTGTCGGCCACGTCCAGATTGGATTGCATCTGGATCATCGCGGATCCTCCGTTATCAGCGGATCATCCCGAACAGAGCATCATGCTCCGGCCGGAACGACCTCCCACCGCTTGAGCTTCGATTTCGGCGCGCATTCCTGAATCTGGACGCGCTCGCCAACCTTGATCTCGCCCGCTTCATTGTGGGCGTGATATTTCTTCGACCGGCGCACCGTCTTGCGGAGCAGGGGATGCAGGAAGGTACGCTCGACGCGCACGATCACAGTCTTTTCCTGCTTGTCGCTGACGACGACACCTTGAAGGATGCGCTTCGGCATGGCCTCAGCTCCCCTGGGTTTGCAGCGCGCGACGGCGGGAATCCGTTTTGATCCGGGCGATATCCCGGCGGATCTGCTTGAAGCGCGCTGTGTTTTCCAGCTGGCCGGTGGCCCCCTGGAAACGCAGATTGAATTGCTCTTTTTTCAGCTTGAGGAGCTCGTCCTGAAGCTGATCGTCGCTCATGGCGCGAACGTCTTCACCCTTCATCGAACTCTCTCCTACTCGCCCGGCCGGGTCACGACCTTGGTCTTGATCGGCAGCTTGGCGGCCCCGAGACGCAGCGCTTCGCGCGCGACCTCGTCAGACACCCCGTCGATCTCGAACATGATCCGGCCCGGCTTGACTTTGGCGCACCAGAATTCTGGCGAGCCCTTACCTTTACCCATCCGCACTTCAGTCGGCTTTTTCGACACCGGCAGATCCGGGAAGATCCGGATCCAGACGCGGCCCGCACGCTTCATGTGACGGGTGATCGCGCGGCGCGTGGCCTCGATCTGACG
>Ga0136600_1001250_pt1 | contig 11914 bp, 7 predicted proteins | sample AntRauMFilla2698_FD_104634 | JGI IMG/M metagenome (GOLD analysis project Ga0136600, IMG submission 104634) | Saline lake microbial communities from Rauer Islands, Antarctica - Metagenome Filla 2 #698 | ecosystem: Environmental > Aquatic > Non-marine Saline and Alkaline > Saline | place...
ATTTTACCCTTTAACCCACCCGAGTGATCTCAACGAAGCGGGAGCAACCAGAAACGTATTGATGGTGCGCGCCTGACTCCCCGAGGGAAGTCACTACTGAATAGTCGTTATGGTGAAATCACTTTAAACGGGTTCCTCTACGATTCTCCACTACAAGAGCGGGGGAGCAGGGGCGTTAAAGGGATTAGTATACATACAAGGCTGTCGTCCGTCAGACCGAAGTTTTTCAGGAAAGCTCAGAAAGTGGAGGGTAGTTACTTAAAAAGCGCCGTGTATGCACCCTAACATATAGTTAGAAATAGGGGGTATAAGGTACTTGGTCAACCTCGCAGATCAACCAATCATGAAGAATCTTAGCACGTATTTGACATAATGTCAATACTTTCTAAAACAATATCTATGAAAATCAATAGAAATATACCAGATAAACATAAGTTCTTACAGATAACAAATACTATTGCGCAAGTGCCAAAAGTGTTATATTCGTTAGGAACAATTCCGGCCGCTCGCGGCACCACTGTTGCTATTGTTGGAACGCGACAGCCCACCCCTTATGGTAAACAGGTGACCTTTGATTTAGCCTACAAACTCGCCCAAAAAGGCATCGTCGTGATTAGTGGTCTAGCCTATGGAATCGACGCCATAGCCCACAAAGCCACCCTTGAAGCCAAAGGAACGACGCTGGCGATTCTTGGCAATGGGCTTGATGCAATTTACCCAGCTGCTCATCGACAGCTCGCCCGGGACATCATAGAAGGTGGTGGGGCATTAATTAGTGAGTATCCCGAAGGCACGCCAGCGATGAAGCACCATTTCTTGCAGCGCAACCGTCTTGTTAGTAGCCTAGCGGATGCTCTGATCATCACCGAGGCAGGAGAGCGTAGTGGCACCTTCTCGACCGTCAGCCATGCCCTCGAGCAGGGCAAGGAAGTGTTTGCAGTACCTGGGGCAATCACCAATCCGCAATCAGTTGGGCCGAACCGCTTGATTCAACAAGGAGCCCATCCCGTCACCTGCGTCGAAGATATTCTGCAGGTAATTGCACCTCACTTATTAACACCGCTCGAGTCAGCCCCGACCGGAACCACACCCGAAGAGTCATTAATTTTAAGCCTCCTCTATAATGGCATCACTAAAAGTACTGACATTTTGGAAGCGACAAAATTAAGCCCCAGCCTGTACGCCCAAACACTATCTCTGCTCGAAATATCCGGCCAGATAAAATCACTCGGCAACGATCGATGGGCGCTTCTATAATGGGCTATTTACATATATATAACATTTGTGTAAAGTAGCGTCTTGTGTTTAGCTGATGTAGCAAGAAAAAGCACAATCACAATTATTATGGCAAAAAATCTCGTTATCGTAGAGTCACCAGCAAAAGCAAAAACTATCGAGAAATACCTCGGTAAGGACTTTGCTGTACTCTCGAGTATTGGGCACATCCGCTCGATTGCCAAGAAGACAAAAACCGGCACACCACCGATTGATATCGACAAAGGCTTCGAGACAACTTACGAGGTAGACCCCGACAAACGCAAGACCATCACCGAACTCAAGAAGGCCGTTAAGGTCGCTGAAGACGTCTGGCTAGCCACTGATGAAGACCGCGAAGGAGAGGCGATTGCCTGGCACCTTTGCGAAGTCCTTGGCCTCGACCCAAAAAAGACCAAGCGCATCGTCTTTCACGAAATTACCAAATCTGCCATCGAAGCAGCCGTTAAACAGCCGCGTACCGTTGATATGGAGCTCGTTCAAGCTCAACAAGCCCGTCAAATCCTTGACCGACTGGTTGGATTTGAATTATCTCCCGTTATCTGGCAAAAAGTCCCTGGTGGCAAATCTGCTGGACGCGTCCAATCACCAGCCGTCCGCCTATTAGTAGAAAGGGAGCGTGCCATCGATGCTTTCGAAGGCTCATTCCAATTCAAGGTTACCGCTGAGTTCAGTCACGGCGGTGCCACCGTAAAAGCCGAACTGCCACACCGCTTCGACAGCGAACCCGACGCCCAGGCTTTCCTGGAATCACTCAAGGATGCCTCATTTACTGTTAGTACTGTTACTACCAGCCCTGGCACTCGCAACCCTGGCGCACCATTTACTACCAGCACGCTACAACAAGAGGCAAACTCAAAGCTTGGCTTCGGCGCCCGCGCTACCATGTCGAGTGCCCAGAAGCTCTACCAAGAAGGTAAGATTACCTACATGCGTACCGACTCGATGAACCTCAGCGGCCAAGCCATCGCTGCCGCAGCTGACTACATTAAAGGCAGCTTTGGAGAGAGCTACTCTCAAGTCCGAAAATTTAAGACAAAATCATCGAGTGCCCAAGAGGCTCACGAAGCGATTCGCCCAACTGACATGACGCTCGAAAAGGGCAGTGGCAATGAGTACGACCAAAAACTCTACGACCTGATTCGTCGCCGCACACTGGCCAGCCAAATGGCTCCAGCTAAACTCGAAAAGACAACCGTCACTATTGATATCAGCAGCTCTGACAAAAAGTTCGAAGCCAAGGGCGAAGTGATCGTCTTTGACGGCTTCTTGAAGGTATACGGTGCCAGCAAAAAAGACCCCGACATTCTTCCAGCTATGGCCAGTGGCGACCGTCTAGCACTCGATAGCGTCCTTGCCAAACAAACGTTTGCTCGGCCTCCAGCCAGGTACACCGAGGGAAGCTTGGTCAAAAAACTTGAAGAACTCGGCATCGGCCGTCCGTCAACGTATGCCACCATCATCAACACCATCCAAGTACGCGATTATGTCATAAAAGGCGACGGGGAAGGCAACCCGCGCGACGTCATTACCTTGACGTTGGCCGACGACAATAACGTCAATCGTGAAGTTATTGAAGAAAAGACCGGTTCAGACAAAGGCAAACTGGTGCCCACCGCCATCGGCATGATGATGAGCGACTTCTTAAACGAGCACTTCACCCAAATCGTAGACTATGGCTTTACTGCCGATGTCGAACAAGACTTTGACAAAATTGCCGCCGGTGCCTTGGCGCGTAACGTGATGCTCGAAAAGTTCTACACACCGTTCCACAAGTTAGTCGAAAATTCTGGTGGCATCGATCGTTCGAAAGTTGCCCAGTCTACCCCAATTGGCACCGACCCTAAATCTGGCAAGACAATCTACGCCCGTTTTGGCCGCTTTGGCCCAATGCTCCAACTCGGTGACACTGAAGACAAAGAGAACAAACCCCAGTTCGCCCCAATGCCAGCCGGTGCCCGCATCGAAACTGTCACCCTCGAACAAGCCCTTAAAGCCTTCCAATTACCACGCGTTGTCGGACAAACCGAAGACGGCAAAGACATCAAAGCCAACATCGGGCGCTTCGGCCCCTACATCCAAGTCGACAAACTCTTCGTCAGCATCAAACCACTCGACCCACACACGATCACACTGAAAGAATCACTCGACCTCTATGCCGAAAAGCTCAAAACCGAAGCCGAGAAAAACATCTCTGACTTCGGTGACGGGCTAAAAGTTCTAAACGGTCGCTACGGCCCCTACGTCACAGATGGCAAGAAGAACGCCAAGATCCCAAAAGATGTCGAACCAAAAGACATTACCCACGCACAGGCCAAGAAGATGATTGCCGACGCCCCAGCAGGCAAGAAGCGCGCGCCTCGACGTAAGTCAAAATAGCCTAAAATACCACATATTGTGGATACCTAAAGCACTACAACACTATTTACAGCGTGTGTCTATTTCATGCTATAATGAATTAACCAGACAAAATGTTTGACATTACATAAATAATCTTATATAATGTTAAACATACATGAATACGAATCATAAACCCTGTGGTGTGGCGGGAAGAAAGACGTGAGTTATGACCGACCCAACTGATGCCAACGACGCTAAACAATCTATCGACCTTAAGGCCGGAGTATCTGACGTTCTTTCTCTTATCGAGCAAGAGCGCGAAAAAGAAATTATCACTCGTCGCTTCGGCCTCTACGATCGCCGTGAAACACTCGAACAAATTGGCGAACTGCTTGGTATCACTCGTGAACGCGTCCGACAGCTTGAAAAAGCTATCCTGGTTCGCCTCAAGCTCGCTGCTGAAGAGGGCAAGACTGAAGCCGTCTCGAGCATCGAGCGCGTTTTTGTGCGCACCCTTAGTGAAATGGGCCGTGTCGCTCGTGTCCAAGACCTAGCAGACCTCCTGTACGGTCGGGCCACCAACCAGCAAGAACGTTCCCACGTTGCCTTTATCGCCACTCTGGCACCAGGACTGACCGTTGTTGACGAAAACGACAACTACCATCACGCCATTGCGATTGCTGACTACGGTGACGAAAAGAAAATCCGTAGCCACATCGACAGTATCGTCAAAACAATCAAAGAGCACGGCGAACCGATGAGTCTTGACCAACTACATAATGCGCTTAGCTACGAACACCCCGATCATGTCCGTGCCCTCGCCAGCATCAGCAAGCAGCTAGCACACCTAAAAAACAGTTGGGGACTTGCCAAATGGCCAACCGTCAACCCAAAGAATATTCGTGACAAGATCTACGTTATCCTAGCTGAAAACAAGAAGCCCCTGCACTTTTCAGATATCGCCAAAGCAATCAAAGCAAGTAGCTTTAAGCGCAAAGATGTGACCACGCAGGCCATCCATAACGAACTTATCAAGGACAAACGATTCGTCCTTATTGGTCGCGGCATCTACGCCCTCGACAATTGGGGCTACAGCAAGGGGACTGTTTCAGACATCATCGCGAAAGTACTGAAGGACGCCAAAGAGCCCCTGCACCGCGACGAAATCGTCAAGCGCGTCCTCAAAAGCCGTCAAGTAAAGGAGACAACTATTCTCCTCAACCTGCAAAGCAAAGCGCAATTCAAGCGCGTCGCCAAAGCGACCTACACGCTTGACCTTGGCTAGGTCATTGCCAGATTGCGCCAGAGGTGAGAGAATAGCATAGACAATATGAGCGTAATTGGCGAAATTTTCGGATTCCTACTGCAGTGGTATGTGTGGCTGCCCATTGTTTTGGTGCTCGCATTCTTTACGTGGCGCAACTGGAAGAAAATCGAGGCCATTAGCGACGTCGAAAGCGACCTGCTGATTCTTGAAATCCCAAAGACAAATGACAAGAAAGAGCTAGCTGCCGAGCAGCTTTTTGCGAGCCTCCACGGTATCTTGCGTGATCGCAAAGAACTCAAGGCCAATAACGGTGTCCAAGAGCACTTAAGCTTTGAGGTTGCGTCGGTCAACGGCCAAATCCGTTTTTACTGTTGGGTACCAAAAACCCTACGCAGTTTTGTAGAAAGTCAGATTTATTCACAATATCCAACTGTCCAAATTAGTGATGCCGAGGAAGACTATGTTGCACACGAGCGGCACCACAGTGTCGTCCACACCGCCGAAATTATTCTGACCGAAAACGATGTTCTTCCAATTAAAACCTTTCAAAGTTTTGAAGTTGACCCCCTTGCCGGTATCACCGGAACACTCGCTAAACTCGAATCAACCGGAGAAGAGGTCTGGGTACAAATACTAGCAAAGCCAATTGCCGATGACTGGCACAAGTCTTCTGAACGTTGGACAAAAAGTGTTCGCGGCGGCAAATCTTCATCAGCTTCGAGTGGGGGATTCGGATGGCTCTCTGGTGTCTTCGAGGCACTCTGGCGACCACCCGAAGAAACAGAGAAGGCCAAAGCGCCAAAAGAACTATCCGAACGCGACAAGACTCGTATTTCAGAAGCTGAAAAAAAAGCTACTAAACTGGGCTATGAAGTGCGCATTCGCCTGGCGTATCTAGGGGAGAGTAGTACCAGTGCCCGCCAACGCATGCAGGCAATTGTTGGAACATTCAAACAGTATAATAGTACTAACCTGAATGGTTTCAAAATCGCCAAAGCCAGCTTTAAAAAAGAGGACTTGGTAAAATATCGACAGCGCTCATTCGCCCGCGGCGGATTTATTTTGAATATCGAAGAACTGGCCAGTGTTTTCCACTTGCCACACACCAACGTCGAAACGCCGAACATTGTCTGGGCATCTTCCAAGACGGCCGAGCCGCCAGCCAAGCTTCCGATTATCACCGGCACTCCGGCAATCGACGAAAACATCAGCGCCTTTGGACTGACGAATTTCCGTGGCATCAACCACCAGTTTGGCATGCTGCGTAGCGACCGATCTCGACACGTCTACATCATTGGACAGACTGGTGCTGGTAAAACAGGTACTCTCGAGCTCTTCGCCCTCAGTGACGTATTCCACGGCCACGGCTATGCCATTATCGACCCGCACGGTGACTTCGCCGTTAACAACCTGCGCTTTATCCCTGGCAGTCGACTTGAAGACGTTGTCTACTTCAACCCAGCCGATACCGCCTTCCCACTTGGATTTAACCCGCTTGAAGTCACCAACCCAAGCCAAAAATCGAACATTAGTTCGGAAGTCATTGGCGTCTTAAAGCGCATGTTTGGCGAGAGCTGGGGGCCACGATTGGAATATATCCTTCGATACACCATCCTAGCGCTCCTAGACCGGCCAGAGACCACTATGCTCGACATTACCCGCATGTTAACCGACAAGAAGTTCCGCACCGAAACACTCAGCTACTGTACGGATACCGTCGTCCTCAACTTCTGGAAGATTGAGTTCGCCAGCTGGAACGACAAGTTCCAGTCCGAAGCTGTTGCGCCTGTCCTTAACAAGGTCGGCGCCTTTACGGCCAACCCCGTGATTCGTAATATCATCGGCCAGCCAAAGTCGACCTTCAACATCCGTAAAATCATGGACGAAGGCAAGATTCTGGTCGTCAATCTATCAAAGGGTTTGATCGGGGAAGACAACGCCGCCATCCTTGGTGCGTTCTTGGTGACAAAAGTCCAGCTGGCTGCCATGAGTCGAAGCGACATCCCCAACATTGCCGACCGTCGACCGTTCTACTTATACGTCGACGAATTCCAAAACTTCGCCACTGATTCGTTTGCGACCATTTTGTCCGAGGCTCGTAAATATGGCCTCAACCTGACCGTCGCCAACCAATACATTAGCCAGATGAACGATACCGTCCGTGATGCCGTCTTTGGCAACGTTGGCACCATGATTTCCTTCCGTGTCTCGGCCGATGATGCACCAATCCTCTCCAAGCAATTTGAGCCCCAGTTCGAGCCTCAAGACCTTTTGCAGATGCACAACCGTAACTTTGTCATGAACATGGTCATCAACGGAGAGAAAGCTCCGGCCTTTAGCGCCCGCACCCTCGAACTCCCTCCAGAACAGATTGATAACACTGGTCGTATTATTGAAAATACGCGTCGCCTTTATAGCCGGAGTAGGGCAGAGGTAGAACAAGAGATCGCCGATGCCATCAAAGTACCCGAAAACCTGCAGCAATCACACAGCCAAGCTAAGCAATGGCCAGTAGATGCTGGCGCTAAAGCAGTAGGGCAGGTAATAGGCTCTCACCCATCACCACGAGCCCCAGAAGACGCCCCGACAAAGCCAAAGCGCAAACGAACACGTAAGCGCAAGAAGCCAGCAGAGACGTCCAACTAGCTTCGCTTGACGCAGTCAGGCAATCTGAACAAAAATAGAACAAGACAATGCAACATTAGCAGCACAGTCACTACCTAAAAAATGATGCACCAGCAGTAGGCAATAAGCCTGACACCTACAAGACAGGGAAGTTGCTATGAAAAAGAAATCGATAGTGAAGCCAAAGCCAACATGTGGAGCATACTAACTCATCATCATGACATAGACTTAACGTCGCACAATATATCTTTTACGACATACATTAAAGTAATCAAAGATGAGTTAGTATACGTCCTGAATAGGGTGGTCCATCTGTTATTTACTGGGTGCTGCACTATTATGCATAGTAACGTGCGCATAACTACGCGCAGGTCTACCGCGCACAACTCCGTCAACCCATACCACGATCAGTCGCGCGGCCATGTGTGAATTTAACTACATTTCACGGTTAGTTATCCACACCATGGTGCGGCTTGGCTTGCTATTTGCATTTTCTCCAAACCATGTTCAACTACTCCACTATCGCCCTTCTCCACTCTTTTTGACATTGTATCATTTATGTATTTATATATAGTTTTTTAACTCAAACACAATTTAGAACAAAAATAGAACATCAACATAGAGTGAGGGGACGAGGGAGTTGTGCTCTATCGATACACCGCACGCCCAGCCACACGCACATCAATGTACTCCACACCGCGGTCACGGGTACTCAAGTACTGTACCGAGCGATCCATGTCTTCTACCTGTTCCCCCACTGCCCTGTCCACCGTAAAACGAATGAACGGACTCACGTCCTGCAACCGAACCTCTAGCTGACGAGTGCTGTCCGGCGGCAGGCTGACCGACTCTACCTTGTATCCACTCTCCCCTGCTACCGAGACCAAGCGACCCACAAAACTCAGCAGCCGAGCACTCGCTACTGCTGTCCCCTGCTCTGGCGAAATACCACTTTCATCGACAATCTGGACTCCAGGGTTTTCAAAGTAATTCTCACGGAAAACGACACCTTCGGCATCAACATAAAACTGCTGATTGTTTATCTGCCAGCCAGCAATTGGTTCACGCAAAGACACCCGTAACTGAGCCGTTGTCAGGTCACGCAAAGGCCGCAGCGACAGCTCGGAAACTTCAGGATGAGATTCGGCCAAGAAGGCGACTAGAGCCGTCTCATTAAACATAAACCGAAGTCTTTCAACGGGATTAATAGAAAGATATTCATTGACCTGCTCTTGGTAGGTCGCACTATCAGCTGCCCGCGAAAGCTGCTGCGATGATCCGCTAATAGTGACCCGAGCAATGTATTGCGTCAGCAGTAGCGTCAGTACCAAAATAACCGACACGACTAATAGAAAAATACCGCCAGCCTTACGCCTTCGAGCCGCCAAGTGATGAACTCGCCCTCTGTCAGATTCAGGATGATCGGCAGACCGTTGCCGCCCGCTGAGCGTCTGGTTACGTCGAAACTGCGACGGCGCAGGAGTCTGCACGACACGGTCTTGGTTCGTCCGTCGGGACGGCTGATCGGCAGCTTTTTTGGATCGAGCAAACTTCATGATTATGCTTATTATAGCTTACGGCGACGCGCTGACAGAATCATTGTTGCCATATCTTTGGCAGCATCAGGCTTGCTGAACCTCTGAAAGCGACGAGCCATATCTTTGGCAGCATCAGGATCGTCAAGCACGGCAGCAACTTGATCCACCAATAACTTCGGCGCTTCAATCATTGCAGCCTCCTCAACCACTAACACAGCGCCCGATTCAGCATACACCGCAGCGTTCTTGATCTGATGGCCACCCGTCAGCATAGCATTCGGGATCAAAATGGTCGGCTTTTTAATCGCCGCTAGCTCTAGGATAGTCGTCATACCCGCCCGCGTCACCACCACATCAGACGCCCCAAGCAAACTATGCATATTAGTCACAAATGGATACAGTTGGAACGAATCGCTGTCAGGAGGAAGTTCTGATCGCAAATGATCATACTGCCCTGCCCCGGCAACCAAAATCACCGAGCAATGCTTTTGTAGCGCATGTAGTGATTCGGCAACCGCCTGGTTGATCCGTGCTGCCCCTAATCCCCCACCCGTCACGACTAACAGAGGTCGAGAAGAGTCTATCCCCCACTCTCGCTTGGCTGCATCCTGCTGCGCAGCCGTGTACGGCACAAACTCTGTCGCAATTGGTATGCCGACATACTGCGAACGTTTCGGATCGTACGGATAATACTGCAATGGCGCACCAGTTCCAATCTTGGTTGCCCAACGGGCCAAAATACGATTCGTGAGCCCTGGATGAGCATCCGAGTCATGGATCACCAATGGAATTCGCAAGATGCGCGCCGCCACGCCAACTGGCAAACAGACATAGCCTCCCTTCGTAAAGACAACGTCAGGTCGCCAAAGGATGAGTTTAACAAGGCTCTGGATAAGCCCAATCCCCACCAAAAAAACATCACGCAAGTTCTTCAATACTAACGAAGGCCAGCGCAATTGCTGCCACACTGTTAAGTGGTGGTAGCGTCGCAATTTGCCTGCCACAATTCGTGAAACTGGTATATCCGGATCGAATGCCGATACGGTTGAATGGGCTTGTTTAGCAAAAGGAAAGTCACTCCAAAAACGGAGCTCTACTTTGGGATGACGTGCCCGTAGCTCTTTAAGAACTGCGACGACCGGAGTGACGTGACCGCCCGACCCGCCGCCGACTGCCAGAATTTTCATGCTGTGAGGCCTCCTTTAAATGTGACGTATGAACGGTATACCTAGATAACTGAAACACCAGCCCAAGCGCCGCTGCAAGAAACACCATACTGGTGCCCCCAAAGCTTAACAACGGAAGGGTAATGCCTGTTAACGGAAAGATGCTCAGCATTGCTGCTATATTCAGAATAACATGCGCACCAAACCACCCAAACACACCAGCCACTAGTAACTTTAAACGAATGTCGACCAAATGGTCCATCACCTTCAGCAATCGCAGCAATAAAGCCACGAATATTGCCAGCAAAATCATCAGTCCGATAAATCCAAAGGTCTCCCCAAGGATTGCGAAGACAGAGTCATTAATTGACTCCGGCAAATAACCCGTTGCCTGCACGCTATTGCCGACACCGACCCCAAACAACCCCCCTGTTCCCATAGCAATGTTTGCCTGATAAATGTGATACCCACCGGGATCTTCTTTAGAAATGTTATCACCCTGTAAAAACGTCGCGACGCGCGCAATTCGGTGCGGCGCCACCGCAACCGCCAGTAGCCCAATTACCACGACACCTGCCGCAAGCAGCGCAATCATTCGCCTATTGAGCCCGGCGATAAACAACATTGTAAGAATAATGACGATCAGTGAAATTCCTGTCCCCAGGTCACTTTGCACGACAATGACAAAAAAGAGCGATATCGCCGACACAACTCCCACTGGCATCAACGTCCCTTTGGCGTCATTGACAGTCCCGTCCTTCATGCGCTTCCCCAAAAACACTGCCAAATAAGCCAACAGACCAAACTTAAGAATTTCAGCTGGCTGTATGCTCCCTAATATTCCAAGGCTAAACCAGCTTGTCGCTCCATTAATCTCAGGAGCAATCGGAAGATTTGCCAACGATGCCAAAGCGAGGGCGACACAGGCCGCCAGACCTAATATAAGCAGCTTTGAGGCGTGCTTTATCCAAATCATGTATGGAATCAAGGCTGCGCCAATAAACGCCACTAGCGCGATACCAAAGCTCGCAAATTGCTTGATAAAGAAGTAGCTATCTGAAAACTCACTTCCGAAAGCTGCATTCAACACATTTGCCCTCTGCGGGCCAATTGCATAGATAATCACCAACCCAAGCAACATCAGGATGCCTGTATAGATGGCGATCATGTAGTCCGGGCGGTGCCGGCGCACGACGTCACTCGATGAGCGACCAGAATTCCACCCGCGGTCGCGCATACTAGACGACGCCTCCCCCAACGGCGAGCATCACTCCAACAAAGGAACAAACGGCTGCAATAACCCAAAAACGCATCGTCACCTTTGTCTCTGGCCAGCCGATAGCTTCCAGGTGATGATGAATTGGGGCTGAAATAAATATCTTTTTCTTAAATACTTTCTTGCTGAATATCTGAACCAAGCTAGAGCCAGCTTCGACAACAAACAACAGACCGATAATCGGCAATAGCAGCAGCGAATCAGTCAACATCGCCACCACACCAAGTGAAGTACCAAGCGCAAAACTACCAACGTCTCCCATAAAGAACCGCGCCGGATAAATATTAAACCAGAGATAACTAAGTAGTGCGCCGACAACGGTAAAGCAGAAGCCCGCAATCAGTGGCGTACCTTGTAACAAGGCGATAATACCAAAACCTCCAAAGGCAATCGCTGCTAGCCCACCGGCGAGGCCATCAAGTCCGTC
>Ga0136600_1001256_pt1 | contig 11891 bp, 10 predicted proteins | sample AntRauMFilla2698_FD_104634 | JGI IMG/M metagenome (GOLD analysis project Ga0136600, IMG submission 104634) | Saline lake microbial communities from Rauer Islands, Antarctica - Metagenome Filla 2 #698 | ecosystem: Environmental > Aquatic > Non-marine Saline and Alkaline > Saline | place...
GATGATGTATGGTGTTACAATGCCAGAGACGGGCGTAAGTAGATTAGTAGGCGTTAAGATGGATGATATTGAAGATGCTGCTTAATATTTTATAGACGTTTAGAACAATTTTTCATTCCTAGAAAATCTAATTACATCAGAGAACACAGTTAAATTATAACTGTCACTTTTTTATACTTCTGCCTCTCAAAAACAGGTTATAACTTATAAGACTCAATTCAGATACTGCTGAATTCTTATAACCTAAATCAAAAGATTATGTAACAACCTCAAAATAAATTCGTTTAATGGTTTTGGTCAAAGACCAAAATTTTAGATCTACTTAAAGATAAATTTGAGTGATCTACATTAAAATCTTAATACACATCCTAACTGATTATGAATACGAAATCCATACTTCTACTTCTAACTGCAGTTTTAATTTTAACCGGTTGCAGTAATAGTGGTGCTTTCATTGCCACAAATTCAACAACAGTAGAGCTAAGTGATGCTAACTATAAAATTACTGCTAAAAGTATAACAGGTTCAGCTGAGTCTTCTTATCTGGTTGGAGTTAGTACATCATGGGGGATTACCACAAATGCGAACGGTTTAATTAAACTAAAAGGAACCGAAACTCTTTATAAAGATGCCAGAGAAGACTTCTGGAATAAATATGAAGCTGACCACGGCTCTATTGAAGGAAAGAGACTAGCCCTAGTAAATGTTCAGTTTGATTCACTGACTAAGAATTTTGTTTTATATACCTATGCAAAAGTAACAATGACAGCTGATGTAATTGAATTCCAATAGCACAAAAGTAAATCATAATTGTTTGCTTTAGATTTTAGGGTATTTTTAATATTTCGACTTACTCTTGTTCTGAATTAATTTTCGCAATACCCACGGGGTAAAAAGACTGCATTACCTAAACTACGGAAAAGGTTTTCCGATAATATTCTTTTATCTTCACATGTGATATTATTAACTGTTTTAATGTAAAAACCTCATGATTTACGAATTTCTAAAACGAACTCCTCAATTTGATGAGACCGCTTTTGTTGCTCCTAGTGCAGATGTAATTGGCGATGTAACACTCGGTAGTGAATCTAGTGTCTGGTTCAATGTTACTATTCGTGGAGATGTGAATTCGATTAAGATTGGTGACCAAAGTAATGTACAGGATAATGTGTGTATCCATGTAATGAATCAAACTGGGCCAACCATAATTGGAAATCAAGTTACTATTGGCCACGGAGCTGTTGTCCATGGTTGTACGATTAAAGATCGAGTGTTAATAGGTATCAATGCGACTATTCTGGACGAGGTTGTTGTCGAACCTGATGTAATTGTTGCTGCTGGAAGTCTGGTTCCTCCAGGAAAAACCCTAGAAAGTGGTTACATGTATATGGGCTCTCCCGCTAAAGCTGTTCGAAAACTTACGGAGGAAGAGATTAAATCTATTCCTAAATATGCTACTAACTATGTGAAGTATATCCGTGCTTATCAACAGAAAGATACATACGATGAAAACCCCTTTTATCAGCCTAAAAGCTGAAAAATAGAGAGTGAAGCAGCGATAAATTGAATTTATTCTTAATTACCCATTGTTTCATTTAAATTTGATGGCCGGAATATACATCCATATCCCCTTTTGCAAGCAAGCTTGTTCATATTGTGATTTCTATTTTGTCACCAAGGCAGATAATAAAGTCGTTTTTGTTGACGCTCTAGTTGATGAAATTATATCTAATAAAGACACTCGCTATACTTCTGAAAAGATAGAGACAATCTATTTTGGTGGAGGAACCCCTTCTTTACTTACTCTTACACAAATAGAAAGAATTCTGACTTCTATTAGAGAGACATTCGATCTTGATCTAAATGAAGTTACTATTGAGCTAAATCCCGATGATGTAACAAAAGAATATCTAGCAGGACTAAAAAGTATTGGCGTAAATCGCGTTAGTATGGGTGTTCAGACCTTTAATGAAGATCTACTTAGATTTATGAACCGAACGCATAATGCAGACGAGGCGCTAAAATGCTTAGAGCTGTTAAGTAAATCTGATATCAATGTATTCACAGCAGATCTGATTTATGGAAATCCTGGTCAAAGTCTCGATGTGCTTGCCCTTGATCTTGAAACCTTACTAAGATTTGATCCGCCTCATATATCAGCATATTCTTTAACTATTGAACCCAAAACAAGGCTTGGAAAGCAGGTTGAACTTGGTCGCCTTCTTCCTGCTGATGATGATCTTGTTGAACAGCATTTTGAATTAGTAGAAGAAAAACTCAAAACAAATGGAATACGTAGGTATGAAGTAAGCAATTTCGCTAAAGTTGGGTCGGAGGCTTTACACAACTCGAACTACTGGGAGCACAAAAACTATTTAGGATTTGGCCCTGGTGCCCATTCTTTTTGGTGGAATGAAGGAGAAGCTAAAGCGACACGTTGGGAAAATAAACCTAATCTTAATTCCTATATCAATCGCAATCAATCTTATCAGCCTGAACTAGAATATTTAGATCTTCATGCTTTAGCAGAAGAGCGATTAATGCTCGCCCTCAGGACACGAAAAGGAATCTCAATTGATGAACTGAATAATAGATACAACTATTCATTTTCTGAGAAACAACTACATTATATCTCACTTAAGGCCAAAGAGAATAAACTGATACAAAACGAGTCACTAAGCTTATCGCCATCAGGATTAAAAATCGCAGATGCAATCACCCTTGATATATTAACTGCTTAGTTTTTACTTTGGCGCTCATATTTTTTAGCAAACCTTAAATATTCTGCGGCTCTTGCAGTATTTCCAGCTTTATTATAAGCTTCTGAAGCATACAATGTTGCCTTAGCAAGTTTTGCGTAATCAGATTTAGCCAAATTCATAGCCGATCCTTCGATACTTGGAACAACTAGAATTTTACCAATATTTATCACATCTGGATTAGTGTCAACAGTAAAATTAGCTTCAAAAATTAGCGGCCAAAGAGCTGATCTTCCATACACTTTCTCAGCAGTCACCCAAAACCAATCATTTCTATCAATAGTGTATGTTGAAGTTGTTGGTTCCTTTAAAGGTTCAACTTCTTTTATTCTTACTTTCACCTCAGTTTGAACAGCCGGTTCTATTTCTTGTTGAGCTTTTTCAGTTTTTTGTTCTGCTGGCTTTACGACTTCACTGGGAGTATTAAATACTATTTTCTTATTAGAGTTTACATTTCCTGCATCCCTAAAAAAGAAATACCAGATTCCTGTACCAGCTATCATAAACAATAAGACCATGAGAACCCAACTAACTGCTGAATTACTGCTCTTCTCTTTCTTGATTGAATCTTCTGAGGAGACTATTTCTATCTCCTCTTCTTCTGAAATAATCTTATTTTCTAATTCTTTTGACTCTTCTTCGTCTTCCTCTTTTAACTCCGGATTAATAACCGCTTCAAATGGATCTTCTTCTTTGCCTGCTTCATTTACCTCGGGTACTTTTTCCTCTAACTTTTCTTCAGGTACTTCAATTTCGGCTTTAGGCTTTTCTGTCGTTTGCGCCTCACCTAGAAGTTTTGATTCAAGGTCTGAATATTCTGCATTTACAGAATTTTCCAGAGCTTTATAGGGCTTGAATGAAACCTTATTATGCGCCGGTATTATGATTTCTTCTTTGGTTTGAGGATTGATGCCTGTTCTTTCTGCTACTCTTTTAAGTGAAAAACTCCCAAAATTGGTAATAGATGCTTTTCCTTCTTTTTTAAGATCATCAAGTACAATATTAAATAAGCCCCTAATTAACTTTTCTGCTTTTTGCTGAGTGATATCGTGCGTATCGGCAAAGCTTTTTATTAATTCTGCAAAGGTCACTTTATCGATCATAACTTAGCCTCATTAAATTGACCTTTCAGTGAAGTACTTTGAGAAAATCGCACTACTTTCTTCTTTGGCAAGAGCATCATTTGCTTATAATGGGGATTATACGACCTGTATTCATCTCTGACCTCAGAGCTAAAACTTCCAAAATCAGGAATACTAAACCCTCCTTCTTTTGATAAATAACGTGTTAGTTGAGAAACAAGGGCATTATAAAACTCTTCGGTTTGTGTTTGAGTTAGGTCTAATTGCTCACTCAGGGCTTTTATAGTTTCTGTCTTATTCATAAATCGTAGTTAATTAGAGTCAATAAGTATAAAAACTCACATTTTTATCAAATTAATGAATTAAATAACTTATAGTTCATTTATCTGGAATATTTCTCAATTGTGAGATAAATATTCCAGATAAATTATGAATTACATGCTATGCTTGAGGGGAAGAAAACTGAAAATTCCTTATTTATAGATTCTTAATCAGGATTACAGATTAATCACTACTTAACCAATGTCATACGTTTGATTTGCACATTGTCGTTTGTTTGGAGACGATACAAATATACTCCCGATGCGAAACGCTGCATATCAACAGGGAGTGCATAGTTTCCACTAGAAAGGTTTCCGTCAAAAACTGATTGTACTAATCTGCCTGTAATATCGTAAATATCTACTTTAACACGCTGGAATTCAGAAATACTAACAGGTATAGTTGTACTCGGATTAAACGGGTTTGGATAGTTTTGCTTAAGCTCTGTTGAAACGGGTTTAGTATTATCAGTCAGAATGGATGTTGAGTATGTGTCCGACATTCTAATTCTAAAGTCACCAGATCTGCTTTCTCGTTCATTAAATACAATTACGCCAAGGCGCTCAATTTGGTCCCATTGCCAGCCGTTGTTCACTATCATTAATTCTCCTTCTTGTCGAGCTGTTTGGAAATCAACTGAACCATTATTAAACAGTGCAACTACAGCCAAACTAAGGCCTACTGAATCAACTTCCATCAGTACCGTAGCATCTCCGGTCTGCGTCATCGGGGGTACCACGTTTGCCATATAAGCTGAAAATCTTCCAACGTTCAGTGTTGAAGAAAACTGATCATCCACCAGTGTTATGTTGCTCTGAACATTCGGAGTTGGATAAAAAATACTCTCATCAAAGCCGAAGTTATTATTTCTATAAGCGCCAGAAGTAAAATGCCATATATATAATTCTCTTAACGTTTCTGTATAATTGAATCCTCGTAAAGCTAGCTCCTCACTAATAGCACTTAATAATGGAAGATCACTGACACTATTTTCAATTCTCTGCCATGTGGATGGCCAGAAATCTGCACCAAATTTTTCATGAAAATAAAGAGCCCAGGTAACATCTTCGTAAGAACCCGGAATCACTGTTACTCCTGGGTTCCCGAATACATCACCAAAACCACCAAGATAATTGTAATAGTCATTCACTTGATCGTAAACCACCTCTTCAATCAATGTAGCATCCATTTCTGCCCATCGATCAGAATCTCCATTAAAATTGTTCTGTTTAAACTGAATAGCGTGTTTAAGCTCATGCGCAACAGTAGCCCTAAGTGCTCCTAACTGATTTCCATCTGGATCATCATTTTCTGGAAAGCCAATAAAATCATTTTCAATAGCCATTACTGTTCCTGAAGCTGCTGAACCATTCGTTTCTACGTATCCGTAGACTCCCATGTCTTCAAAAGAGATATCATAGGTTGCGCCGTCTGGAATTGGATCTGAATATCCGAGTGTATTAACCAAATAATTATATGTTGAATCAATCGCAATGCCCGCTTCTTCTACATAATCAGGAATATTATTGGCATCAGCATCTGCAAGTGGGATAGCGTTTGCCCCTATGGTCTCATATGAAAACACAAATTTACCTGAAGCACTGGTAAATGTTTCTGTTACTAACTTATTTCTGATTATGCCCGTTGACTGTATTAAGGTAGGGGTAACCTGCTCTTTATACTTATGCTCAAACATATGAAGTAGCGTTGTACATTTATGGATGGTACCATCATTGTATATATCATTCATCTGAATATAGGCCTCGTCAACAGTCAGTCGACCTTGATCAAACTCTTCCAATATATTCGGAACACTTCTATAATTTTCTTGAGCTTGCACCTTAAAAGAGAACAATAAGCAGTATACTGCAGCCCCAAAAAATATTTTGTTCAACTCTATCACCATCAAATCATTATTTAGATATAAAATTCGTAACTTTGATACTTAGATAACTTCTTACCAAAGATAATATTTTAACGAGAATTAGCCTATTAATATGTACGAAGTCATTCTCTACTACTATTTCAATACGATCGAAAATCCTGAACAGTTTGCAGAACATCACAAACAATATTGCAAAGAGCTAGGAATTAAAGGGCGTATCTATATTTCTTCTGAGGGAATAAACGGAACTGCTGCAGGTACCAAAGAACAAATGCGGAAGTATAAGACTCATATCCAATCTATTCCTGGGTTTGAGGATACCGAATTTAAAACGGACGAATCAGATTATATCCCTTTTTCAAAGTTGATTTGTAAGGTGAGAGAAGAAATCGTTTCTCTGCATATAAATGATATAGACCCTAAAGACGGTGGGAATCATTTGTTGCCCTCTGAATGGCGTAACGTGATGGAAACCAATGATGATTACGTGATGATTGATGTGCGTAATAATTATGAATCAAAAATTGGACATTTTAAGGGAGCTCTTAGGCCTGACCTGGATAATTTCTATGATTTTCCTCAGTGGCTAGATGAAGCTGAGATTCCTAAAGAAAAAAAGGTATTAATGTACTGTACCGGTGGTATTCGCTGTGAGAAGTTTTCAGTGTTAATGAAAGAACAAGGCTGGGACGATGTAAACCAATTGCACGGAGGTATTTTGAGATACGCGAAGGAAGAAGAGGGAAAGCACTTTGAAGGTAAATGTTTTGTCTTTGACGATCGTCTTGTAGTGCCTGTGAATCCAAAAGATTTAGCACCTATATCTAAGTGCGAAATAACCGGAAAAGCAGCTGATACCTATGTAAATTGCGCAAACATGGAATGCAACAAACTATTTGTTTGCTCGGAGGAAGGAGCTCGTATAATGGAAGGCTGTTGCAGCGAAGAATGCAAGCTAAGCGAGTTTAGGAGACCTTTTGATCCTGAAAATGCCTTTAAGCCTTTCCGCAAATGGTATAATTATTTTGGTGACGACTTCAAAGACCGACATGCTACTCAACAGCCAGCAGAACAGTCGTAGTATACGGCTGGTATTACCCTATCCGATAACACATCGGTTTAAAGTTCAAGACGAGTTTGTAGATAAGACATTGCTTGAAATGATGGCTATACGATTTCCTTTTCGACCAGAAAAGGAATGGAAAAACAGAATAGAAAGCGGCCGTGTTGGATTAAATGAAGTATCAGCTAAACCGAATACTATATTAAAAAAGACTGATTCCGTATTTCATCATAACCCTAACGTGATAGAACCCAGTGTTCCCAACGAAGTGGAGATTCTGAAAGAAACAGAAGATTGGATTGCCGTTTATAAACCCGCTCCTCTTCCAATGCATCCAGGGGGACGATATTTCAAAAATACACTTACTGCTATCCTGGAAGAAATGGGATATCCCGAATTGAAAATTGTACATCGTCTAGATGCCGTGACCTCTGGTATTGTCATCTTTGCAAAGAACAAGGAATTTGCTAAAAAAGCTATGATAGAGTTTGCAGAAGGACGAGTCAAAAAAACATATTACGCCGAAATCACTGGTCACCCGAAAGAAAATCAGGTTACAATTAACACCCCCATCAAGCGAAAAACTGGGTTTGTATTTGAAAGCAATCCTGAACTTACCAAGGCCAAGCCTGCCAAAACAGTATTCACCGTTATTGAGAGAAAAGAAAAATCTTGTATTGTTAAATGCGAACCCAAAACAGGTCGTACACATCAAATTCGATTGCATTTAGAACATTGGGGCTATCCTATTATTGACGATCCAATCTATGGCGTCAATGGCGACAAGACCAGCAAGAAAGCCCAAAAGACTGCTATTAGTTTAGTGAGTGCTCAATTGGAGATTGAGAGATTGGGAGTTAGTTTAAGTCTAGATATAAACGTCTCTTCATTAAAATGACTCTCTCACCACCGACATTTCGCCCTTTATCACAAAACATGTATACTAGCTTGTCATCCTGAATATAAATAACCTGATTTGAGCACTGAAAAAGTTTTGACTATCACATTAAATCCTTCCGTGGATATTAGTACTGAAACCAATGAAGTCTTAATTGATGAAAAGACACGTTGTACTCAACCAATGCACGATCCAGGCGGCGGCGGAATCAACGTTGCCCGAGTTTTAACACGACTAGGTATTAATGCAGAAGCCCTCTTTATTGCTGGTGGATATACAGGAGATAAACTGATCCACATGCTAAAAGAGGAATCTATAGATTGTCACGTAATACCTTCGTCACAATTAACTCGTCAGAATATCTCCATTATAGATAAGAGTATCGGTAAACAGTACCGTTTTGTTCTCCCGGGCTTGGTTCCTGACAACGGGATTTGGGAAGGAGCACTTAAATACATCAGCGATCATATCTCAGGTTTCGATTACGTGGTCGGGAGCGGTAGTCTACCTGACGGAGTGGCTATAGACTTTTACAGCCGGGTCGCTAAGATAGCAGTGGAGAACAACAAAAAGTTTGTGTTAGATACATCAGCATCAGCCCTTATGAATGGTGTTCAGAACGGTGCTTTTTTCATCAAACCAAACAGTGAAGAGTTTGAAAACCTACAAAAACTCTATGGTGTTGACGATGATAAAGAACTGCTGGAAAAATTATTCGAGTCAGGTATTCAAAATGTGATACAGACATTTGGCAAAGAAAAAACTGTACTTCATACTCCTCAAAAATCATTCAGTTTTAACCCACCGGCTATTAAGCCACTTAGTGCTATTGGTGCTGGAGACAGTTTTGTAGCTGGTATGATTGCTGGCCTTATTAATGATTTTACGATTGACAAAGCAATATGCTACGGGATCTCGGCGGCGGCTAGCACACTCCAAAGTGCTGGGACTGATCTTTGCAAGCTTGAGGAAGTTGAAGCGATTTTTAAATCAGAGTATGGAGGGCGTTGAGGATTTCTTAGGTATAAGAAACAAAAAAGCCCCAGATCGAATAAACAATCTGAGGCTTTACGTGGGACCGGGCGGGATTGAACCGCCGACACACGGATTTTCAGTCCGTTGCTCTACCAACTGAGCTACAGTCCCGTACAAGGGCGACAAAGATATAAGGATTATTATCTAACAGCAATACAAAATTAATTAGACTTTGTTTTTTGATTGTTTTGTCCGTTTAAAGTCACTAAGAGCTGCGTCTTAAATTAAATACTTTTTAAGAGAAAGAACTTTTTTCGACTTTCAAACTTGAGCCAGCTTATCTGCAAAAAAATTTAAAGTGGCATAGGATTGAACCGTATTTAATTTGGGTGAATATCCTTAATCCTTATCTGCAATGTTCTTCTTCCATTCCAATGGTTTTCTTCTACTACGTATGCCATATCAAACGTTTCTTTTCTTACAAGTGGGAGATATTCATGCATATTAAAGCCAATGGTATCAAAAATCCCTGATTCTCCTTGCTTTACTTTCATTTTTAAGTGACCATTTCCTACAATTGTTGGCTCACCCACTGTTTCTACATTTTTGCTTACAAAAATTGGCCTAAGGTTATTTGGTCCAAATGGTTCAAACTGATTCAAGAGTTTCCAGAACTTCATATCTATATCCTCTAGATTTAGCTCCGTATCAATCTGTAATTCTGGTTCGAATGAGTTTTCAGATAAATCTAGATATGCAATATCATTCATACGTCTTTTAAACTCAGTTAGCTTTCCCTCTTTAATTGTAAGCCCCGCTGCAAACTCGTGTCCTCCAAATTGTTCAAGTAGATCTTCACATTTCTTCATTGCGTTGTAAATATTAAACCCTCTAATACTTCTTCCAGATCCTTTTATAACGCCTTCAACACTACTTAACATTATAGCAGGTCGATGGTATAAATCAACCAACCGAGAAGCTACAATTCCTATTACCCCAAGGTGCCAGTCTTCTTTATACAACACAAGAATTGACGTTACATCCATATCCAGATTATCGTCTACCATTTGAAGAGCTTCTTCCATCGTCTTACTATCTTTTTCTCGGCGACGCATATTCACTGCTTCTAGCTCTTTTGCAAATGCTTTAGCTTTTGCTTCGGTCTCAGAAATCATCAACTGAACTGCTGTAGTAGCATCCCCCATTCTTCCTGCAGCATTTATTCTTGGACCAATCGAAAAAACAATTTTTGTAGTGTTGATGTCTTCTCTCGGCATTTTGATGAGATCAAGTAATGCCTTAATCCCAACTCTTGGCTTTTTGCGAATCATTTGAAGACCTTCTTTCATCATGATCCTATTTTCATCAACAATCGGTACAATATCTGAAGCTATCGATATTGCCACCAGGTCTAGAAACTGATAGGCTACTGATTTAGGTAGTCCTAATTTTACAATTGTACCCTGAATTAACTTGAATCCAACTCCTGCTCCTGAAAGCCCATCGAAAGGGTAGTTGCAATCCAGTCTTTTCGGGTCTAATACTGCTAAAGCATCTGGTATTTCATCGCCAACAGTGTGGTGATCACAGATTATAAGATCAATTCCTTTTTCTTTAGCAACAATAGCTTCTTTAATGGCTGTAATACCACAATCCACAGAAACTATTAAATGAGAGCCGGTATCTTCGGCGTATTTTATGCCTTCAGGGTTTATTCCATATCCTTCTTTGAATCTGTGAGGAATGTAATAATCCACATCCACACCGAACTCTTTTAAGAACATATAAACGCAAGACGTAGCAGTAGTACCGTCTACGTCGTAATCACCGTAAACGAGAACTCTTTCACTATTGCGTATAGCTAACGCAAGTCGTTCTGCAGCAAGATCCATATCCTTCATCAAGAATGGATCGTAAATTCTGTCTATTGTTGGTCTGAAAAAGAGTTTTGCATCATCATATGTTTCTATGCCGCGAATAGCCAGTAACTCGGCTATTTTGGCCGGAACTCCCAACTTCTCCTCTAACGTAGAAGTACGGATGTCCTCGTCCAGCTGCGCGAATACCCAGCGGAATGACATGGTTTACCTTATTTATTTTTTTATTCATAAAGGCGACGTGGCGATCAAACCAGAGTGCCAAAGCATTAAAGCTTATTTATTACAAAATACAATATCGTAGTTAAAAAACTTAATCTGTTATAAGATTTAATAATTATTTCAGCTCAAATTAACCCACCTAAAATACTATTTCCTTGTAGTTTGGACTATCCAGCAGAAAAACTGAGCTTAAAAACAGCATATAAAGTTCAGGTTTTCTTATATTTCAAGGCTTATTTCGAATCGTAAAAACATGCCAAAGATTTGAGAGTTTATAAATAAATGAAGAGCTTATGGAAACGCTTCCAGATGTAAGAACTTTATCCTTTAAATTGAATTGTAATGACTGAGTCAACTACTAGAAATCCAATGACACAAATAGAGCTTGATCCTAACTTCCCGATATTTAACGCCCTCCAATCTTATGGTCACGAGCAAGTTGTAATGTGTTCCGATCCTGCTTCAGGATTAAGAGCTATTATCGCCATCCATGACACTACACTTGGCCCTGCATTAGGTGGAACTCGAATGTGGAATTATGAAAGTGAAGCCGCTGCTCTGAAAGACGTACTCAGACTTTCAAAAGGCATGACTTATAAAGCCGCTATTTCAGGATTGAATCTAGGTGGAGGAAAGGCAGTTATTATAGGGGATCCTCATAAAGACAAAACAGAAATGTTGTTTCGTGCTTTTGGCCGTTTTGTAGACGGACTAGGCGGGCGTTATATAACCGCAGAAGATGTTGGGATGGAAGAAGAGAATATGGAGTTGGTACATTCTGAAACTAAGTATGTTACTGGGATACCTAA
>Ga0136600_1001258_pt1 | contig 11885 bp, 9 predicted proteins | sample AntRauMFilla2698_FD_104634 | JGI IMG/M metagenome (GOLD analysis project Ga0136600, IMG submission 104634) | Saline lake microbial communities from Rauer Islands, Antarctica - Metagenome Filla 2 #698 | ecosystem: Environmental > Aquatic > Non-marine Saline and Alkaline > Saline | place...
CCTTGCCATCGCCCGGCTTGATCCCCAGCGCATCGGCCATGGCCGCCATCTCGTCTGGCCCGGTGGCGACATCGGGGGCGGGTACATCGCTGTCCGGGCCGATCACATCTTTAAAGGCAAGGGCGTAATTGGACGCGATCCTCGCTTTCTGTGTGTCGGAGAGATCGCCGGCCTGCACCCGCACCGCGCCCTTCGCGCCGCCGAAAGGCAGGCCCATAAGCGCGCACTTCAAGCTCATGAGCAGCGCCAGGCGTTCGGCCTCGTCCATGCCGGCGTCGGCGGAAAACCGCACCCCGCCCTTGGTGGGCTCGCCGGTTTGAGCGAAGCGCACACGAAACGCCTCCAGCTTGCCGTCCGGTCCGTCGATCCGGGCCTCCAGCCGGTCGCTGGGCGCGTCCAGCATCTTCACCGCGGCGCGGATCTTGTCGTCGCCATGGCTCCTGGCGAGGCGGTCGATGCGCTTGCGTGCGTCTTTCAGGGGATCAAAGCCGGTCATGGCGCTCCGTCTTGGTTGCGAGGGTTTATAACTGTGGCGAACGTGAAGAGTTGCAAACCCGCTGGCGTGCCTGCCCTCATTTGCGTTTGCGGGCCCACCTCGCTTAGGGTCGCGGCCTCAAGTTTTCGGGGAGCGAACATGTTGAAATCCTTCACGACCGCGCTGGGCGCCCTTGGTGCCGCGCTGGTTCTAACCATTCCAGGCCTGGCCCAGGACGAGGGTGCTGCGGCTGACATTGCAGAGCCGCGCAGCTTTGAAAGCCGTGGCGAGATCACCGCCAATGGCGAGCGCGTGCGCTACCGCGTCGTCGCCGGCGAGACCTATCTGCGCGACGATGACGGCGAACCCACGGGCGCGATCTTCTCCACCGCCTATCTGAAAGAGGGTGTCGAGGATCCGCGCACACGGCCGGTGGCGTTTGTATTCAATGGCGGGCCGGGTTCCGCCTCGCTGTGGCTGCACATGGGCGTGATCGGACCCAAGCGGGTGGTGCTTCCCAGCGAGCCGCCGGGCGATGACGGCGCGGCGCCGTTTGACGTGCGCGACAATCCTGAAACCCTTTTGGGCGAGGCGGACCTGGTGTTTATCGACCCCGTAGGCACCGGCTGGAGCCGGGCGCTGGGCGAAACCGACGCCACCGAGGTGTTCTGGGGCGTGGATGAAGACGCTGCCTCGATCGCGCAGTTCATTCGCCGCTGGCTGGCGGAAAACCGGCGCTGGGGCTCGCCGAAATACCTTGTGGGTGAAAGCTATGGCACCACGCGCATTGGCGCGCTCATGCGCCAGCTGGAATCCGGGTGGAATGACGTTTCCATCAACGGGGTGGCGCTGATCTCCACCGTGCTGGATTTCAAGCTCGATCATACCGCGCCAGGTAATGATATCGGCTATATCGGGTTGATGCCCGGCTACGCCGCCGCGGCCTGGTATCACGAGGAAATCGACCGCAGCGCCTGGAATGGCGACTATGACGCCTTCCTTGATGATGCGCGCGCCTTTGCCACCGATGAATACCTGCCCGCTCTGGTGCGCGGCGCAAGCCTGCCGGCCGAAGACGAGCAGCGCATCATCGCGCGCCTGTCGGGCTTTATCGGCCTGTCTGAGGATTATTTGCGCCGGGCCAATATGCGGGTCGATTTGAACGATTTCCGCGTCGAGCTGTTGCGCGATCAGGGGCTCAGCGTCGGGCGCTTCGATGCCCGCTTCACCGGGGTCGAGCCGGACGCCATTTCTGACAGCCCCGAAGGCGATCCGTCCGGCTATGGCATCGATGGCGCCTATACTGCGGCGATGCTGGACTATTTCACCCGTGATCTCGGCGTTGACATCACCGAGCCCTACACCACGCTGGGCGGTGTTCGAGAGTGGAACTGGGACGCGGGACCGGCGGGCGGGGATAATTCCTACGTCAATGTCTCGCCCTGGCTGGAGCGCGCCATGCGCCAGAACAGCGATCTGCGCGTGCTGGCGGCGAACGGAATCTATGATCTGGCCACGCCGTTCTTTGCCACCGAGATGACGTTCAACCGGCCCGGCTATGACCAGGACCGGGTGACGCTCACTTATTATCCGGCCGGCCACATGATGTATCTGCACCAGCCCAGCATCGAGCAGCTGGGCCAGGATCTGCGCGACTTCGTCGAGTAGGCGGCGACAGTATAGGACCACAGGAAAAGGGCGCTGGCGGAAATCCGCTCAGCGCCCTTTTTGTGTCTGGCAGAGGCTAGTCCTCGCCCAGGCGGAACAGGGATTGGTCATAGGATCCGCCGGTTTCAAAGGCGGTCCAGTAGATCTCGTTGGCCTTCACGCCATCATAATAGAGCCGCACCCGGCCCGGCTGCAGCCAGCCTGCTTCCTCCCCGGCGCCTTCATCATTGCGGTAGAACTCAGAATAGATCCGCTCATGCCAGCCGCGCGGCGTGGTAAAGCCCACGCGCACCACGGCAAAGTCATCCTGGCGGATATTGAACAGAGTCTCGCCGCCCGCCGGATCATTGATCTGCACGGTATAGGCCGGCGCGCCGTCCACATAATCATCGGGCAGGCGATCGACGCCATAGCCGTCATCCAGCGCGTGGCGGATCACCCCGAAACCGAAATTTGATGCCCAGCGCTCTGAATCCGCGGCCTCTTCCATGCGGCCGTTCTGGTCATAGGTGTGCTCGCCGTCAAAAGCGATCTGGAAGACCGGCTCGCCATTGGCCATACCCTCGATGCGCACCCGGCCATCGGCGGCGTGGGCGGCGTCTTTCGAAACCGGATAGACCCGCCACATGCGATAGGGCTCATAGCGCACGAAGTCCTCTGATCCGCGCCAGAACAGGCCGTAGCCTTCCATGAAGAGGCTTTCCGGATTGACCCAGGCATCTCCGCCGGCGGCCTCATAGGCGGTGGCCACGATCTGGGCCCCGGTGAGCGCATCGGGCGCGGTGACCGGCGGCGCTTCGGCGAGGGCGGCCCCGCTGGTGAGAAGGGCGAAACAGGCGGCGATACGGATCATGGCGACTCCACCGAATATTTTTCTCGCAAGGCCCTTGCCTCGCATGGGTTTGAAAATGGTATACCATTTCGTGATCACGCGGGCGAGACGGCCCGCGCCATTGTCTTGGGAGATTTCATGAAGCTGTTGCGCTCCGCCACGCTCACCGTGGCCGATCTGGACGCCGCCATCGCCCGTTACCGCGATTTTCTGGATTACGCCGTGGTCCATGAAGGCGAGATGTCCGCCGACCTCGCCGCTTTCCTGCACGCGCCAAAATCGCAAGGGGCGCGCTATTGCGTCATGCAGCCGGCGTCGGGCGTGGAGATCTATCTGCGCCTGGTGGAGCAGCCCGGCGTGGACGGCTACACGCCGCTCACCAGCTATGGCTGGGCCGCCATCGAGGTTTGCGTTCAGGACGTGCTGGCCGCCCATGAGCGCATCAAGCCCTCGCCCTTTGAGGTGATCGGCCCGCCGCGCGAGATTGACGGGCTGCCGGCCATTTATCCCATGCAGATCAAGGGTCCGGACGGGGAGATCGTCTATCTCACCCAGATCCGCGACGACCTGCCGGCCTATGATCTGCCGCGCGCCACGTCGCCCATCGACCGGCTCTTCATCCTGGTGGTGGGCTGCTCGGATATGCATGCCAGCCTGAAATGGTTCGACGAGACGCTGAACTTCGAGACCGGACGGGTGATGGAGATCGAGTATCACATGCTCGCCGACGCCTATGGTACGCCGCGCAATGAAATGCACACTATCGCCACCGGCATTCATGGCCGCGATGTGTTCCTGGAGCTGGACCAGTATCCACCCGCCGCCACCGCGCGCCCCAGGCATGACGGCATGCTGGATCCCGGTGCGGCGCTGGGCAGTTTCCTGCATCCTGATTTCGATCAGCTCAAAGGCTGGGTCAGCGAGCCTTCGGCCCGCGCCGAAGCGCCTTATAACGGCAAGCGTGCCGGGGTGTTGCAGGGGCCTGATGGCCTGCTTGTGGAAGTGATCGAGCTTTAGGCGGCGAGAGCCCGCATACTGGCCGCCGAACACCCGGTGATGCCGAACACACGGTGATGCCGAACACCTAGTGATCCCAAACACCTAGTGATGATGAAGGAAATCTGATGCGCCAGGTCGTCTTGAAACACCCGGTCGACCACAAGCCGCGCGCCGATGATTTTCAGATCGTGGACACTGACCGGCCCGCCTGCCGCGACGGCGGCGTGGTGGTGAAGCTCTCCCATGTCTCCATGGACCCCTATGTGGGGGCGCGGCTTCGCGGGCGGCACATGGGCGAACCGGCACCAAGGCCGGGCGAAGAGGCGATTCCCGGCCATGGTGTCGGGGTGGTGGTGGAAAGCCGCAGCGATGCGCTGAAAGACGGCGACGCCGTGCATCTGATGGAGGCTGGCTGGCGCGACTACGCCGCTGCCGACGCAGGTGCAGTGAGAACGATCAGCACCGACGCCATCGCGCCGCAGGCTTATCTTGGCGTGCTGGGCATGCCGGGTCTTACCGCCTGGGCGGGGATGACGCAGCTTGCAAAGGTGAAAGAGGGCGAGACGGTGCTCATCGACGCCGCCGCTGGCGCGGTGGGCGGCACCGCCGGCCAGATCGCCCGCGCTCGCGGTGCCGCGCGTGTTGTCGGGATCGCCGGCGGGGCGCAGAAATGCGCCCTGGTCACCGGCACCTATGGCTTTGACGCCTGTATCGACTACCGGGCACCGGGCTGGGAGGCGGCGCTGAAAGACGCGCTGGGCGACGGGATCGATGTGCATTTCGAGAACGTCTCCTCGGATATCCTGAACCTCGCCCTGACGCGCATGAAGCCCTATGGCCGGGCGATCCTGTGCGGCCTGGCCGCCCACTATCAAACCGGCCAGCCAGCGCCGGGCATTAATTTCGGACCGATTATCGGCGCGCGCGCCAGCCTTCACGGGCTTGTGGTCTATGATTTTTACGACCGGTGGGACGCCTTCACCGGTGAGATCGCCCCTTTCGTGCGGGCTGGGGAGATCACCATCGCCGAGGATATCGCAGCAGGGCTCAACGCCGCGCCCGGGGCGTTCGAACGCCTGATGGACGGACATAATCGCGGCAAGGCGCTGATCGCTCTTTGACCGCCTCTCCGCACAGCTGGGGCGTGCGCGGCGCGGTATGCGTCAATGGCGCGGCGGTGCATTACCGGCGCGCGGGCGAGCCGGGCGCGCCTGTGGTGATCCTGCTGCACGGCTCGCCGGAGAGCGCCTCGGCGCTTTATGGTGTCGCGGGCGCGCTGGCGGACCGGTTTGATGTCATCGGACTGGATACCCCCGGTAACGGGCTTTCCGCGCCGCTGGACCTGCCTGATCCGGATGCGGACGATTACGCGCGAAGTCTTCTCGCCTTTATGGATGTGATGGGGATTGAGCGGGCCGGGCTTTACGGATTTCACACCGGCGCCGGCACGGCCATGAGCGCGGCGCTGCTCGCGCCAGAGCGTATCGCGGCGCTGGCGCTGGACGGGTACGCGGTCTGGACGCCGCAAGAGCGCGCGGATTTGCTGGCGCGCTATTGTGTGGTGCACGCGCCGGTGTGGGACGGCACGCATCTGGCGCGCATCTGGTTGCGCCTTGAAGAGCAGCTGATCTTCTTTCCGTGGAATACGCCGCGCCTAGATGCACGCATGAATCTGGCGCTAACGCCGCTGGCGGTCCGCCTGCGCCGCCTGCGCGACTGGCTGACGGCGTGGGAGAGCTATCCCGCGCCCTATCGCGCGGCCTTCAAGCGGGACGGGCATATCGGGCCGGATCGCACACGCGTTCCGACGCTTCTGGGTGCCATGGCCCGCGATCCTCTGTCTACACATCTTCCGCGCCTGAGCGCCACGAGCAAGGCCGTTCAGGTCGCTCGCTGGGGCGAGGATCGCGAAGGGGCGCTGAGCGAGATCGCCAGCCATCTTGCCGCCCATCCCGGCGCGGCGGCCACGACGACCAAGCCTGAAACCGATCCGGAGCTTCTCGCCAGTCTCGCCCGGCCGGCCTCGCGCCTGGGCTGGAGCCCGGATGAGCATGGCGGATTTCTTCTGAAATTGTGGCGTGATCTGCGGCTGGAGATAATCGCCGCAGCACCCGGTCAGACAGCGCTGGACGCCGCCCTGGACCCGCTCACCCTGCAAGCGCGCGTCACCGCGGCGATCCAGGCCGAGACCGGGCTTTAGTCCGGGCCTTAACCCGGACGTTAGCCCGCGATACCGTCCAGCTCGTTCAGGCCGAAGGCGAGGGCGAGGTTCTGCATCGCCTGTACCGCGGCCCCCTTCAACAAATTGTCGAGCGCGCAGACCATCACCGCGTTCAGCCCGTCCGGAGACAGGGCGAACCCGCCGATCACCGCGCCCGGACCGTTGGCACCGTCAATGATCTCGGGGATCGATTTCGAGATCCGCAGCAAAGGCTCGCCGTCATAGGCGGTGTGAAATGCGGCGCGCAGAGCGGTCTCGTCCATGGGCTGTTTCAAACTTATCTGGGCGGTAATACTCAGTCCACGGAAGAAAGCGGCCACATGGGGCGAAAACCGCACATCCGCGCCCAGATGACGCGCCATCTCCTGCTCATGCAGATGCCCGCTCAGGGCATAGGGCATCAAATTATCTTCAAGCGCCGCCGTGTCGTTCTTGCGGCTGGGGCTCGTCCCGGCGCCGGAATAGCCGGAGACGCCGAACAGGTGCACTGCGCCCTTCAGCTTCTTGCGGAGCGGATGAACGCAGAGCTGGCCTGCCGTGGCGTAGCAGCCGGGATTGGAGATGCGGGTGGCGCCCCCCAGCGCCTTGCGCCCGTAAAGCTCCGGCAGGCCATAGGTCCAGGAATCATCAAAGCGATAGTCCGCCGACAGATCAACGATGACGGTGTGCGGCGCGGCGGCGTCCAGCGCGGCCACATAGGCGGCTGCCTCGCCATTGGGCATGGCCAGGATCACCGCGTCTGCGCCGCGCGCCGCAATCTCTTGCGGGTTCAGCGCTTCAAACAACAGGCCCGACGGTCCGTCCGGCGCCAGGCTGGTGACCGGCTCGCCGGCCATGGCCCGCGACACGGCGAAGTCCAGCGCCATGTCTGTGCGCCGCCCCAGAATGGCGATCAGCTCGCGCCCGGTATGGCCACGCGCGCCCACAAGGCCGATACGCTTCATCACGTGTCCTTCAGGGTCGGTGCCAGGCCTGCAATCTGCTCCATCATGGCGGGCATGCGCGACAGATCGGTTTCGCCGCGCTGGAACACCGTCCAGCGGCCAATCTTCACCGCGCCGTCACAGGCGTTGAAATAGAACTCGTTGACCGGATTATCGCTGCGCGAGCGCCAGTACAGGCGCGGCGCGTAGGCAATCAGGCGCTTCCACACCGCCCCGCCCAGGCCCTCGCCGCGCGCCTCGTCCAGCACCGCGAACTTGTCCAGATACACCGCGCCGTTCAGCCGCGCGGTGATTGCCGCAGCGCGGTAATTCTCGGTGACAAAGGCATGGTCGAAATCCAGCTGGTCGAAATAGCCCGGCACCGGCTCGCGCCCGAAGCTCTCCTTGATCAGGGCCGCGGCGCGCGCCTGATCGAGCTCGCCTTTTGTGCTGATGTCCAGCATACGTTCGCCGCGGCGCACCAGCGTGCCGGCGCCGGCATGGGTGAACAGCTCCTTGGCCAGCTGGTCGGGCCGCGTGATGGAGACCGAGCTCGACAGCGGCAGATCGTCCAGCAGGCGCTTGATCTCCAGAAGCTTCAGCCGCATGCCGCCCGACACCCAGTCGGCGGCGAAGAGCTCGTCCTGATCTGTCGCCAGATTGATCGCCGAGATCGGCTGACCGCTGACATCCAGCAGCGCGCCTGTACCGGTGAGAAACACGATCTTGTAGGGCTGCAGCGCATGAACCAAGGCGCGCACTGCGCTGTCGGCGTTGACATTGACCAGCTTGCCGTCGGCGGTATCGCCCAGGCAGCCAAGGATCGGCGCCTGTCCGGCGCGCGCGGCGGCGGCCACCTGTTCCAGGCGCACCTTTGTGGGTTCGCCCACGCGGCCCAGATTCGCCTCGTCGATCAGCTCGGCTTCAAACACGCCCGACGGCACGGCGGCGGCCCGGCCGCCGGCGTCGCGCACGGCCTGCACAAGCTTCAAATTGGTGGCGGTGAGGGTGTCGCGCACCACGCCCATGGCGGCGTCCGGGGTGATGCGAAGCCCGTCGCGGCGCTCTTCAGGAAAGCCAGCCGCTTCCAATGCGGTGTTCAGCTGCGGTCCGCCGCCATGGACCACGACCGGCGCCAGCCCCACCGATTGCAGGAAGGCCAGGGCGGCCGCCAGCGCCTCCAGCTGCTCCTCGATGATCGCGCCGCCGACTTTCACAACGGCGAAGCGCTCCTGGTCCAGCTGTGCGAACCGGTTGAGGTATTCGCGGATCTCCTTGCCGTCGCGCATATTGGAGAGCAGCTGCACGATGGCTGCGCGCACCGGCGCGCGTTCAGGCGCTCGTTCGGGCGTGGGCGTGTCGCTCGCGGATCTCTCGGTTATGGGTCTCTCGGTTATCGGCCGGTCTGTCATGGAGCGGCGTCCTGGACCAGGCGCTCCATGATCGCCTTCTGGACGTGAAGCCGGTTCTCCGCCTCCTCGATGCCCAGAAACGCGGCGGAATCCACCACCGCGTCGGACATCTTCACATTGCGGCGCATGGGCAGGCAGTGGCTCGCCACGCCGTTATCGGTGAGCGCCATCTTGGCCTCGTCCACCATGAAGCCCGCGCCCTTGGCGCGATAGGCGGTCTCGCCGCCCCAGTTTCCGTAAAACGGCAGCGCGCCCCAGCTCTTGGCGTAAACGGCGTGGGCGCCCGAATAGGCGTCCTCGACATTGGTCGTGACGGTAAAGTGGGATCCGGCCTCGGCGCAGAAGCGCGTCGCGGCGCTCATATAGCGCTCGTCCAGGCGGTACACCTCGTCGGGGATCAGAAGCCGGACATTCATGCCGAATTTCGACGCGATCAACAGCGCCGAATTGGCCACCGCGGTATTCAGCGGCTTGGGATGAGGCACCCAGGTGAGCAGAAAGTCCTTACCCTGAACATCACCCATCCGGTCCTGAAGCGCCATCATATGGGCGAGCTCCTGACAGGGGTGGACGATGGTCTCCATATTGATCACGGGCACGGTGGCGTATTTGGCGTAGGCAGTGATCAGCGGGTCCTCGCGCTCTGCCTTCCAGTCCTGGAATTTGGGAAAGCAGCGAATGGCGATCAGGTCGGCATAGCGCGACAGAACGCGCGCGGCCTCCTTCACGTGCTCTTCGGGTTCGCCGTCCATCACCGCGCCATCGTCAAACTCAACCGGCCAGGTCTGGCCGCGCGCGTCCAGGATCACCGCATGCCCGCCCAGCTGATGCACGCCGATATCAAAGCTGGATCGCGTGCGAAGGCTGGGGTTGAAGAACATCAGCGCCACCGACTTGCCCTTCAGCGCGTCGCCTTGCGGGCTGTCGCGATACTGGCGCGCGCGGTCGATCAGCGCCTGCAGATCGCTGCGGGACCAGTCTTCGGTGGTGAGAAAATGGCGCATGGCGGCGGGCCTCGTGGTTTGTCCGGTCAGGGCGTGAATACTTGCGAACGCCAGCGCACGCAAACACGAAGGGATGCGCATGGCGCTGAGCCGGCAAGCGCCCTGGGGTGGACACGGACCGATCGCCGCCAGCGATCCGTTCAGGCCGGCCCTACAAGGCTCCGGCGCCCTGCGCATCGCGCGCCGCATTGGCCGGGAGCGGAATTGCGTCCAGGGCGTCGATCAGGCGCGAATCGCGCTCATAAACGTCGAAAATAAAGCGCACCGCGCCCAGCTGGTCCGTCACCGCGGTAAAATACAGGATGTGCACCGGGATCAGGTTTTGAAGGCGCACGCGCCGTGTGTTGCCCGCCGCGAAGGCGGCGCGCACCTCGGCGGGGCTCCAGCCCTCGGCCTGCAGCACCCAGATTGCCAGATCGTGGGGATCCTCAACCCGGACGCAGCCAGATGAATCGTCACGCCGCGACAGCGCGAAACCGTCGCGGTGGGGCGTGTCGTGGATGTAGACATTGTGGCGGTTGGGAAACAGGAATTTCACCTCCCCCATGGCGTTGCCCGGCCCGGGCTCCTGTATCACGCGGAACCGGCCCCCGGCCCAGTCGGCGGTGTAGGCGCTTACCTGCCCGCCCGTGTCCAGATCCACCAGGTGATAGCCTTGCGAGTAGGCATAGGCTGGATTGCTGCGGAAGGTGCGCACCCAGCGCTGACCAAGGCTCGTTGGCGTGTACCACCAGGGATGAATCTCCACGATGCTCATGGCTTCAGAGAAGACCGGCGTGGACGCATAGGTCTTGCCGATCTGGGTCTGGTGCACGCGCTCCACGCGGCCGTCTGCCCACGCTTCCAGCCGGTAGTCGGCGATATTCACCCGGATATGGCGCGGCCCCAGATCGGCTGGCAGCCAGCGCCAGCGCTCCAGATTGGCGCGCAGCTGCCCTGCGCGCTGATCGGCTCCGGCGTTAAGCTCGGCAATGGTGGTGGATCCCACCCGCCCGTCGGCGGTCAGGTTGCGCCGGGCCTGAAACCGCACCAGCGCGCTTTCCAGCGCCGCGTCGAAGACCGCGCCCTGCCGGCCGGGATCGGCCAGCAGGCCCAGCTGGTGAAGCCGGGCGCGCACCGCGTCCACGCGCGGCCCCTGATCGCCTGGCCCCAGGGCGGCCCCCGGGTCAATGGGGCCGGGCGAATCGGGCGCGGCGGACAGGGCGATCAGCGCCGCGCGCAACGCCTGATAATCAGGATGTTGCGGGCTGAGGGCCTCCAGGCTTTCAAAAATACCCATCCCGTCGCGGGCGCGCGCATACCAGGCCATCAGGTCCTGATCGCGCACCGGGGTCGTCCAGTCTGGATCCAGCGCGCGCGGGTCCACCCGCCCGAACGCCAGGTCCTCGGCATAATCAAACCAGGCCGCCCGGGCCGCCTGATCGCGCTCGCGGCCATGGGCCATGGCGGCCAGCGCGCGCGGATCGGCGTAATCATCGGGATCCAGGCCATGAGTCCAGGCTTCCGACAGCGCATCGCCGAGGTCTGCGATCTCCCCATCGCTCCACGGCGCTGACCAGACACGGGTCTGGGCCCCGGCTCCGCCGGGACCGGCCAGGGCACCGCCCGCTGCGATCAGGACGATTGCCAGGATGAACGCCGGAAGCGGCGCGGCTTTGCGCATGGACCTCTCCCCCCAGGGCGATGATTAACACAGGTTAACAAAGCCCCGCCCGCTTGGGGAGCCGAAAGCGCGCCCGATCGCGTCGGGGTGCAGCGCTCGCGGTCTTGTGACTTGGCGTGGCGGGTCTACGCACCAATGTTATGACGACGCGTCTGAAAGGAAACCGCCATGCGCCTCGCCCTGACCGTCGCCCTATCGGCTTGCGCCTTCACTGCCGCCGCCTGCGCTCAGGAGGCTGGCGACTATGTCGCGCCCGCCGGGGCCGAGGCGTCCTTGCCGGACGGGCTGGCGCAGGCCGTTTTTGCGTCAGGGTGTTTCTGGTGCACCGAGGCTGATTTTGAAAAGCTCGACGGTGTGGTCGAAGTGGTCTCCGGCTTTTCCGGCGGGACTGAGGAGAACCCCGGCTATTATGAAGTCGTGCGCGGCGAGACCGGGCACACAGAGGCCGCGCGTGTGATTTTTGACCCGGCGCAGGTGAGCTATGAAGCGCTGCTGGATCATTACTGGGTAAATGTCGATCCGTTCGACGGCCAGGGCCAGTTCTGTGATCGCGGTGCCAGCTATGCGCCCTTCATCTTCCCGGACGGCGAGGCCCAGGCCGAGGCGGCGCGCGCCAGCCTCGTCGCCGTGGAGGCCCGCTTTGAGCGTACAGTGGCCGTGGAGATCGAGCCACTCGCCATGTTCTGGC
>Ga0136600_1001260_pt1 | contig 11876 bp, 12 predicted proteins | sample AntRauMFilla2698_FD_104634 | JGI IMG/M metagenome (GOLD analysis project Ga0136600, IMG submission 104634) | Saline lake microbial communities from Rauer Islands, Antarctica - Metagenome Filla 2 #698 | ecosystem: Environmental > Aquatic > Non-marine Saline and Alkaline > Saline | place...
AGACAATGGTCAGCCCCTACTTTTTACAACCAGGAAAATGAACTCTCTGAAATTAGCAACTAGCTCGTTAAAGCTACTCACATTTAACAATCTCTTCAATAAATATATTGGGCGTAAATAAAAGGCCTTAACACTATAGAGCCTTATTTTCTTTAAATCACTCCCCGTCAAAAGACCATTACCAAGGGCACCATCTCTTCCCAAGCTATCAAAGCCCTCAAAGTCTGCCCCTGATTCCCCCGCCCTCTCCCTTATCACCGAGCCAGGTAAGGGGGAAGCAATATTAAAAGAAGCGAAATCTAACTTTAACTTTTTTGCGTACTGAACTTTATTTAAATTTTCCTCATAGGTTTCCCCACTTAAACCAATTATAAAGTCACCACAAACCTTGATTTTATTTTCATGACAGAAAGCCACGAGTTCCTCCAACTTGGTCCCATTTACGTGCCTCCCGTACTTCTTAAGAGACACAAGGTCATTAGACTCAACACCGACTACAATAGTATGGCAGCCAGAGCGCGCCATTAAGTCAACTAACTCTCTATCAAACTGGTTAGGATGGAAGTAGCAAGACCACTTAAGATTCATCTTAGAATTAACCATTTCTTCTAAAACTTTTTTTACAACTAACGTAGGAAGCCCAAAGCTTCTGTCAGCAAAGTAGATTTCTTTTACTCCAAGGCTTTTAACATACCTTAACTCTGAAATAACCTCTTCAGCGCTTCGTACCCAATAAGGAAATTTTCTCAATACGCAATAGGAGCAACTATAGGGACAGCCCCAATTGATAAAAACACTTGTGTAAACCTTTTCTTTTATAAAAGGCCACCTATATTTTTTATCCAAAAAAAGTTCATGTCGAGGCATTCTAATTGTCGAGGACTTAGGAGATTTTCGATCAACTGCCTTAAGCTGTTCATCTGAGTTTAACAAACCCTTTTCATCAGTAATTCCCAATTCTGAATCGTAAATAAACTCAAGGGGATTATCTAAAATAAAATCAACAATACCTTCTGACTGCTCCCTTCTACTTTTTTCTATAAAAGGAGCACCGAAGGCGACAATTTTAATTAGTGGAAATCTAGTTTTTATTTTCTTACATAATCCCAAGTCCGACTGAAAGTAATTCTCCCCAATACAAATAAATATTGTGCCATACGAATTTTGAGCAAGTCTTACTAAGACTTCCGTTTCGTTTATCTCATTAATTACGCAATCCCAAAAGTCTATCTCTACCTCTTGAGAAAAGTTTCCTGACATTAGTACAAAATCATAAGGCTGATAAATGTAATGGCCCTTACTTTCAATATTACAATCAAATGTTCTAATGAGCCTTACCCCCGATGGACAAGGGGGGTTCAAGAATAGAACATTCTTATGATATAGTTTTTGCATGTCTAAATTTTATCATACGACTGCAGCAAAGCACGCAAATAATATATGCTGCATATGTCAAACTCAAAGCAATGCATCCTTCTACAAGACAGTAGACGGTTATAATTTAATCAAGTGCAAGAGATGCTCTCTTGTTTTCTTGGAGCATTCTCATGGTAATCAAGAAGAGTTCTTCAAGGATTCTCAAAGCAAAGAATCTGTAGAGTTTTGGTCTCTACCCAACTATTTTACAAAGTATAAAGGTGTTTTTGAATTCTTCTTTAATCAACGAATCTCTCGTCTAAAGGACTATAATTTCACGGGTAAAAGAATTTTTGATATTGGACTTGGTTATGGCTTATGGGCTGAGCACCTTATCAAAGAAGGGTACGATGTTAGTGGTATAGAGCCCGACAATGATGCGTTTAACCATATTAATCAGACAAGCCAAATATCCTCATCTAATGCGACTATAGAAGAGTACCAATTCAAAAAAGAATTTGACCTTATCACAATGTTTGACGTCTTGGAACATCTGCAAAAGCCAGACCAAGTTCTAAAAAAGCTTCACCAAAATCTATCTCATGACGGATTATTATATTTGCAAGTACCTGATGTCCTAGGCTTAAGGGTTCCCTATGGCCACAATTTAGGCCTTCCCTATCATTTGTGGCAATTTAATAAAAAAAGTATTCACAAATTACTCTCAAATAATCAATTCGAAATACTTAACATCTGGACAGGAAATCAAGGTATAATTGGACAGATGGAGAGGGGTACTTTTTCAATTTTTAAGAGAGCTCTTTGGGCAGGAGCTAATCGACTTAAACTGGGAAATCGAATTCAGGTTTTAGCGAAGAGACGATAAATGCAAGAAATTAAAAAAGCTGAAAAATATTTTCTTACGACTACTACTGAAGGTTGCGCCACCAACCTCATTGAAAATGCAAACTATAGAAAAATCTTAGATAATGCCTCCTCTGTAGAAACCAAACGCCCTGAAGAAGCTGATATTATCATCATCAATACATGCGCCTTTACTCAAAACCAAGAGGACCGAAGTGTTGATAAGATTAAAGAACTACAAAGCACCTATCCAAGTTCGAAAGTTATCGTTGGTGGATGCCTAACGAAGATCAATCCAAAAAGACTAAAGGAACATTATAAAGAAGAAGCTTTTAATCCTGGGGACTATGAAAACTTCTCAAAGATTCTAGATGTTAGCTATGACCCAACATCTGACAAAGTAAACTTCTTTGACGATGCTGACTTTAACGAGCTCAGCCTGTCCCATAACTTCCTCTTCAAGGTTAGAAAGGTTTACTTTTCTCTAGAGGGATTATTGGGGAAAAGGCTAAACCCTATTCACAACATTATTAAGTCAGCTGTTATTAACGAGGAATTCTTTACTATTCAAGTTTCTCAAGGTTGTGCAGGAAAATGTACTTTTTGTGCCATTAAGTTTGCTAAAGGCCATGTTAAAAGCAAACCAATTGTTCAAATATTACACGAGTTTCAAAGAGGGCTTCAAAATGGGTATAAGAAGTTTTGGTTGCTTGGCGATGATATTGGCTGCTATGGAATAGACTTAGGCTCAGATATTATGCAGCTATTGAGAGAAATTCTAGAGCTGCCGCATGATTTTGAATTGGTTATTAACTACTTTGAACCCTTTTTTCTCGTTAAGCATGAGAGCGAAATACAAGATATTTTCAGGGACAGGCGAATTATTAATGTCAATATCCCTATTCAAAGTGGAAATGATCAAATCATAAAAGCGATGGGTAGAGACTATAAGATATATGATGTAGCGAGGGTAATAAGAAAGATAAAAGCTGCCAACCCAAATATTGCTATTAAGACAAATATTATTTTTGGCTTTCCCGGAGAATCCTATTCGGCATTTAAAGACTCCATCAAAGCCCTCTCTTTATTTGATGCTATATATGCTCTAAGATATACGCCAAGACCAAGGACAAGATCTTTTAGCATGAAGACATTTATCGATAAAGAAGAACTCTCCCTAAGAAATCTTGAAATTCAAACAAGAGTTATTATGAGGCATATTATTGTTTCTTTTAGATCAATCGCAAGGGTCTTGATTAGAGAGTAAGTTAATACTTGCTTTGTAATTCGCTAGGACAAGCAGAAACTTGAAATATAGACTGGTCGTGACTTTCAATTTGTAATATGTAGCCTCTTGAGTCAACTTCATTTACGCTGAATCTCCTCGTTTTATTAAGACCTTGCTCTGGAAAAGACATAAAAATTATTTTTTTATCGAGGAGATATCTACCCGTAATTTCAACTTTCGTGTTTTGCTCATCAAAGTACGTTATTGCAGGATTAGGTACTGACCAAAATAAGAACTCTCCCTTATCCTTGAACCTCATTACCAAAAAATCACCGTCCCCCTGTTTGCAATAGAAACCTTCAACTAACTTAGGCTTAGGAACTGTAATCATTTTACCTGTTTTTAAGTCCGGAAACTTGGTGCCACTCTCTCCGCTAACTTCAACTTTATCTTTTTCGTACTTGGAAAGCATATCGAGATCAGCCCTTAAGTCTTTAACCTGAGCTTCCATTTTATCAATATTTTCTTGGAATTCATTGATCTTATCTTTTTGAAGATAAATGAAAAACATTATTACTCCAAAGAAGACAATGGAGATGATGCCATAAAGAATTGATGATGAACCATTTGCTGATTTTTTTCCGACCATGTTCCAATTATCCCTTTAATATGGTTTTGTATCAATAAGAATAAATATACCAAAAACAAATATTGACCATACCCGAGTAAAGCAATCTACTTCAAGTCATACCAGTTTTCCCCAGTACCCATATCAACAAGTAAAGGTACTTCCAGTGAAACAACACTCTCCATGCCATTTTTAACTATTACCTGCATTTCTTCTAGTTCCCCTTTAGGGACTTCGAAAATCAATTCATCATGAACCTGAAGAATACATTTTGCTGAGAGGTTTTTGCTCTGGATTTCCATGTCTATTTTAATCATCGCAAGCTTAATAATATCCGCTGCCGTTCCCTGAATAGGACTGTTAATGGCCACTCGCTCTGCCATTGATTTAACAGTTCTATTTTTAGAGTATATATCTGGAAGAAACCTCTTTCTTCCCATCATTGTTTCTGCATATCCATTTTTCTCAGCCTTTTCTTTTAAACTGTCCAAGTAGGATTTAACTCTTTCAAATCTTTCAAAATAGCTTGTTATATATTCTTTCGCTTCCTTTCTTGATATTTTTAATTGAGCGGCTAGTCCAAAAGAACTTTGACCATACATTAAGCCAAAGTTAACGGCTTTCGCTTTGGAACGCTCCTCTGATGTTACTTTATCAAGAGGAACACCCATTATTTCAGAGGCTGTTTGCTTATGAATATCCTCTCCGTTTTTAAAGGCTTCTAGCATAATGGGGTCTCCCGAAAGATGGGCAAGGAGCCTCAATTCTACCTGTGAATAGTCAGCTCCCAGTAGAACATTCCCCTTTTCGGCAACAAAGGCTTTTCGTATTTTACGTCCTAGTGGCGTCCTGATTGGAATATTTTGAAGGTTAGGGTTATTAGATGAGAGTCTTCCTGTTGCCGCCACATGCTGATTGAAGTGGGTATGTAAGCGTTTATCTTTTTCATGAACGAGGAGAGGCAAAGTTTTTATATATGTTGATAAAAGCTTTCCGAGTTCTCTGTGCTTTAAAATCAAACCTGGAATTGGCGATAACCCCTTTGAGTCTAATGTCTCTAAAACATCCGAATCGGTCGAAAAGCCTGTTTTTGTTTTCTTGATCACTGGGAGTTCCAGCTTACCAAAGAGAAGCTCGCCCACTTGCTTAGGTGACTTTAAATTTATCTCATCCCCATCATTTAATTGATGAACCTCAGCCTCAATATTACCAATTGCTTCCTCCAGCTCTCCTTCCATATTGGCAAGAAAGCTCTTGTCCAAACTCACCCCCCTTCTCTCCATTTTGGATAAAATAGAAAACATGGGTTCATCAAGTTCGGTGTATATACTTGTTAAGTCTTTCTCTGTTAGTTCAGATTTTAAAATATTAAATAATCTAAAAGTAAGACATGCCCTTTCGCTCGTGAATTGTACCTTGTCCTCAATATCCATTTCGCTTAGGTAGGGATCTTTTTTATTTCTAGGAAGAATTGTGTGATCAAAGTAAGTTTTTGCTAGCGTTGCAAAATCGTGCCTGCTACCAGGGTCTACTATGTAGTGAGCCTGTGAAGTATCAAACTTACGGCATTTAATATCTATTGAGTTTTCCAATGCAAAAAAAGTGTCTCTCTTCCAGTGCTCTGAGGAGACCTCTAAATCAGAATCCCCCCATGCTTTCTCCAGTAGCCTTATTGCATCTTCTCTTTGGTTTTCTTTTCCATCTATATTCAAAATATAGGAAAGTTCACCATCTACACTTAACGCGATTAAACTGAGCTCACGATTAAAGATATCACCCGAATTATATTCAGTATGAACGGCCACTGACTCACACGAAGAGAGCACCTCTACAACTGCTTCAATTTCTTTTTTATTTTTTATGAGTTTGGCATTAAAGCTTAAGGCCAAACTGGAGAATTTATTATTTGATTCTTCAGCATCATGCTCTGCCTTTTTTAGATCATTGAGCTTATTAATTTGGTTTTTAAAGCCAAGATCCTGCAAAAACGTAATGAGCTCTTCACTAGGGTAAAATTTCACTTCTACATCTTCAGACTTAATATCTAAATCTATATCAGTGACAATCTTAATAAGGTCTCGGCTAAGGAGACCTTCCTCTAGGTGCTCGCTGAAAGCAGTCGTAAGTTTTTTCCCTGTAAAGCTGTCTTTCACTTCGATACATTTGTCGAGAGTATCGTGCTCGGCCAATAGCTTGGCTGCGCCCTTTGCACCAATTCCCCGCATTCCTGGGATGTTGTCCGATGAATCACCAACCATAGAAAGGTAATCTATAATTTGGTCAGGCCTAACCCCCATCTTTTCTACAACAGCTTTCTCATCATAGATTTTATCTTTCATCGTATCGAGCATCTTTATATTCCCGCCCACGAACTGCATGAGGTCTTTGTCTCCACTTGCGATAAGGATTTCATCAAAGTCTTCTCTCCACTGACACACAGCTGAGCCAATGAGATCATCTGCCTCATATTTTTCATTTTCCACAGAGGGCAATTCCATTTTGGTAATGAGCTCTTTAATTAAGGAAAATTGAGGAATGAGATCTTCAGGTGGCTCTGACCGATTTGCTTTATATTGATCATACATTTCATTTCGAAAGGAACCGCCAGAGGTATCTCGGGCCATTAAAATATGAGTTGGTCGGTACTGAGACATCAGCTTTAAAAACATACTCAAGACACCATAAACGGCATTGACTGGTGTTCCATCTGGTGCACTTAATGGTCGGATAGCGAAAAATGCTCGGAAAATGAAATTACTAACATCGACAACGATTAATCTCTTCATAAGTATGAACCCCAAATTAAATTTGGGTCACTTTAGCAAAGCCTATGACGTTGGGGAAATTTTATGCGGTGGGTGCACCACTTTCTGGGAACCAGGTCGTTTCTCTCTTCTTTTTCTTAACGAGCTTAGACCCATCATGACCCATGACAGTAGTATCTGCCATGACATCACCAAGCCTATGACCGGAATCAAGCTTAAAGAGAAAGAAAACCTCAAGCACAAGTAAAAATATTGCTGCAACAAAAGCTAAAATCGGACCTATTATGGGAAAGACTCCAAGGCAAAGTGGAACCAAAATTGGGATATTCCTAATAATAGATTGCTTGATATTACAGGGTGTTCCATCCTCTAGAGAGATCACTTGGAACCCCATAAACTTCTTTCCAACCGACTGGCCATTTTGAAGGCTATCAGAAACGGCGACATAAACGATGCTTAGAATCAAGCCGAGAGGATAGGAAAAAACCAGAAGGACCAAAACGATAAAGAGATCTATTCCCTTTGCGATTAGACGTGAAATCCTGGCCCTATTGATGGCTTGCTTTAAAAAGTATCTTCTCTTCATGTACTCTATTCTATCCTATTGAATTCTCGTAAAAATACCGGAATTTTTTGCTACATGCCAAACCTTAGTCAACCTTTATAATACTTACCAATTAAGGTAAAGTATCCTAATCTGTGGCACTAATTTTATAAGCCCTAAATTAAGGATAATAATATGAGTAATGTTGGTAAAGTCGATAAAGAGTCATTTGAGCAGTCCGTCCTAAAAGCCGATGGTCCAATAATCGTAGATTTCTGGGCCGAGTGGTGTGGTCCTTGTCGCTCACTTGCACCTATTTTGGATGAAGTTGCTACTGAAATGGATGGTAAGGCCACCGTTTTAAAATGTAATGTGGATGAAAATGGCGAGCTTGCTCAACAATATGGCATTCGCGGTATCCCAACAATGATCTTCTTCAAAAGTGGAGAAGCGGCAAAAACACTAGTTGGACTACAAACCAAAGAAGAAATTAAAAAACAGATAGAAGAACTTTCGTAAGTGGAATTTATTCTCAACTCCTTTAATGAAGCCAAGAAGACTCTCGATGACACTCTTGAGGACAAGGTATTTCTTGGCACTCTGAGCGACTCCGTAAACGCCCTTGTTCATTGCTTCAAAAGTGAGGGCAGAGTAATGAGTTGCGGTAATGGAGGCTCCCTCTGCGACTCTATGCACTTTGCTGAAGAGCTTACAGGCCGCTACAGGAAAGATAGACGTCCTCTCGGAGCGACTTCCATAATGGATCCGAGCCATATGAGCTGTGTAGCAAATGACTTCGGTTATAACTTCGTTTTTAGTCGTTTTGTTGAAGGCTGGGGTAGAGGTGGAGACATTCTTCTCGCAATTTCTACATCAGGCAATTCTGAAAACGTCATTAATGCTGTAAACTCTGCAAAAGCAGCTAATATGAAAACAATAGGACTTCTGGGTAAAGACGGTGGCAAGTTAAAAGGAATGGTGGACTACCCTCTTGTGGTACCTAGCCAAATAACAGACCGTATCCAAGAGATTCACATAAAATGTATCCACATACTCATTGAAGGCGTTGAAAGAGAGCTATTTCCGGAAAATTACTAGATTTTTACCCTGTAAAAAATCCTAATCCTATTTCCATTTTGTACCAACCTTGAGAGCTTGTGCTCATGAGAGGATTATTAATTTTTAAGTATTTAGTTCTGGTCACTATTTCCCTTACTTTAGGGCAAGTGGCATCCGCTCAAGAGCACAATCACGCAACAACACTGTCCCCAGAGCAAGAAAAACTCCTATTCTTAGGCGTCAAAGACGGCCGTAAATCTAGGGACTTAACGACTTGGAATGAGTGCAGAGGGGACGTAGAAGCCTACTTCTTGGGATCCAAGTGCTCTAAAGAAAGAGTGATATCACCTACTTTAAAGAAGTACATCAACTCTGACTTCTTAAGCTGCGTAAACGAAGCCCTTCTCTTTAGTGGTAGAGACAATACAAGTGAAATTGAAATCAGCCACAAGGGTATTATGGCCGACGTTCGCCACTCTCCACTTAGTCTCCATTCATTTGGTCGTGCAATAGACATTCACTCTATTAAAGTTCGCTATAGCATATTCAGGAGAGAAAGCTTCAACTTCGAAGCTGATGGAGATGCAAGCTTTTTTTCAACTCTTAGGTTGTGTTGGGGAAGAGTCATTCTTGAGAAAAACCAATGCCCACTTTTTGAAAATAAGTTTGAACTGACAGGAACAATTGGCAAAGAAGATGAGGATCATCAAAAGCATCTCCATTTGTCTGTGCCTTTCTGTCAAAGTGGTAACTACAGTGAAGATTATTTTATTAGATAATTCAAAGGAAGTGAGAGAATGAAACCATTATTTATGTTCACCATACTTTGTCTTCTTAACCTTACTAACGTTTTTTCTAACGGCTATAAAGGATTAGAAAACTTAAAGTTTACGGACCTTCAAAAGTCGAAACACCTTTCTGAGTCAAAAAGCTTCTCTGAAATAGGGCGAAGCTGCTTACTTCAATATAGAAAAGAGCACCTTGAATTTTACAAAAACCACTGTGTTTCAGGCACAAGAGGAGTTTTCAGAAGACGCTCTTTTAGTGTGTGTTTATCAAAGTTTTACGGTGACAGAAAGTTTTCCAAAAAAAGATTCCAAAGAAGAGCTGATGGCCGCTTTCTCCAATACCTTGGTTCGGAGCTCGATAAATGGGACTTTCCTGAAGAGTGGATGGATGAAATGGAGAGCATTAGCTGCGTAGGAATGGCCCTTAAATGTCTTGAAAAGTCATTTAAAGAGACTGATCAAAGAGATACTTGGGAGGTAATCCGAAAGTTTACTCTTACAAATGCAAGTGGCGGCACGGCACTCCAAGAAGCACTCAGAGTACTTGGTTGGAAGGTAATGTACTGGAACCCTGCCTCAAAGAATTCTTTAATCGAAAGAGCTACTAAGTGGGATGCTGAGGAAAAAGGCTGGCAATCAAAAGGTTGGCACGCATACCGATACAACTCAATCCTTACTAAAGGCACCTACTGGTTTAACAAAGTTGATGACTACAGCACCTTGGTTGGCTTTGAAAAAGAAATTCCAAGGTACCTACAAAGTGTACCTTTTTGGATAGGTACTGCTCACACTGGCTATCACGTATTTCCTGGTACCTTCCAAGAAGTTGTGGAAGCACACAGTACTCGAGAAATCACCAGCAAAGACAACCTAGAATTTAGTAACTTTAATCCACTCAATGGAGAAGGTCCTAAGTGGACCGGTAGCGAGAAGTATCGATCTGGTTTAATTGCTGTCCCACCAAGCTATTAATAAATACATCATTCAAAACGCTTAAGGCCGAGACTTTTGCTCGCCTTAAGCGGAATTCTTTTCCCCGTCCAATAAAATTGCCCACTTATCTCTAGCTTCTAGTAAAATAATTAAATATAGAGTTTTTTGCATTTATCTCAAAACAGGAGATCAGAGATCATGGAAGGTTCAGCCGAGGGATCAGCAGTTTTAACAAGTGTAAATACACTCGCAGACTTTATTCAAAGTGGCGGTGTTTTTATGTGGGTCATTATCATTATATGGGCCGTAGGAATTGCTATTAGTCTAGAAAGATTCATGAAGTTAAATTTTAAGTTTGATGTAGATGGTTCTTCATTTATGAATGAACTTCAAAGGTATATCTTATCAAATGATATTCAAGGTGCCATTCGAGTTTGTTCAGGATCTATGGCCGCCTTGCCAAAAGTTCTTAAGAGTGGATTAAAGCGAGCATCACAAAATACGGAACAAATTCAAAACGCCATAGATGCTACGGCTCTTGAGGTTATCCCAAAGGTAGAACTAAGACTAAACTACCTTCAAATGATTGCGAATATTTCGACCTTATTTGGTCTTCTTGGAACTATTCAAGGTCTTATTCAGTCTTTTTCTGCGGTAGCCTCAGCAGACCCAGCTCAAAAAGCTGAATTACTGGCCACAGGTATTTCTAAGGCAATGAACACTACATTCCTAGGCTTACTAGCAGCAATTTCAATTATGATGCTTCACACTTTCCTTAGTTCAAAGTCTGACAAAATTATCAATGAGATCGATGAGTTTTCTGTAAAGCTACTTGATCTTCTTGGAACTAAAAACGAAAAAGTTTAGAGTAGGATAAGACCGTGTTAAGAGCACCAAGTAGAAGAAAAAGAAAAGACCCACCTCAGAGGCTGAATCTAATTCCTATATTAGATGCAGTCTTTATTTTTATTTTCTTCCTTCTTATGTCAGCAAACTTTATCAAGATATATGAAGTTCAAAGTGATGTTCCTATTATTTCTACAACGCCACCAAGTAACAAAAAGCCCCTGGCACTAACATTAAGAGTTAATGCTACTGGAATAACCTTATTTAAAGGAGTGCCCTCTAAAGCCATTAAGAGAATTCAGAAGACAGCATCCGGTGACTATGATCTAGAAGCCCTACACTCTTATGTCATCAATGTGAAACAGAACTACAAGAAAGAGAGATCTATAATTCTTGAGCCCATCGTGGATATTGAATATGACATCATTGTAAAAATTATGGATGCCGTCAGACTCTACCGAAACACTGATGAGAAAGTATGGCTAAAAGATAAAGACGGTGCTGATGTTCAAGCAAAGTACCTTTTTGATAAAATTGTTTTTGGAAACATAAGAAGCTAGGCAAGACTAATGAGACTAAACCGTTCCATTCGAAATAGAGGAAGAAGAAAGAAGAGCGTACCTATCGATCTCGATATAACTTCGCTACTTGATATCCTCGTCATTATGCTTGTATTTCTATTAAAGAGCTATAATTCGACTGGCCTTATTTTAAACGTACCTAAAGACATTACTCTTCCCTCTTCAAACTCCCAGGATATAAATACCGCAGGTGTTGTCGTTCAGGTAAGCCCAACCACTATCTGGGTCGATAACCAAGTGATTTTAGATAAAGAAGAAACCCAAGGAAAGGTCTATGATTATGG
>Ga0136600_1001268_pt1 | contig 11819 bp, 20 predicted proteins | sample AntRauMFilla2698_FD_104634 | JGI IMG/M metagenome (GOLD analysis project Ga0136600, IMG submission 104634) | Saline lake microbial communities from Rauer Islands, Antarctica - Metagenome Filla 2 #698 | ecosystem: Environmental > Aquatic > Non-marine Saline and Alkaline > Saline | place...
GCTCAAGCTCCGACACTTTTGGCGGCAAATGCTCAAGTTGATTAACCCTGTAATTAAGGTTATGTAGGTCTTTTTCCAAATCGTTAACGCGCCCAGGTATTGAGTCCATGGGATCTTCCATTCAGTGCCAGCCTTGCCGTTAAATGTGTGGGCATTATAGCACCTCACTTACTAAGAATCTTTCCAAGCAACCCTGACCCGCTGATTTCCTTTGTAATCTTTTCAGCACTGCGGCCAATTACGTAGCCGCCAAGGCCCAGTTTAATTAAGCCGAACAAAGACAGTATGGCTTCTTCGGACAGGTTCTCAGGTGTGTACCCGAACCAGTAAGCACCGACCAGAAAGCTAAACCACACCATTGTCAGCGGTCGCCAGTTTCTTTGCAGCCATGACTCGCCACTGGCTTCGGCCTGCACAGCCTGCCCGCGAACCTCTAGCCGGGTCTGCTCTAGTTGCGCCTCAATTTCGCGTATCTTGACAGCGGCTTGTGGGTCAGACTTTATTGCCGCGGCTACGGCGTCGGGTGTGCTGTCTACGCCGAGCGCACTGGCAAGCATTGACCCAACTGCGCCACCAGCAGGCCCGGCAAGCATTGACCCTGCCATGGGTGCGACAGAGCCTACAACGTCTTTTATCTTATCCCATGCGCTCATAGTCAGCCCGCCTTCAGCGACTTAACAGCCGCGATTAAACTTGTGTACTTGCCGCTAATGCGACCCCATGTTGCAGGCGAGCCCATTAACTCATTGGGCCGCACGCCAAGGTGAAACATAACCTGTTCCTGCCCTTGGTTGTTGCGCGTGTCCGAGTAGACGCCGACGCCAGTAAAGCCAATGGCTATCGCTTCGTGTACCACCCCTTCAGCTTGCTGTCGGCTGTAGACGCCGCTGATAAAGCAATCGACGGCTAGCACTTCGCCCCATTCATCAATGTTATGCTCTGACATCTTGCCCACGCCAAGGTTGCGCCCGAGCGCGTACTCGCTTGCTGATATTGCAATTGGCCGGCCTAGGCGAAACCTTAGAACATCTAGCATAGTGACTAGGCGCGGGCTCATGTCTTCGGCCCAGTCGCGGAACTCTTCTTGGCTGAAATGTTGCATGTAGACCATGTTGGCTACTCCTTTACGTTGTCATACTCGTCATTCTTGAGCCATGGAAACAGCCCCACAAACAAGCCTTCCCGAGTCAGGGCAAACCAGACAAGCCGCAAATGGTTTATGCGATTGCTGGCGTCAACGGGTGCGCTCTTGCGCCGGACAAATACATGAAAAATGACAAGCAGCCCAAGCACAGACGGCAGCGCCATAAACGCACACAGGACGGCCAGCGCGATCACCACGGCGTCGGCACCGTGTAACTGAGCGCGACGTAATCCAGCCCCGTATTAGGTTCGTGGATGCCTGCGCTGCTGTGGTGGACGAACTCAACGCGAAACACGCTGCTGAAATCCACCCCCACCCCGAGCCGGTAGTTGGTGCGCCCGACAAGGTTCGATCCGCTGTTGTAGCTGGCCCCGATCCGCATGTATGGCTCTATGCCCTTCGCGCCCCAGCCGGGTGTTGTGATGTAGGACAGGGAATAGACCTGAAACTGATCCTGCCGCCCGTTCTTCGTCCGGCCACCTTCCGTCAGTGCTGCCGATGCCTCCCAGCCTTCGCGGTTGTAGGCCACTTCTGCGGTTTTCAGGTGCGAGTTAATCACCGTCTTGCCGATGCCGATATGAACCGTATCCGCCTCGGACTTGGCGGCGTATCCGGCTGCGATGAGTATTACGACAAAAAGCGCTACTGCTATTCCGGTTTTGTTCATGGCCATACAACCTCGCTCAAGTCCGTTAGTGTGCCGTCTTGAACCTGCGCGGCATACTGACCCTCTGCTGCGATAAGCTGCACACGGCGAACGCCAATGGCCCTGTATGCGTCAATCACATCAGTCAGTGGGTGATTAGCGTGAAACACATTGTCAGCGTCTTTCCACGAGATAAACTCGTTTGCGCCTGCGTCGGTCATAAAATCAATAGACTCGGCAATAGCCTGCCGGTTGCCGGGGTCGCCTGCGTAGCGGATGCCGTTGATGGTTACGCCTTGAAGCTCTTGGGCTTTGCGAGCTTGCGTTAGCCGCTGCAAAAGCTGGTCGGTCGTTGGTTTGTTGCGATCTGCAATAATCTGATCAAATCGTTCTTTTGTAATCTCAGTCAGGCCAACGTGATTTTTCAATATTGGATTAACAAGTAACTCGCCGCTTTCTGATTTGTAAAAATTATCCATTATCTTAACTCCGTCCAGTCTCTTAACTGTGTAGCGACTACAGCAAAACTATAAGTAGATTCGGGGGGTATAATCGGATTCCACTGAGTCCTAATGGTTGACTCTGAGTTAAATCCGATAATTAAACCGTCTATTGTAAACGGTTGGTTATCGGAAGTTGTAGCTTGCACGTTAACGGACATTGCGCGTAGAGTATTATTAGTATACGTGACCCCCGGGGAACGTGAAGGCGCGACCCATCCTTGACCAAGCCCAACTGGCGCGTTAAACCACTTAGTCAAAAGCGTTACGGTTGCGCTTACAGTTTCATCAACCAAAGATTTGCTAGTCGTTCCGCCCGCGTGAGCCTGGTTAACAATTACGTTCCCACTGTCCGTTATAACCTCAACCGTAAACAGCTTGTCATTGCTAGCCGTCCCCGTTACTTGCACAACGTCGCCAATCTCAAGGCCGATAGAGCCGATGCCGGTTAGTGCAATGTTGTTGGTTGAGTTGGTGAAGGTGGCCGTTCCCGTTACCGTTGTTTCGTTAGGGCTTTCTGTGCGTGTGGCAATAAGCCCGTCAACCTCAGTCTCAGTGTAGGTTGTGGCTTTGTCTGCTTTGGCGTCCACTTTCGCCTGCGTTGGTATCAGCTCCCAGTTGACCCCGCCGTCAGTATCGGGGTCAGAACTTCCATCCCCACCGGTTTTCAATCTGTAAACACCCACGTCTGTCGTGACCACAGAACCGTCAAAGTATTCTTGTGCAGTATTCCATTCGGCAATTCCCCTCTGATGCAAATACGCAATCAGCTGACCGAGCGTAAACGCCAGACCGTTAAAATCCTGCTTCGTTGGATTCTCGTTCACGCCAACAATGCCCCACCCTCGCAGTAGGTCCAGGGTAATGTTCCCGTCCAGCGTGTCTGACTGTGTTGTAGCGCCAAAAACCGTTCGTTCAGTGCCCAGAGAGTCAGCAGCAAACGCTCTTACGTTGCCGTTATATCTATCAATCTTCGCCATTAGATCACCACCTTGTTAGCAAACCTGCCGCCTGGCTGGTTGGTTAAATCAAATTTATCTGCAAACGGCAGAGCGTTTACGTTGTCGGAAAACCCGAACGTCTCGCCCGGACCTGCTTGCACAATTACCCCGTACCTTACGCCCTGCGGCTTGGGCAATAAATCCAATCGAATTATAGCCCGCAATTGGTCAAGGTTAAACTGCGGCGAAACATACAGATTAAGCGTCATATCCTTTCTGTCAATGACGTAAGCTAGGCCGTCGAAAAGAGTATTAACTGCAAGCTGAATCGACAGCCCCTGGTCATCTACGATATAAGGCCCGCCCACGTTCTTTGAAATCTTGGCGCGAATAAAAAACCGGTAAGCCGAGTCGTCAAGCTGCAAGCTGGTATGGGCACGTTCAAACTTATCCTGAAACGTAGCCCTGTCTGCCACCTGCAAAAACTTATCATCAAAGCCGCGAGAATTCGGATTCTCATCAAAGCCAAATGCAATTTTAGGGACGATAAATGGAATGGTTCTGCTTATGCCGACAATGCGCCCAATGATGTCTAGCCTATCGCCTGTCGCGTTATCAAGATCAAACTCTTCACTAAATGAATCAATCCACTCAAACGTTTTACGCCACACGCCGGCTTTGAATGCTATCTCGGCATTAGCCTTGGGCTTTTCCCAATACTGCTTAATTAGCAGGTTGACGTAATCTGATTCGAAGCTCATTAAATGATCTCCGTTACGGCAACATCTCCGGCAACAATGCTGAATTTTTCATTAAGGTCTGACAGTATGCGCCCGTCTGTGTACGTCGCCCCGCTGTCACGGCTGATCTCTAAATTCGTTGGTATGAAACTTTCGCCGGCGTTAAACGCTAAGCGGTACAGGTCGCCAGCCAATAGGTTTTCACCGATATTAAAGGTTCTCGCTGCAATAGCCTGACTTATAAGCGCTTCGTCTACCGGGTTCGCGGCATCCTTTCTGGTGGCGTCTAACCGCACAAGTACCGGCACATCAACAGGCCGGTCGAACGTCATGCTGTGAACAATGGTAAACGTTGTGCCGTTAGGGCGTGTCACCGGCTCGCTAAAGGTTCCAGTAACAGTCCCCACCATACCCTTCCCGCCGGTCTTGTTCTTGGTCATAGTCTCGACAATATTGGCAACTGATCCGCCTTCGACAACGACCAACAAGCTGTGCCCCGGTATGCCGTCGGCGTCTGTTGTTGGTGTGTCGTTCTCGTAAACGGCCACGCCGGTTACGTTTGGCAGGCTTGCAAGTGCTGTGAACATGCGCCCGGTGCTAGATGACTGCGGCGTTTCTAAAGACCGGTTGCGACGAACGCGAAGTTCTTGATCTGTTTCTTCGTCAACGCCTACCGTAGCCGATGCCGGGTTTGTAACCGACTGCACGCCGATAACAACGGTAACAGGGTTGACGATGGTGTCAGGATCAGCGGCTATTGCGCCAAAGTTAACGGCAAACACAGTGACGGTTGTGGTCCCGGCAATTAGTGTTCTGGCTGCAAGCGTTGACCACGACTGCCCTAGGTCGTCTTCTACGGTGTAATCGACTGGCAGAGTAAGCGGTCTATCAGTTACAACCGTAACGTCCACCTGAGAGCGCGTGGCTGGCCTGCGCGTGATGCCTGACAGCTTTATGATTGAGTTAAGAGACTGACCAAGCGCAAAGTCTGGATCGCGTTGATTGTATTCAAGTGCGCCGAACGACTGCGAATCAAGAACTAGCTGTGCCTCTATGGCTACGCGCTGACCGTCAGGGCTGTTCGGCTCAAGGTTTATATCTTCGCCATAGATTACCCGGTAGCCCGCCGCCAGCTCGTCATAGATTTCCTGAAAGGTCTGTACCTGAATGCCGTCTGGCGTGAATCGTGGCGCTGTCATGCGGTGAGCTCCAGGGTCTGCAAATCTTGTTGCGTGAAAACGTCGGTATATTGGAGTTCGATTGTAACACCTCTATTGGCATTTCGCCGAATTATGCCAAGCCGCTGAATAGAGATCACGCCGTCAGTCTGCAATACGGTTGATTCTACTGCACGAAGCAAGCGGTTTTCTGTGCCAAGATTGCCCAGCAATTCAATCCAGTTTATGCCAAACGTTACGTTTAAATACCAGTCTCCACGAAACGAGCGCAGCCGAGTCAGCACGTTTTGCGCAATAGCGGCAGAGTCTCGTTTGTAAACCGCCCGCCCTTTACCAAACCGCCAATCAAGATCTTTGTCTAGCCCGCTAACGCGCATTATTGTGGCTCTCCCGTGTTACCCGGCCCGGTGTCGACGCCGCTGTGAGTGTGCGTGGTCAAACTGATGCCCTGTGAAACTATGTCGCTTGTGCTTGTCATGTCGCCACCACCTAAGCCGGAAAAGTTGCCCGCTGATATTGTGCCAGAGCAAATAATATTGCCGTTTACTTGCATGTCACCATTGAGTATAAAGTCGCCTGTAATCTCCATGTCGCCTTGCTGAACCAAGCTGCCTTGCCGGGTATAGTCACCATCCTGGTTCGTATCGCCAGTCTGCTGGATTACGCTTGGAATAGTGATTGCGCTGGCCAAAGGATTGACGCCAACAATAGCTAGACCATCGCTGTAATCGTGCATCCTGAATTCAGCCGGGCTCTGAAAGTCTACGCCGCCGTACCAACGGTCAAAACATCTCTCTGTGAGGATCAGCAGACAGTAATCGCCAACAGCTATTGGATACGCCGTGTGGCTTCCGCCGCCTTGCATAAATACCGGTGGCACTTCTACAAACTCGGTCAGCGCGATTGACCGTCCTTGGTACACTCTGTTAATCACTGGCTGAACACTGATAGTTTTTGACTGAACACCCGTAACTTTTGCAATGGTTGCCGTGTGCAGATTTGACAGCGCAAACTCAATTGCATCGTTCATCACGTCTATCAATTCGCGTTTAGTATTCATAGCACCACCGTTCCCGCGCCCAATCGCCCTGTGCATGTTTGCGACCAGGCATCGCCATAATTGTCACCGCTGTAGGTAATTGTTTCAATCTTGTATATGCCGTTCATGAAAGGCGCTGTAGTGCTCTCTAGCTGCACTCTAACGCCGATTTTTACCGTTGGGTTGATAAGCGTCTGGAACGTTACCAGCTTGCTATCACGCGTTGGCGTGCTAATCAATCCAGTGGCTGCGCTGACGATAGGAATAAACCGGCTTACTGATTCGTTTTCTTTGATGATGTACAGCAGCTCATTTTCCAAATACCAACTTTCATCCAGCGCTACCAGTGAATTTAAAAGCTCGGCGCTGTTGCCGATAAGAACTTTTGGGCGGGTCAGTACGGGCCGTGGTGAAATCTTGCCGATGCCTGTATTCACCATGTCGTTCAGGATCGCGTTAACTGACAGATCGCCGCCGATTACTGTGCGATTTGTAAAGCTGTTTTGAAAGTCCGTGCCACCGTCTTGTGATTCTATGATGGTGACAAGATCCGGTCCTTGGCGCTCGGTGCTACCTGTGAAGATGTTGCCCTTAAAGATCAGCTCTTGCCGGTCTTGATAGCCGCATGACAGCCGCACAGGTATACGTGCGCCTTGGTCCTCTGCGTCCCTTGCGAGAGCTAGGCGCTTGCGTTCTTCCATGTTGTAAATCTGGATGCGCGCCTTGTTTAGACTGCCCCTGATAGATTTATCGACTTCAAAGCTAATGCGCAAAGGTGGCTTTATGACTTCGGTGCGTGAGCCAATGTCAAATTCTAGGGTGTAGGTTCTGTTAAATCTTGGCGTGGTCAAAACTGCACCTCAACGCCACGGATAAGCTTCATGTCCGCAGCTTCCAGCAAATAGATCTCACACCGGCCCGCGCTAAAATCTTGTCGGGTAAACGGGTCTACGCCGTTGCCGCTGCGGTCAAGGCAGACAAAATCAAAAGGCTGATTCTGGCTAAGCATGTGCAGCACGCCAACCGATAGTTTTAAGCCAAACACACTTTTGTTTCCAAACTCTGCGTCAAACAGCCATACGCTTGTACGCGGGTAGAAGCGCAACACAAATTTAATCTCGCTCTGTTCAAACAATATGGTGTGCCGTTGGATCGGCTCGTCTGTTAGGTTCTGCAATTGCTTCATTAAAAACTTACTCCGACAAAATCACCAACAGAACTTAAAACAGACTGGGGCACCTCTTTGCCTTCCTGAACGCCCTTGTCCTTAGACCCTTCCGTCTGCCCGTTTGTGTTGCCTGACGGGTCGGGCGCTGGCCCAGTATCGGCAAACAAGGTTTCTGCAAACTGGAACTGCATTAGCTCCATGACAAAATCTAAAGCGTTCGTTTCGTTGTTTCGTGTCGTTTCCAATGACGTAATGTACATCTGCTTGTACGTCTTAAACGGCATGTCGATACTGATTAGTTGGTCAGAAGCCTGCGCCGCTTCCATGTCGTCAATAAATTTCTGAATGTTGCTTACGGCTGTATCGTCCTGCAATCCAAGGTATCCAGCTACCCTATCGCTGGCGTCAAGAAACGAGTCAACACGATCAACTGCGTTTATAAAGTCGTTAGCAAGGCCAGATACACGACTAAGCTGCGCTTGTGTCCTAGCTGGCGCATATTGCGTAATGCTGCCCACCTGAGTCTGTGCGGCTTGCAAAGCGGCAATTGCAGGATTGGGAAGTACAAACGTATCCGACACGTTACCCTCAATGGTCAAAACTAATGGGTCGCGTATAATGTGATCGTTAATGTGCGTGCCGTTTTCCAGAAAAGTAACCGGGATAGTGGCGCTTCTTTTTACAATCTCACGAACACGCGCCGCAGTTGTAAAACCGTTTATCCCAATGTCTTCTTCTTCGCTGTCGTTTTTAAACTGACCGCCCAAGTAGTCCCTGATTCTTCCCATTATCTGCTCTGCCTGTTGACTAGCTGATTTCGGGCATTGTTAAGCTCGCGCTGAACTCCGTCTGAAGCTGCCTGACCTGCACGCACTGGGTCGGATGTGCTTATGGTCATGTTAACAGTTTGATCGACTAAGCTGTATTGATCCATGATGCCGCTCCTTCCGCCTGGCTGTAACGCCTGACTAGCGCCCATAGCGTTAGCGTTTGAAGTGTCATTCTTTATAAAGTTAACGGCCCAATCGGGCAGGATGTTGAGTATTTTTTGCTGCAAGAAATCAAAAACACCGCTGAAGACTCTGCGGAAGGTTAAAGCAAATGTGTCTGTTATTTGCGTTAAGCCTTTGCCTATCTTGTCAAATCCCTCGCTAAAGTTGCCGACAATAATCTCTCCTATTCCAGAAAATATTGTAACGATCCCCTCAAACGAACCAAAGACTAAATCCTTGAGTGTTGCGAACGCTTCCTTAAATCCTTCAACAAGCGCAACCAGCGTTGGCTGTATGTCAAAGCCTAATGTTTCAAGCAAAAACTCTCTGATAAAAGACCTGCCACCTTGAAAGGCAACAATTAGATCATCTACCAAAACAACAACACCGGCAATGGCTGCGGCGGCAATAACAGCAGGCGAAAATACAAGCGCAAGCGCCCCGGCAAATCCTAATGTATAAACCTTGGCCAGCAAGAAGGCCGCACCTCCGGCAGCGATAAAAGGCGCAACCCGTATCAGCATGTCAACCAGCCCGCTGAGAACGCCCACAGTAGCCTTTACGCCGTCAACAATAAAATCCTTGTTAGCGGCCAGCAGGTTCATAAAGTCTTTTGTCATAGCTGTAAGCTCGGGCGCAAGACCTACAGAGATCAAGCGCTTTACTGCGTCCATGCCGAAACCTAACGCGCCCAGGGCGTCGTTGAAGTTCTCTGCACTCTTGACCTGCTCGGTCGTCAGAATGCCAAGACGCCTCGCTTCAGCACTCAACGCGCCTATCTGTGCGCCTGTTTTGCCCAGCATACTAAGCAGGCTTGAATCTATGCCCAGTGCCTCGGCAAACCCTTTTTGTTCATTCAGGGACAGGCCAAGCTGGCGGAACCGTGTCCCGACTTCTGCCAAAACTGTATCTGCCGATTTAACCTGGCCGTTGGCGTACCTAACGCTAATGCCCAAGCGCGAAAATTCTTCGCTGCCCTTCTGTGCGGCCTCGCCAATCTTGGTGCTTAAGCCTGCAATAGAAGAAAATAGCGCCTCGGTTGATGATTTGGATTGCTGCGCAACAAATGACAGCTCTTGCAGCTTCTCAACCGACACGCCGGTTTCTGCATTCAGGTTTATAAGAGGCTGTAGAGACTGGCTCGTACTTGCAGCAAACGCATTGATGCCGACGATGACACCGCCGAGCGCGGCACCTAGGCCGGCAAGCAATTTAATACCTTGGCCTAAGCTACCGTTATAGTTTTTTAGCGGATCAAGCGAGCCTTCAAAACCGAACTTTGTGATCAATTCCGTGACAACGGCCATAGGGTTAGCCTGTTCTGTTTACAATTCGCACAAGTATAGCACAGCAGCGGGCTGTGTCATCGAGCCCGCTGCGCTTCGTTTACATGGTACTGCTCAATGGCTGATGCGATTTCCTGGTACTCTATCGCGTCAAGAAAATCCCGGGTGTCCATCTGTCTTATTTCATCAAGCGTACCGTAACCATGTCGCACCAGAGCGTGCTCTATCATTGCCTGGTTGCTTAGGTTTGTACGCTTAATGATGTTGGGTTCAGACGATGGTGTCGGGACTGTTAGCCACCAAGGTTCCCTTTCAAAAAAGGGTATGAGTAAACCCCTAGCATGGTTGTAATAAAGATTACGTAGTCTTCCGGGAACTGGTCAAAGTGGCCTTTTAGCTTGCTGAGCTGCTGATCCTCATACAGTACAGTGTCTAAGATTACTTTCTCGACTGGCTCAAAATCCGCAGAGTCCAGAAACGAAAAGTCGCCTGCCTGGATCTCGCCTTGGCGCTTAGAGAAAAAAGCAAACACACGCCGCCGCTGGTTGTGCGTAACGGTCGTTAGCTTGTATTCCCGACCACTTGGCAAGGTTGCAGATTGGTCGTCGTGGATAGCTTTAAGCATGTCAATTGCTGTGTTTTGTTCGGTCATTGCTATTGTCCTTGTTTAACTATTGAGTTTACCGGCTTGCACTTCTTGCCCACCTGATACGCTAATCCTACAAAAACATACACTATAAGGCTTATTAAGAGCCAACCGCCCTCATAGCTGCCAATGTCCATGTGTAGCAAGCCTATCGTAAAAAGGCCAGCCGGTGCCGCCAGTAGGCCGGACATGAAAGCCCTCAAGGTTACAGCTTGTCCGTTGTGGCAGCAAATCAGAAAGGCTACAGAAAAGCCCGCAAGCGTCATTGATGCGGCGTCATCTGTGCCGAACTTGTAGACTGAGTAGAATGCGATTCCGCCGACGATGCCGGGTATTAGGTCGTGGGCTTTCATGATGCCTTCCTTTTGATTGTGTAAAGTGTTCCGTTAATCACATACGCCGTGTCCATATTCCGATGTAGTGTAGATGGCCAGACTCCTAGCGCCTTGGCTGCGTGGGTGATGTTGTTGCCGTGGTAGTTGTCTATCCATTCTCGGATTGGTTCTGCGTGGTCGATCATAATTTCACCTTACAAATGTGTGATTTTTCTGATTTTTCTGCCACGTCCATGTGTTCAATGCCCTTTAAATATCGCCCAAACACCTCACGGCAATCTAGGCAAAACACGGTCCGAAGTGGGGAGCCATCAGGGGCGGGTGTTACGCCCCAAACTATGTCGGCAGACATTACAGGAAGCTCACGATGTTGCTCATTGGGTCGCCTTTCTTCAGGTCAAACTCTGAGGTGCAAGTGTAAAAAGTGCCGGCCTCTAGTGTTGCGCCAAACTCAAAGGCAGAAAGTACGCTTTTTGACTTACGAACGATCTGGTTGGTTTCTTCGCTGACTACGTAGATGCTTTCTTTGCGGGCCATGTTCGTATTCCTTTCGTGTGGTTGGTGTCTCTCTATGACTTAATAATAACACACCCTTGCAGCATTGCAACACCCTAGACACAAAAAAAGCCCCTCTCGAAAGAAGGGCTCTCAAACTCTCTACCAATTACAGGTTGCGCGATCCATTCCTAAACCGAATCACGTACTCCTGCAATGCGTTGCCGTCAGTGCTGCTTTTGGTGTTCGTCGGCTGAGTGGTGACGCTGCCGTTCTCCAGAATCCAAGACTCAACACCCGCAACACCGTCCCGCGTAAAGCTCTCTTTAGCGCTGCCGTTAATGACAGCCGGCGGCGACTGACGCGCCAAGCTGTTCATAAAGACGTCGGATTGACTGAACCGTTGCACGCGCAACAGAACGTCATGTACGCCCCTGTCGCTGCGCTCGTTGATGTTCACGCCGCCGTTGATGCTGTTAACGTGTGAGGTGGCTGGGTTGGCTGGAGTGATGACAACGTAGTCGCCTTCAACCAGGTCAAGGATTGCAGTGCCGTTAAGGACTACGGTTGTGCTGTCTACTGCTAGTGCAATGCCTGCCATGATGCGTGCTCCTTAACGGTTTACGTTGACGATGATGTCTACGGAATGAATAGCGCCGGCCAACTTAACCGCGCCCTGTAGTACAGGAGACTGTCGGGCCTCGCGTGA
>Ga0136600_1001269_pt1 | contig 11818 bp, 11 predicted proteins | sample AntRauMFilla2698_FD_104634 | JGI IMG/M metagenome (GOLD analysis project Ga0136600, IMG submission 104634) | Saline lake microbial communities from Rauer Islands, Antarctica - Metagenome Filla 2 #698 | ecosystem: Environmental > Aquatic > Non-marine Saline and Alkaline > Saline | place...
ACCCGTTCGCCGTGTTCAAGTTCGTCGTCGTCAGCGCCGAAAATATAGTCGCCGGTATTTCCGTTGAATTTCAGATAGCTTGCGTTGACCGATCCGAGGTCGTTCGCTGCGCTGGCGAACGGGTCGGCTCCGCCGCCGTAGTTTGCGATTGCGCCGCCTTTATTCGTTTCCACGATGTTGCTCATTTTCCCTGTTTTCTCCTTAGGGCTTAGTCAAGAAAGTCGTTGATACGACCGATAATGCGCTCCTCGTTGTCGCGCTCTTGGGACAGGGTCTCTTGCGTCTGCATGAGCCCGTCGATTTGTTCCTGAGTCCGCTCCATCTAAGCGTTAGCTTCGTTGGTGGCGTCCCGGAGTTCTTCCCGGAGACCTACGGCGTCCGAAAGGATTTCTGAGACCGAGCGCGGTCCCCTTTGATCGAAGTTTTTGAACATTGATCCTTATTTCTGCTGAATTCGGAGAGTTTGGTGACCGACGCTTTCCTTGTAGAAAGGCTCAAGATCGATACCAGCGGCTTCAACGGCTTCCGTATCAAGGGATCGCCGCCCCTTCACATTGGAAAGACTGACAGACCAGTCCTCCCCCTTCACCCTACGAACGTCGTGCGTTTGCAGGATTTCTTTAAGCTCTTCTTGAGCTTGTTTCTTATCTTTCTCGGCAGTCTTGTATGCAGCCGAAGCATCGGCTGCTTTCAATAGCGCCGCTTCTACTGTTTTGATGACTTCCTCAGGCACATCACCAACTTTGTTGTCGGGAGGTAGAGCGCCTTGTGTGTCTTTCATGCACAGTTGTTGGAACTTGCACAGGTTACAAGAACCGTCGATACGACCTTCCGGCATGAAGTCGGTAGATTTCGCGCCTTCTTTGAAGACAGCGGCAGCGCGCTTCTTACCTGCGTCATATTTCTTCTGATCAAACTCAACCACATAAACATCGATATCATCAAAGAAAGAACAGTCGACGTAAATAATGATCGCGTAATTTGGTTTGTGTGGAGTCTGTTCTCGGATCAAACCGAGCTGCATTTGCACTTGTCCGTTGTGAATCGCCTTTTCTTCCCTAAGGTTCACACGCGGGTCGATTGACTTGAATTCTGATACAAGTGCTGCGGTCCCTTCGTCTCCCTTACGCGCGCCGGGGTCTTCTCCAAGATCGGCTACACCCATGTGCGCCAGACAGTCGCGAGGGAGACCGACCATGAGCCCGTCAGGGGTTGCGGACGCCCTATCGCCTACGAACGTCTTCTGCTTGTCACCAGCCCCGAGAAGGCGGGCCTTGGGGAAATGCTTCTTCAGACCGGCGCGCAGACCGGGTACGATAAAGTCGTTTTCGATTAGGTCACCGCGACGAAGAGCACCCCAAGATTCCTTGTAGTTGGTATCGATAGCCGCGCCGGTCTTTTTATAGAACGCCTGCCGGATGCACCCAAAGGCTTCCGACGCTCCGAGAGACAGGTTTCGGTCGTATTCCCAAACCTTCTGATCGTCGGCGACGTAGGCGTCCAGTAGCGCCCGAATGTCTAGGCGCTTAGGGGTGTGATCTGTAGTGGCATCTTCAGTCATGACAAACCCTCACAATCAGTGTGTAGAGGAATCCGCTAACACCGGAAACAATCGCCGATGTGGCGATGACCTCATCACCGTACGTGGTGGGGCCATACAAGAATTCGGTCTGGCATACGGCGATACCGGCGATGATGAATCCCAGTCCACCGAACACAGCAGCATTCAGCGCTGCGTCGTGGATACGATAATGAGCGCGACGAAGGAAACTACGCATCTACACAGTCTCCGTAGGCGTTAATAGGGAATTCAAGGGCCTTGTAGACCTCTACAGTGCAGTTAACATCGACCATTGCGTTGTGAGCGTTTACCACAGAGCGACCGTAAAAATGGCGAATACATTCCTCTAGTGAAGGCCATTTGAAACCACCGGATCGCTTAGGGATTCTCACCTTGTTAGTAGACGCCCGCATGGTGCAGAATGTATTCTTGTCTTTGAACGGGTCGATGTAAGCTTCGTCGTTCGCGTCAGCGACCATCTTGAGCGCTCTGCGGACAAGAATTTCGTCAAAGCTCAGGTTATGGGCGACCAGCACATCTGATACCGCGAACAGTTCGAATGCGATATCGGCTATGATGTAGAGAGGAAGACCGCGTTGGTACGCGATCTCAGTCGTGATCCCGTGAACCGCTGCGGCTTTCTCGGGAATTTCCCACGTTTCGCCGTCATACTCGGGGCGGACAATGAGATCGACCGAAGACACAACCTGATCAAGCTCGTCGTCGTACATTGCCGCAGCGAATTGAACGATCTTGGGCTGGACCGGGTCGGTATGCGGACGGCTCCTATTCACAAGGCCCGTCGTTTCCGTATCAAAAATCGTGTGAAGCATCTTGCCTTTCCCGTCATTTGTGATGACATTTGTACGTGATAGGCCGTGAAAGTCAAAGAGGATGACAAAACGGCTCAGTGAGTTTCAGCCCAGTTCCGACCGATTTGCGCTTCGGCGGCGATGGGGCATTGGAATCCAAAGTAGACGCCGGTTTCGACGGCGGCTTCTTCGCAAATTTCGGCTACGAGTTTCGCGCAGTCAGGGCGAGCGGCGATCTGGACCTCGTCGTGAATCCACGCTTGGAACACGAAGTCTTTGTCCCATCCCCATTCAAGCCCCTGTTCTTCCAACATCTGTTCGACGATGAGACACCAAACCTTGGCGATCAGAGCGCCGTTGGATTGGAGCTGAAGATTGAGGGCGGAGTGGTCAGAACGGGCGAACAGTTTCCGACCGTCCAGCCCGAATAGATAACCCTGCTTTCGGACTTGTTTCTTGATTTTCCGGATGACCCGGTCGAGGGCAGGCATTTTCTTCAGGAAACGCGCGCGCAGTTCCGCTCCGAGTTTTCGCTGTGTTTCCTCGTCAGCATCGGGGGCGACGATAGAGCCAAGCTTCGCGTCTCCGCCTCCATACATGAAGGCATAGATAAACGTTTTTGCCTGATCCCGAGAAGACAGCCCCGCCGCCTCTTGGTTTAGGGTGTGGATGTCGTCCTCAAGAAGGACTTTGATTAGTGCGCCGCCATCAAATTCTGCGCACATCTCTGCTAGGCACCGGAATTCAATACCGGAAAGGTCAGCACCGATTATGACGCCCCAGTGTTCCGGGACATAGAACAAGCTACGACATTCAAACCCGTGCTCACCTTCAAGCCCAAGCTTGATGTACTTTTCGCCGTTTTCTCGCTTCCCTGACTTAACCTTCTTAACGTTGAGGTTAGGGCTGGAATGAGAGGCGCGACCGGAGACCGTACCGCCAACGTTACACCGGTGGTGTATCTTACCGTTTCTCTCCATCTTCAACCAAGCCGTAGGCCCGGTCTCAATGGTTCCGATGTGTTTGGAGTAGTAGAAGATAGATGCTAGGTCTTTACAGATCGGAATTTTATCAGAAAGACCCTTTAGTACGTCTTTGTTTACCGAGGGTTGTCCTGTTTCAGTAAATTCTTCAGGTTCCCATTCATAGATCGTCTGAAGTCTATCGCTAATTTGCTGCCGTGAGTTCGGGTTGAACTCTTTCTTCTTGATCGGGCAGAACGGAACACCCTCATGACGATCACCGCGCTTAGGGTCTTTGTATTTGATCGTCTTCTTCGGGACGGTGACTTCAGCCCAGACCTTGCGAGAAGAGTCTTCTCCATAGCGCGCGCGGGGATCGCCCTTATGTTTCTTCGCCGGGGCGTACCAGACGCCGAAGTGTTTCACCGCGTGCTCGGTTAGTTTTTCGTGCTCCACGCGGAGCCCGCCGACCAACTCTTTCGCCTTTTCGACGTTGAAGTGAAAACCCGCTTGCTGCTGCCGGAACATGAGGTCATGGATTCGGTGCTCGACCCGAACCGAATGCTCATCCCAGTTTTCAGCTTGGATTTTCTTCCACAAGGCGATTGTGACATCTACGTCGTTATCGCAGTAGTCTTCCATGGCTTGATTCCACACGCCCCAAGTGTGGTGACGAAGGAATTCTTCCCATTCGCCTTTGAATTCTGCATACACGTTGCCTTGCGGGTCTTCGAATAGAAGCTCCCGAGCCCGTTCGTCGCGGTCCTCTCCGGGGTACGGAGACACAAGCTCTCCGCAGTCCCGAACGGCTTGCTCTAATTCAGCCTCAGCCTCTGCCCAGATTTCGAGGGCTTCCGCCTCTCTGACTTTCGAGTAGTCGCCTTTGTGGTGACCTAGACGCCAGCCCCAAGCCTCAAGACCCTGTCCACCGATCAGCTTGCCGGGGAACTTCTGATCTTCTTCCTTCGCCTTGTTGAACTTGTCCCGACGCCACCGGCGCATGTCGTCTTCCTTGATGTCGGAAAAACACATGCGAGACAGAGTCAGGGTGTCCCGGATGCTCCCTTCAAGATAGAAGTCAGGATAGACAATCTCCAAAGCCGGGTAGTCGTATTCGAGCCCGTTGTGAGCAACAGTCATCTTCGCCCGGCGCAGCATATCCAACGCCTGAGGGATAGTGTTCTCTTCGCAGTTGTTACGGAAACGGAACTTTCGCCCAGTGTCCGGACAACCGATCACGATGCAATGGACCTTGGACACGGTGTCCAAGAGTCCATCCCCTTCAATGTCAAATATTGCAATGTCGAGAATTTCTGTCATAAGCCTTCCTGTGTCACGTTCAATGACAATATCAGGCGCGCCATTTCGGGCCGCGCATGGTGATTATCACCCGCTTACCATTTGGGTATGTGAAGATGTGAGCGTGCGCCCATGAGGACAATCCGCTGTTATATCCCATATCCAGAACCCCGGAGACGCCAGAGACGTAAGAACCGCCGATGATCTCAGGAGAGTGGGTGTGACCGGTGTTGGATCGACCACCCATCCTCGCATAAGACTTGGGCGTACCGCGTGCGCCGTTTGCCCCTAGGTGACCATGGTTTCCGCACTCGATGTCCCCGGCGATCAAGAAGCTGTCGTCTTCCCGGAGGAAAACGATGTCGCTTAGATCGTAATCCTGATTTCGCTTCAGGGACCACTCGAAAATAGAGAACTTGTTTTCGGCAAGTCTAATCGAGCGCATCTTTCTCGCTTGCGCTTCAAGGAAGAACTCGGCATTGATAGGATCATTAGCGTAGGCGTCCGGGACCTTCAACCACTTCTCAATCGCTAGGTCGTGATTACTTTCTACCGCAACCGACTTACAGAAATCTCGTTTCGTGTTGTGAAGGAAGTTCGCTGACTTGTTGAAGTCAGCCTCGACCGAATCCTGTCCATGACAGAACTGTTTATAGATGAAGTGAAAGTCCCGTATGTTGTGGTGATTCCGGGCAGAGAAATCATGCGTGTCATGCATGAACTGGTACCGAGGCTTCAGAGCGTCGATAATGGTCGTGGACAGGCCGCGCTTCAGAAGGTCCCCATGCGTGAGCTTGCGCCCCTCTCCGGTAGGGTCGTAGCCCCAACAGGAAGCAGCTACAGTCGGGTCAAGCTTCTCCCGGTGGATGTCTCCCCAGTTGATCGCCTCGACCCTGTGACCGGTCGTCACCTGTCCATGAGACACACGATGATCGAGATCGTAGAACGCACCATCGGCGCTGTCCTCAGCGAGAAGATGTCGAATGAAGAAATCACCTTCGGAGTCAATCGAAATGATTACTGCACCGATAACATGGTGGAAGCTCGCCTTGATCCCCGCGTTCTTCGGGATGTAGTTGGTTCGGGTACAGGTCCCGGTCGTCATGATTTGTTTCGCGGGGTCTGATTTCATGGTCGGGATCGATTTGAGTCGAACCTTCGCATGAGGGAACACGCCCCACATTTGTTTCGTGTAGACGTCATACCCCGACAGCGGATCGACGGCTGTTGGAAGCGTGTTCATCTCACCACATAAAGCGATTTTACCGTCAATATGGACCCGCTCATTCATGAGGTAAGGGCGGATATCTTGGTGGAAGCTCGCGTGGTGTTTCGAATGCTCTTCGAACAGACGTTTCGAATAGGTGAAGCCCGAGATCATGAGATCAGCGCCGAGGTGCTGAGCGTAGGATTTCAGGTTAAGAAGGAAGCCTTGGTGAGGCACCGTCGCGTCTTGAGCGGACGTGTAGATGACATGCTTAACGCCAGTCGCCGGTCGTTCGATGTTGATCGCCTGAAGCGCCTTGCGCTCGCGATAGAACCGTAGCCGAGCTAGTTTGTGGCGCTCTTGGAATGTGGTCCGGGCTACCCCGAGGTATCGGCACGCTTTACGCTCGGAACCTTTCTCAACAACGACCTCCAAAATCTCGGAGTCCGTCATCTCATTAAGGTCGACCTTGCCGTCCTCAGTCTCAGGTAAAAAGTAGAGTTGATCGTCTTTTTTCATTTCGGTCGATCCGCGTAACGTGTGATTCCGGGTTGCCCCACAGTCCGCCAGTCCCAAAGGAACCATGCGTAGTTGTGACGAGGAGAGCCGGTAGACCCGACGATCCACCGGGGGCGATATCGAAGGGTTACACGACCCGCGTAAGCGGGGTGCTCGGTGAACTTCTTCGATTGCTTGGAGGTGTCCCAGTCGTGTCGAAGGAGCATCGCCACGATGCCTTCGGTGGGCTCTGTGACATCGATAGACTTCTGAACAAAGTCTAGGTTGATACCCTTGTACGGGACATTGTAGGGTGGATTAGACACCACCGACAAACGGTCGGTTTTGTTGATAGCGTCGAGCTTCTTTTTCAGACAGGGCCAGTCGTTTCTGTTGAACTTAGCACCGAGACATAACTTGATCTCTTCGCCTTTCACGCGGGTTTTTAGAAAGTCAACTCCCGGAGAAACGGGAAAGTATTCATAGTCTTCGATGTCTGTCCCAACGCACGGGAAGCCGTTTGCCTCAAGCTCTCGTATGATAGCTCCATCCCCTGCGGCGGGTTCCCAGACAAGACTACATGGGTCAAGTACATCGGCGTTGATGAGAGCTTTCACCGTATCGGGGGGACTTGGATAGAAATCGAGCTTAGACCGCTCGTATTTCGCCTTCCCATACATAGACGGGTCTTTGGTTGCCGCCTCAGACATTAGAGCGTTTCGCCACGAATAAGGAGTTGGGTTTTTGCGGCCTCTTTGACTTCCTCGACCGTCTCGCTGTCGTGGGTGTCAGGGCCTACACCGGCGCTTTCCTGCCCAAGAATGGTGAAGGTGTATGAATTCAGCGCCGCGTATACGGCGTGAAGCGTAGCGGTGTCTTCTATGGTGATCGGCATTAGAAGCTCCGGATTGTTTGAATAGAGGTTAGGAATTCGAGAAGGAATTCACGTTCGGCTTCTTGGGGAGACCAAGGGCGGAAGTTGTGTTGGACGTTTTCTATGGTCCCTCCGGGGTGGAAGTTTTCAATTCCCCAAGAGGTGTGCGGCCAGTGATTGATCTTGGTTAGGGCGTCGCGCTCCCAGAAAAGAAGGTTGAGGTCAGCGCGCTTGACGAGTGCCGCGTCAACGTCATTCCAGATCACACCAAAAGCCGAACGAATAGCCCGGTCGATCCGGTCGAAAGCAAATGCGGCCCGGTCGAACTCTCGCATTGATTTCGCCGGAGTCGGGATGTCAGCGAGATACGCTTCGGCGGCGTCGTGAAGAAGGCCCCAGAATACGGTCACCGGGTCCGCACCTTGGCGGCGAAGCTCGCGAGCGACTAGGACGCTATGCTGCGCGACACTGTAGAAACCAAAAACACCACGAAAGCGGGTAATCGTTGCCAGTGATCTGGCGATATACTCGACCCTGATCTGTTCTGGTTTCGGGTTCTTCAGGTCGAGAAACTGTCTCGGCCCTACTTGGATTTCAGTTTTCATGATCGCTCCTTTTCGTTATGTAGGGGAGAGATAACACAATATCGGCGAATGTCAGTGAGAATGACAAAACGGCTCAAGCGTCTTCCTTGTCGAGAGCAGCTTCGATTACCTCTTGTTTCTCGACCAGAGACTCCGCCTGACGGACTTCCAACGAATCCGCCAGAACAAGGTGGTCGACGTTCACAAAGTTTGTCTGACCGATGCGGTGAGCCCGATCTTCAGCCTGACACATATTGCCCGGAGACCAGTCTAATTCGGCGCATACGACGTCGTGAGCGGCTGTCAGGGTGAAGCCCTTACCAGCCGCTGTGAACTGCCCGATAAACTCCATACATTCCGGGTCTTCTTGAAACCTGTCAGCCTCAGGCTGGCGCTTCTCGACCGGCACCGATCCTGTGATCATAGCCGCGTTCGGGAAGTGCTCCTTGAGGGCTTTTGCGACATCCTTGTGATAGATGAAGATGATCACTTTCCGCCCGGCCCCTGTGATCTCCTTGATATGGTCGACGACCATCGGGACCTTTGCCATAGCGATAGCCTGCCGAACTTGGGCGATCTCCTCGAATAGGACTTGCTCGCCCTCGCTCAAGGTCTCTAGGACGCCCTCGTAGCTTCCATCCTCGCTGTCTAGGGCTTTCTCAGATATACGGGCGCATAGATCGATCACAGCGTCTTCGCTGCTACTGTGATCCTCTAGAGTGAGCCCAAGCAACGATTCAAATTCGGCTAGGCGGTCGCGAATGACTTGAGCTTCGTTGTAGATCAGCTCTTCAAGCCCCTCACTGGGGAGTACGATCAGATTTCGCCGTTTGGGTGGGAGGTCCTTCAGGACGTCCATTTTCTTGCGGCGAACCATGAACCGCTCACGCATGATCCTCTGAAGCTCCGGAAGGTTCGAAGCCCCGTTTGTGTTAAGCCCAAAAGCCGTCGTGTGAGCTTCGCAATACCGGTAAACGAAATCGTCGTAGTCCTTACCCAACCCGGACGGGTCACAGCGCTTGATCAGAGGCCAAAGCTCGACGGGGCGGTTTGGGATAGGTGTCCCGGTGAGAAACACACTTCGCCGGGCAGGGATGGGTGGTTCTGCTGGTGTACGAATCCATTTTCCGCCGACCCTCTTTGATCGACGCTCTGCACCTAACACGAACCGTGTACGTTTCGAATCTTGGGATTTCAGGGCGTGAGCTTCGTCACATATCATGAGGTCCCAACGAGTACCACGAACCTGTTCAATGAAATGTTCAAGGACGTCGTAATTGATTACTACGACATCTGTCTCAGGCCAGACAAGTTTTTCATAGAAGTTTCGCCATCTTGGTTTACCATTTTTGTAGTAACCATCAATAAACTTTCGATTCTTCCTTGTCTGCGCTAGACCAACACTTAGTCCGTGGGTCGACCATTTTTCGTGCTCGCGTTTCCAGTGCGCCTTGTGAGACGCCTCACAAACGATTAGGACTCGCTTCAGGTTTGGGTCGCAATTCCCAATCCCGATAGCTTGGATTGTTTTACCCAAGCCCGGCTCATCACCGATCAGAACCGCCTTGCGATTTCGACCGTACGAGATACCGGCTTTCTGGAACGGGAAGTAGGATAAACCGTCTGGGACGGGAGGCTCAAATTCGGTGTCGGTCGCGCGGGAAGCCTCGATAGCTTCTTGCTCTCGCGATTTGATGGATTGCAGGGCAGAACGGGCTTCGCCTTCCGTGTAATCGAAAAAGGGGCGGACCTTGTCCACATCCTTAGTCGACCACTTACGGAAGGCGTTGTCCCATTCCCAACCGGCGTTCCTTAGCCGACCTCGCTCTTCGAACCTGCACGCGGCAACGAACTGGTTACCAAACAGGCGAATACGCATATCAGACCAATGATCCCTTGTCTTCTAGGTTGAGAATCGCTTTTCGGATGACTTGAGTGTGTTCGTCTTCCGGGTGCTGGTAAACCCAAAGCTCGCTTGCGAGACTGTACAGGGTTAGGACCCGTCCCCGGCTTTCTAGGCAAGCATCCGCCCATTGTGGGTTAATGTACTGCTCGCCTAGATGACGGATAGCTCCATCAACTTTTTCCGCGAAGTCGTCGAATGCTTTCTCTTGTTTCTCTTCCTCTGTCACGTTGCCTCACTATCCGCCTGATCGGCGATCCTCGTAAGGGTCTCGGGTGAGTTCGCACGAATCCAGTCAGAGAAGCCCTGACGAAGCTCCATACGAAGACCCTCATCTTCGATGATGTTGAGCTGCGCGTCCCGTATTTCACCGTTGGCGTAAAGCCAAACACCCCGGAAGTTGATCGCCTCCACAGCGTTTCGAAAGGTGCTGTGTATCGCGTTCATGGCCTCGATACGACGCTGGGGCTCCGGGGCGTCCATGTCGGGGGCGAACTCGTCGAGATCGACGGCTGCACCCTCAACAGGTTTGGGTCGGTCGATAAGAGGGAGGTAGGGGTAAGCCTGCAAGAACCGAGTGTTTACCCGTTTCTGGATGTCTCTCTGGAAAGCCCACCGTCGACACGACGGGCTAACCTTGGCGAGGGCGGGGACAGCATCGGAACGGATGCGGACGAATTCGGGGTTCATAAGACCTCCTTAGCCTTTGATCTGCTTGAGCCAGCCCTGAAGGGTCGAGCGGGGGATGCCGGTCTTCGTGGTGGTTCCACGCTGCCCGTGTTCGGCGAGGAGAGCCGTGATCTCGGAAGCGGTCCACGACCGGTCACCACGGGTGAAGACAAGCTCCGAAGACGTCGCTTCGGTCTCGGGTTCTTCGACGTCCCCGAACTTCTGAAGGGTTTCTTCGCTCGACCCTTCCTCGTCGACGTCGTCGGCGTAGCTGTCATCAGACCCTTCGACAGTGTCCTCGTCTTCCTCAACCACATCTAAAGCGGGGCAAGTCCACTCCGGAACGCCGGTGATCATGAGGGACAGGTCCGCATGTTCCTTTTCGCCGGGCGAGAAGTGTCGGATACGGGCGTCGAGGGCCATCGTCAGCATGGAGCCGTCTTCCCCGGACGCGATCACTTCCGACGCTTCGTCATCGAAATTCGTTTCGAGGAACATGCCGGTGACGCCGAGCCATTTGTTCAGATTTTCCTCGTCGGCGTTGAAGATGTCGGCAACGCTCTCACTTCCGAGAGATTCGACGAGACGGTATACCGCAGCCTTCGGAACGCACGACCCGCCAGTGTTGAGGTTTTCGGTGTCCCTCGCGACCGTGTCGTGGTCCTTGTCTTCGATCTTCGGGGCGGTGTAGTCAACGAGCAAGTCGAACTTCATGGTCATGACTTCCAAGGTGGAACATTCCCGGATAACTTCGTAGCCGACCATACGCATTTTCGAGTTGTTGTAGTCAGTCGGGACCGACGCGACATCTTCAGGCGCACACGCGACAGATACGACTCGGTAACCATAAAACGAGCCGAGGTACCGGGGACCGCAGACATGAAGCCCTGTCGAGCAAGTCCGGTCACGGTTGTGATCGCAGTCTTCCCGCGCCATGCGAGGTCGTTGTCCGGGACGGTTGTCGAACGTACCGGAATGGCAGTCCTTGAAGTCACCGCGCACGTGCTTGAAGGCCAAGAACCGTCCGTCCGGCAGGAGCGGCATTTTCTGGTGTTCCAAGAACCGGAACAGATCGTCGACAGCATCGAAGCTCGGGTTCTTCTTGGCGCGGTTGAGGAACCGGGCGTACGGGGTGATGTCCTCGCCCTTCTCCATGAACCGGAGAATCTGATCGGCAATGTATCCGCTCACCGGTCGACCGTCGAAGATGACGGTGTCTTCGTCGACCACCACGCTACCCACGGTCACCTGAGAGATGACGTCGCGTAGGTTCACGCAGGCGCGGATAGCGTCGACGTCATGCTCATATTTGTTGATCTCTTCAAGAAGCATCTTGAATGCGGTCTGAGAGGCGTCGAGGGTGTATTGCTTACCATCCACGCGAACCGAAATGGAGTCCTTGGACTTCCGGAACGGCACCCGAGTCTTCGCCGAGGTTTTCTTACCACT
>Ga0136600_1001270_pt1 | contig 11815 bp, 11 predicted proteins | sample AntRauMFilla2698_FD_104634 | JGI IMG/M metagenome (GOLD analysis project Ga0136600, IMG submission 104634) | Saline lake microbial communities from Rauer Islands, Antarctica - Metagenome Filla 2 #698 | ecosystem: Environmental > Aquatic > Non-marine Saline and Alkaline > Saline | place...
GTTGCATAAATTCTGCATCGCAGCATTTATACAACAGGGGGCATTTGCGGACCACCTGACCGCCTGTTGAACGCCGATTTGGCCAGAATTTAGGCCAGAAAGTGCGCTTACGCACCGGTTTGGGCCTTGACTTTGCGTAACTGTTTTATTCTCCGCCGGGGCACGTTTGACCCAGCCGATGCTACATCAGGTCGCCCTCAACCTCGCTTGGGCTGATCCCCAACGATTCCAGCCCCGATTCCAGAAGATCGGCCAGCATCGGGATACCATCCAGGTAATCTTCGGTCTTGTTCGTCGCCTCCTGCCGGGCCATCGCATAGGCCTCCTCATATTCGTCGGCGGAAAAGCTGTCCCGCCCGATCCACATGACCGCAACAAGGCTGTATTGCTCTTCCTCGGTCAGATCGGCGATGCAGGCGCGCAATTCCTTGGACAGGCTCGACAGAGCGGACGAATCGCGGATCCCGTCATGGGCACCGACGGCGGTGGCTTCGCCCACCTCTCGCGCCAGCAAAATGACCTGTGCAATCGAGCGCGCGTGAATCTCTGGCATCGGCTGGTCCCCCCTGACACGTGTCTCAGGTGACATGATGCGCGCACGCCTCGGGCTGCGCAACCGCGCCCAGACGCACAGGGGCCTCAGGCGCCAAAGATCCGGATATACAGCCATTCCGGCATCAGGCGGCTGAGCCGGAACACAAACGAAAAGGCGGTTGGAAAGTCCTGCGAGAATCGCTCCCCCGACATGTGCTTCATCATCGCCTGCGCAGCCGCTTTCGGCTCCATCAGAAACGGCATCTTGAAGTCGTTCTTGTCGGTCAGCCGCGTGCGAATGAAGCCAGGGTTCGACAACTGCACCTGAACACCGCTGTCGTGCAGATCACAATGCATGCTTTCAGCGAGCGACATCACGGCAGCCTTGCTGGCCCCGTAACCGATGGCGCCGGGCAGGCCACGATAGGCCGACAGGCTGCCGGTCAGCACGATATGCCCGCTGCCGCGCGCCACCATCTGCGGCAGCACCGCCCCCACAGACCGGATCGCGCCGTTGACGTTGACCTCGATCATCTGGGTGGCCTTGTCGCTGTCCCAGTCGCCCGCCTTCATGGGCCAGTAGACCCCAGCCAGAAACACCAGCCCATCCACGCGCGGCAATTGCACCGCGGCCGCCTCAACCGATGCGGGGTCGCTCACATCCATGGGCAGGGCGACCGAATCCCCCGGCAGCTCCGCCACAAGTTCTGCCAGCGTGTCTTTGTTGCGCGCGGTCACGATCAGCCTGACCCCCGCCTGGCTCAGTTCATGCGCCAGCGCCTTGCCCAGCCCTTCGGATGCGCCCACCAGCCAGTATGTCTTGCCAACCCAGTCGCGTTTCATTCCGCGGCGAGCCGGTCTGCGTCGGCGTCGCTTGCGACCATCGACATCGGGCGCATCGTCGCGACGAGTTCGGCCACCTTGATGCCGAACTTGCGCATCTGGCTGCGGTTCATGATCGCGCCGTTATCCAGCAGGTACATCCAGTCCACGGTATCCAGAACATGCCCGCCCGCCGCATCCGACAGACGCAGGCGGTAATTGAGCATCACGCCCGCCCCTGACTGGCGCCCCTTGCCGGTGCCGACCAGATCGGGCGCATCGGCGAGGATCGTGCCATCGGGGTTCAGGACCAGCGTCCATTCGCGGTCTTGCGTGGTGCCGTTGTCATACCGGAAATGTTCGGTCATCGTGCCGCAATCGCCGTCCCATACGGCGTTCATTTCCGCCATGAAGCGCGACACAACCCGCCCCGTGGGCCCGTAGATCACGCCTTCGCACGCCAGCGGTCCGTTCAGCCGTTCCCGGATGTCAAAGCCGGGCTTTTGTCCGGCGTAATCGTCGGGCGACTGCGCGCGAAAGCCCCAGAACCGGCGAAAGACGGCGGCGGCCACCAGCGACAGCGCCACACCAAGGCCAACGTACAGCACAAATTCCATCGTCTAGCTTTCTTTCAACGGGGTCGCGGCCAGAAGCCCGATCGCGACAAGTTTCAAAACACAAGGAACCAGCGCATAGAGCAGCGTCAACCGCTGCAACGCGTCCGGATCATTGTCACCGCCCACCGTGAACCCGCCCATCTCCAGAAGCGGCAGCAACGTCGCCGCGGCCAGCGCAAGGGTGAATTTCGACACCAGCGACCACAGCCCGAAGCCCTGACCGCCATTGGGCGATACCTCCGCCATACGGCGGGCGAACAGCGCAGGCAACAGCGTCAGATCCGCGCCAATGGTGGCACCCGACACGACACAGACGGCCGCAAAGGCCGCGATGTCCCCATCGCCCAACGCAAGGACGGTCGCGAAAGATGCAATCGCCAGCCCCATGGCGATCAGCAGCGCGGGCTTCGTGCCGATGCGCCGAGCGAGCCAGCCCCAGCCGGGGGCTGAGGCGGCGGCGGCCAGAAAGAACAGCACCAGAAGCGGGCCTTCCCAGCCCGGTGCGCCCAGGCGGCTTTCGACATAGAACAAGAACAGGGTTGAGCTGACGGCCAGTGGCGCCGCGTTCACCAGCGCCAGCAGCAGAAGACGCCGCGCGACCGTATCGCGCAGGATCTCAGCCAGCGGCGTCGGCTCCGCCACCTCGGCCGTTGTTTGCCCCCATTCCAGGCGCATCGCCAGAACGGCCAGCAGAACGACCGCCGCAAAGCCCCAGCCGAAAATGGCAAAGGGCTGGTCTGTCACCGATTGCAGCAGCGTTGGCGCCACGGCAGCGACGCACACCCCCAAAAGCGCGCCGCTTTCGCGCCAGGTGGCAAGCTGCACATGGCCGCCGGGAAGGCTGCCCGCCTTGCCCACGCCCTGGGCATAGAAATTGATCGTCAGAAAGCTGAACGCAGTGAACAGCCCCGTGATCGTTATCGCAAACCAGACAACCGGTTCTGTAGGCGGTGCGATGGCGAACAGGCCCACCATGGAGGCCGCCAGAACCGCAGCCCCCCCCGCCATGGCCAGCCCGCGCCAGCGCCCGATGCGTTCACTGACCCAGCCCAGCACCGGGTCCTGCACCACATCGAACAACCGCAGCCCGAACAGAACCGCCCCCAGCAGGGTCAGGCTGACCCCGTACGTGTCAGCAAAAAACTTTGGGGCGTAGATATAGATCGGCAGGCCCGCCCCCGACAGGATCGCGCCGAAAAGCCCGAAGGCGGGCAGGCGGTGGCCCGGCACCGGCAGCGCAAGCGTTGTCATCGCGACACCTCATCCACGGGTGGGGCGGGCCTGATGTGCCAGCGCGCGCCTTTCCACCAAAGCACAAGCGCCTGCCAGTGGATCAGCCCCAGCACCCGGCGAGACCCGAAGGGCCGCCGCCACGCCGCCGACAGGATCGCACGGTTGGTCAACGGCGCGCGCCGCCCGGTCAGCGTGGCATAAAGCCGTTCGCCGGCGATGCGGTAATCGATCCAGACGCCCACGCGATCCGCGCGGATATCAAAGCGGAAAGTGTAGGCCCCGCCCACCGGCTGAAACGGCGAGACATGGAAAACCTTGGCCGCCTCCAGCCGTTCGTGCCGGGTGATCGCACGCTGATCGGGGTGGTGGCAAATATACGAATGACGGTCGCCATAGGTGTTCGACACCTCCGCAATCACGGCGCGCAGGGTGCCGTCAGCCCCGTGGCACAACCAGAAGCTGACCGGGTTGAACACATGGCCCATGACGCGCGGTTGCGCCAGCAACAAAAGCTGCCCGTCGCAGCGGTCAAGACCGTGGGCCGCCAGAACCTCCCGCACCCAGACCGCCCCGCGGCCCTTGCGCGGGGCACCGCCATGGTCCGTGTCGTGCACCGCCGTCAGGTTCCGCCCGTTGCGCGAAAAAAGCCGCGGCCCCCGCGCCGTGTCGGGGTCAAGCAGGCAATAATCAACCGAATAGCGGAAGGCATTCGCCACGCCGCCCGCGCGTCCGTGATAGGTGCGCCCTGCAATATGATCGACGCCCGAACCCATCAGGCCGCAATCACGCGCGTCCGGTGGGTGATGCCGTGCACAACGTCCATCGCGCTGGCCAGCCCGTCTTCGTGAAAGCCGTTGCGCATCCACGCGCCGCAGAACCACGTGGCGCGGTGCCCGTTCATGGCGGCCACCTCGCGCTGTGCCTCCATCATGCCCATGTCATAGACCGGGTGCGAAAAGCACACCGTGTCATGCACCTTCGCGGGATCAATCGCCCGCGTGGAATTCAGCGTCACGAACAGCGGATCATCCTGTGGGATTGGCTGAAGCGAATTCATCCAGTATGTCAGCGCAAGCGCATCCGACCCGTCCGGCGTTTCGGCATAGTTCCACGACGCCCAGCAGGCGCGCCGCCGGGGCATCAGCGTGGCGTCTGAATGCAGGACGGCGGTGTTGGGCTGATACTTCACCTTGCATAGCGCCGCGCGTTCCATCGCGTCGGCATCGCCCAGCATCGCCAGACTGTCATCGCCGTGGGTCGCAAAGATCACCGCGTCGAAGGTTTCCCAATCCCCGTTGCGCGGCTTGATCCGGACGCCTTCGGGGCTGCGTTCGACCCGGTCGATGGGGCACCCGGTGCGCAACGCGACAGACCGCGCGCGCATCGCGGCCTCAAGTCTGCGCACATATTCAATCGATCCGCCCTGCACAGTGTACCACTGGTGCTGACCCGAGACCCCCAGAAGCGCGTGGTTGCGAAAGAACCTCACAAGCGCCGCGGCGGGAAAATCCAGAATGTCGCGTGCGGGCGTGGACCAGATCGCACCCGAAAACGGCAGCAGGTAATGGTCGCGAAAGCGTGCGCCGGTGCCAAGCGCCCGCAGAAGCTGGCGGATGGTCATCGTTTCGTCCTGTGCGAGCGCCTCGGCCCGCGCATTGAACCGCATGATATCCCGCAACATCCGCAGAAACCCGGGGCTCAGCGCATTCATCCGCTGTGCGAACAAAGCGTTGAGGTTGCTCAGCGCATATTCAACCCGCCCGCCATCGATGGACGCCGCAAAAGTCATGTTGCTTTTCGCAATCGGCACGTCGAGTTCCGCAAAAAGCTTTGTCAGCAGCGGGTAGGTGGCATAGTTGAACACGATGAAGCCGGTATCGACCGGCTGATCCCCCCGCTTGCCGGCCACAACTGTGCGCGCATGTCCGCCAAGCCGCGGCTCGGCCTCAAACAGGGTGACGGGATGATCCGCCCCAAGCCGGTAGGCCGCGCCCATGCCGGAAATGCCTGCTCCGATAACGGCGATGCGCATGGGGACGCCGGGGGTAATGTCGTAGGGCATTCAGGTCTCGCTTCTTGATTCTCGGAACAATTCTTAACATTTACGCTCTCGCGCCGGTTTCGGATCAGTGTCAGCACCCGATCTGCGCGCTTCCGTAGCGGGTTTTTGGCCGCGCCAGACCCTGTGGTGCTGCCTAGCTGTTTCTTTTCGGGCAAAGTGATCCGATCCGCAACTCCCGGACTATAAATTGTATATCGGGTGCATCCACCCCAGCTTCGTGTAGATGCGTGTCCTAGAGGGCCTATATGGCTGACACGTGGTGCGGAGAAGGCTTGGACACTGTAGTAGGGACGACACAGGAACGAGAAGCAGACTGGGCTGATTGCATCGCGCGAATTTGCGAAAGCGAAGACGAGGCGGCGTTTATCATGCTGTTCGAACATTTCGCCCCGCGGGTGAAGGGATTTTTGATCAAGTCGGGCGCAAGCAACACCCTGGCGGAGGAATGTACACAGGAAGTCATGACGACCGTCTGGCAAAAGGCACAACAGTTTGACCCGACCCGCGCCAGCGTATCGACATGGGTTTTCACGATCGCGCGCAACCGGAAAATCGATCTTCTACGCCGGCAACGTCGTCCCGAACCCGAGGATCTGTCCTGGGGACCAGAGGCGGAACCGGATCAGGCAGACGTGATCGTTTTGCAACAAGAAAGCGAACGGTTAACGCAGGCATTGGCGAATTTGCCTGAAAAACAAAGGGCTTTGGTGGAAAGTGCTTATTTTGGCAACCTTTCGCAAAGCGAAATCGCTGCCGAGACGGGGTTACCGCTGGGCACGATCAAATCGCGGATTAGATTGGCGCTTGAGAGACTGCGCCACGAGATGAGATGAAAAGAATGAATGCTGTAAAACATCATATCGCAGACGAATTTCTGATGGCGTATTCGGCGGGGATTCTGCCGGAGGCTTTCAGCCTGGTCATTGCGGCGCACGTTTCGCTGTCCGATGACAGCCGTGCGCGGCTGGGCGCCTATGACAGCGTTGGTGGCGCCGTGATGGACAGCTCTGCACCGGCCGAGATGGCACAAGGCGCGCTTTCCGCGACCCTGGCGCGGATCAAGGGCCACAAACCCGTGGAACGGACGGCTACACAGAAGGCTTCGGGCACGCTGCCTGGCCCTTTGCAACGGTATGTCGGTGGCGATCTGGAAAGCGTGGCGTGGCGCAGCGTCGGGCGTGGCGTGAAGCAGGCGATCCTGCCGACGTCGGACGGGGCGCGCGTGCGGCTTTTGTATATCCCGTCCGGGATGGCAATGCCGGATCACAGCCACGGCGGTACCGAACTGACGCTGGTCCTGCAAGGCGCCTACCGGGACGAAGTGTCGGACTTCGCACGCGGCGACATTGAGGTGGGCGACGAGGACCTGCAACACACACCGGTTGCGTTCGGCCCGCAGGATTGCATCTGCCTTACGGCAACGGATGCGCGGCTTCGCTTCACCTCGATCCTGCCGCGTCTGGCACAACCGTTCCTGCGGATTTAAGCGTTTCGCACCGGACGCCGGGCATCTGGGATCAGTTGTAAAGTGCGCATGTCGAGACGAACACCGAACACCTGACAGCTGGCGCAAACCAACGCTTTCCCTCAATACATCTCAACGTTTCTGGAAATGACTTCAAGGCACCGTTTCGGCGGTATCTTTTTGCTATCATATCGACCGCGACACGCTTTAACTGCCTGTGGGCCCTGCAACCGCCACCGGACCGGGCGGCTTCATCGCCGGATCATCCGCGTCAAAATCGAAGGTTTCGATCCGCTGGGCACGGCGGCCTGATTTCTCGGCACTGATCTTGATCGCCGCCACATCCTTTTGCGCCTGCTCGAAATGCCGGTCCAGATTGCCGACGCGCGTCACCAGCCGGTCGATATCCTGCTGCAGCATGTTCAGCTCGCGCCGGATCAGCCCCGCCTGTTCGCGCATCCGAACGTCCTTCAGGATCGAACGCAGGGTGTTCAGCGTCGCCATGCAGGTGGTGGGCGACACGATCCAGACCCGAGCGGCGAACCCTTCGCGCACGATGTTGGAAAACCGCGCATGCAGTTCGGAATAGACGGCCTCGGACGGCACGAACATCAGCGCGCCATCGGCGGTTTCGCCCTCGACAATGTATTTTTCCGCAATTGCCTTGATGTGGCGGCGCACGGCCATCTTGAAATCGCGGGTCGCCTGCGTGCGTTCCGCATCGGTCTGCGCCGCGATCAGCGCCTCATACGGCTCCAGCGGAAACTTGCTGTCGATCACCAGGGGCCCGGGCGGTTGTGGCAGGTGGATCAGGCAATCCGCGCGCTTGGCGTTGCTCAGCGTCGCCTGCATGGTGTAGCTGTCCGGCGGCAGCGCCTTGGTGACGATATCGTTCAACTGGATTTCACCGAACGCGCCGCGTGCCTGCTTGTTAGACAGGATATCCTGCAATCCCAGAACGTTACCTGACAGCTTTTCGATATTGGCCTGCGCGCGGTCGATCGTCTCAAGCCGCTGCTGCAATTCGCCCAGGGAGCGCGCTGTGCGCGTGGCGCTGCCGGTCAGCGTGTCGCCCATGGTGCGGGTGACATCCGTCAGCCGCTTGTCCAGCGTCGCCATCACCGCCTGTTGACTGCGCAGCTGCGCCTCGCTGACCTGGCTCAGCCCACCGGACAGCTGGTGCTGTGCGGTGTTCAGATCATCGACCCGCCGCCCGACATTCCCAAGCTGGTCCAGCAGCGGGGCCACCAGACGTGCCTGACGCCCCTGCCCGCGCAACATGGCGAACAGCAGCAGCAGGACCAGAAGGCCAAGCCCAGCCCCCACCAGCATGGCCAGCGTGACGGGGTCCGACAGATCGAGCGTTATATCGCCAACCGTGATCATGTGCGCCCGAACAGCCGTTCGATATCGGCCAGTTTCAGTTCCACATAGGTGGGCCGCCCATGGTTGCACTGGCCCGACAACGGCGTCGCCTCCATCTCGCGCAGCAGGGCGTTCATCTCATCGGGCTGCATGCGACGGCCCGACCGCACAGATCCGTGGCAGGCCATGCGCGACAGAACCGCGTCGATCCGCGCCTCCAGCGCGCCGCTATCCCCCAGATCGGCCAGTTCATCGGCAATGTCGCGCACCAGCCGCTGCGCATCGACCACACCAAGGACCGCGGGCGTTTCGCGCACCGCAACAGCCCCCGGCCCGAACGGCTCAACGGTCAGGCCAAGTGCTGCCAACGCCTCCGCATGGGCCAGAAGGGATGCCGCATCTTCGCCCAGATCGACAATCTCGGGGATCAAAAGCGCCTGTGCGGCCACGCCGTTCGCCGCACGCTGCGCCTTCAGGCGTTCATAGACCAGCCGTTCATGCGCGGCGTGCTGATCGACGATCACCATTCCGTCGCGGGTCTGCGCGATGATGTAGTTTTCGTGCACTTGCCCGCGCGCCGCCCCCAAAGGGCAATCGTCCTGCGCAGGCTCACCCCCGGCCGCCGCGTCGCTGCGCGCGGAAGGCTGATCCAGCCCGCCAAACGCCGGGGCCGGCGGGGCCTGGAACGCACTTGCCGCCGCACGCGCCTGCGTTGAGGGCCGGTCCATCTGATAGATCCGCCCCGCGGCGGCCCCTTCCGGACGCATCGCGCCCAGCGTTGCCCCGGCCACGGTGCTGGATGCGCGGTGCCCGGCGTCAGCCAGCGCATGGCGCAGCCCCGACACGATCAGGCCGCGCACTACGCCGGGATCGCGAAAGCGCACTTCGGCCTTGGCCGGGTGCACGTTCACATCCACCAGCACAGGCGGGCAATCAATGAAAAGCGCCGCCGCCGGGTGCCGGTCACGGCTCAGCACATCCGAATAGGCCGCGCGCAACGCCCCGATCAGCAGCCTGTCGCGCACCGGGCGCCCGTTCACGAACACGAACTGGCTGACCGCGGAACCGCGCGAATAGGTCGGCAATGCGGCCAGCCCCGTCAGGTGGATGCCATCGCGTTCCGCATCGATCCGCAGGGCGTTATCCACGAAGGCCCGGCCCAGCACCCGGCCCAGCCGCCCGCCCATGGCATCCCACAGATCCCCCTGTTCGGGATCGGTGCGCAGCACCACGCGGCCGTCATCGCCGCCCGATACATCGCGCAGGGTGAAGCCCACGAACGGCTCCGCCATGGCCAGTCGGCGCACGATGTCGTGGATCGCCTGCGCCTCCGCCCGGTCGCTGCGCAGAAACTTCAGGCGCGCGGGCGTGGCGCGAAACAGATCGCGAAGTTCCACCATCGTGCCTGCGCGTAACGCGGCGGGGCGCACTGGCTGCGCCACCCCGCCTGCCACGGTGACGGTTGCGCCATCGTGCCCGGCGTGGCGCGTGGTGATGGTCATCCGCCCCACCGCGCCCAGCGACGCCAAAGCCTCGCCACGAAAGCCGAAGCTGTGGATGTTCAGAAGGTCGCTGCCGCAGGTCTTTGAGGTCGCATGCCGCGCCAGCGCCAGGGGCAGATCTTCGGGGCGGATGCCGTGCCCATCATCCGTGACCCGCAGCAGGGTTTTGCCGCCATCCGCATAGGCGACCTCAATGCGCCGCGCGCCCGCATCAATGGCGTTTTCCACCAGTTCCTTGATGGCGGAGGCCGGGCGTTCCACAACCTCCCCCGCCGCGATGCGGTTGATCGCCGCCTCGTCCAGTTGCGCGATTCTTGGTGTAGGCTTGGATATATGGGGGTTTTGCGCGTTCATACCCCCACACCTAGCATGAGACGGCGTGATTCACTAGGCTTCACGCGCGTTCCAAACGCGAAACGGCGCGCCCTCGGACGCGCCGCCGCAAAAGCCCAAGAGACCCACCGGTCAGTTGCCCGGCGCAAGCCCTTCGGGTTGGCCCACCACAAAGAAGGTCAGCGCGTCGGGGTCCAGCAATTCCGCCGCCACGCGGGTCACATCGTCCAACGTGACAGCCGCGACCTTGTCATTGCGCGTCTCGATATAGGCAGGCGTCAGGTCATCCAGCTGCATCCCCACAAGGATGTTCGCAATTGCCGCGTTGCTGTCAAACCGCAGCGGATAGCCCCCGATCAGAAAGGTCTTGGCCGCGTCCAGTTCCGCCTGTGTCGGGCCGTTTTCCGCCATGCGCGCCCATTCGCTGCGCACCACGGCAATGGTTTCCGCCGCGCGTTCATTCGCGGTGGATGCGCCGCCGGCGTAGAAACTCGCCTGATCCTTCGTGGCGAGGTAGGAATAGATGCCATAGGTCAGCCCCCGCTTCACGCGGACCTCTTCGGTCAGGCGCGACCCGAAACCGCCGCCGCCCAGGATCTGGTTCAGCACAAAGGCCGGGAAGAAATCCGGGGCGTGCCGGTCAATGCCGGGCTTGGCGAAGCTGATCACCGATTGTGGCGTTGCCAGATCGGTGACAGACGTGCCGCCCGAAAATTCCAGCGTCGCGGGACCGGGCAGATCGCCGCCCGTTTCCGGCAGATCGCCCAGCAGCGTGTCAATAACCTGCGCCAACGCATCCGGGGAAATATCGCCTGCCGCGCTGATATAAACCCGGTCACGCGCCAGCGCCGCCCGAAACGCGGCCATCAGGTCGTCGCGGCTCAGGGCCGTCACCGTGTCGATGGTGCCGTCGCCGGGGCGCGCATAGGGATGGTCGCCATAGACCGCTTCAGCAAAGGCGCGCCCGACCAGCGCGTCAGGATCCTCCGCATCTGACCGCAGCCCGGACAGCACCTGCGCGCGCACCCGTTCCACCGCGTCGGGCGCGAACGCCGGGTCGGTCAGCGCGCTGCGCAACAGCACCACGGCCTCCTGCGTCGTGTCGCTCAGGAACCGGGCGGATACGCTGACCGCATCATCGCTCGCGCTGAACCGGAAGCTGGCGGCAAGGTCATCGCGGGCGGCGGCAAAGGCGCGGGCGTCAAGATCCCCCGCCCCTTCTTCCAGAAGGGCGGTCATCAGGTTCACCGCCCCCAGCGTTTCGGGCGCATCCAGCGATGTCCCCCCGCGGAACACGATCTCAAGCGCCACGAACGGGATCGCGGGTTCTTCCACCAGCCAGGCGTCAAAGCCCGCGGGCGTTTCGACCTCAACGATATCGACGGTGGCAAAGGCAGGCACGGCCCCAAGGCTCAAGGCCGCCGCAAGGCTCAGACGATGGGCAAAGCGGATCATTGGGTCACCTCCGGGGTCGTGGCCTGCGCAGGCGCGCGCAGCCAGCCTGTCACCGATGTCTGCGGCACCAGAATGGCGCGCGCCGCGGCAAGTATGTCTTCTTCGGTCACCGCCTGGATCAGATCGGGCCAGGCCTGCACGTCCTCAACGGTCAACCCGCTGGTCAACGCAGCCCCGTAGAGCCGCGCGCGGCCCTGCACGCTGTCCATGTCATAGATCGCCTGTGCCGCGTATTGGCGCTTCAGCCGGGCCAGCTTTTCGGTGTCGATTGCGCTATCCATGAAAGCCCCCAGCGCCGCGTCCAGCGCATCCTCGGCGTCGCGCAGGCTCACGCCCTGGGCCGGCACCAGCGCCAAGTTGACGGTCGTCGCGTCCAGCGACAGCCCGCCATACCAGGCACCCGTGAACAGCGCCGTGTCCGTATCGA
>Ga0136600_1001272_pt1 | contig 11801 bp, 10 predicted proteins | sample AntRauMFilla2698_FD_104634 | JGI IMG/M metagenome (GOLD analysis project Ga0136600, IMG submission 104634) | Saline lake microbial communities from Rauer Islands, Antarctica - Metagenome Filla 2 #698 | ecosystem: Environmental > Aquatic > Non-marine Saline and Alkaline > Saline | place...
AGCCGATCGCGCCGCGATAAACGCCGGAGCCATCGGATTTTAAGCGCACGGAAAGCAAATGTTCGGCTGTGCCGTATGTACCAAATGCTCCGGCGCTGATGTCCAATCCTGCATCGGCATTATTCGCATCGCCCGTGAAAATCTGCGCTACGCGGCCGCCATTGGTTGGTGTCGCTGATCCTGTATCGCCGAATATTACGCTGCCGACTGTGTGCAATGTACGGCCCGGTGCATTGGTGCCGATGCCGACCATACCTGTCGGGCCGATGACCATGCGCTCTGCGCCCTGTGTGTCAAAACGGATCGTGTCATCATCCGCGCCTTCTTCGACCTGAACACGGGTATCGCCCAGCGCGTTTACAATCTGATCGGGCTCGGCCTCATTAACCTTATTGACCAGATTGGTTGAGGTTATACAGCTGCCAAAGCCGGAAATACAAAATTCATCCGCGCCGATTTTGGCGAAATTGTCAGCATCCTGATTATCGGCATCATCGCCATTTCCAATCACATCAGCAAGTGTCAGTGCGCCGCCCGTTCCACTGCCGCCTTGGCCGCCGGTGATATCAACACAATCCCAAGCGGATCCTGTATATTCCAGCTTTTCCGCGTCGCCGTCACAATCGGGAATAGGGCCGACCACATCGCCGTTGCCCATTAGAAATTCATTGCCTGCAATAATGTCGTCGCTGGCCTCAATGTCGCTTCCGGTCGTCTGTATTTTACCGCCAGCGGTTAATGTGCCTGTGGCATCTATATTAACGCCGTAAATATTAGCATCTGTTTCTATGTCACCCGATACATCAAGCGCATCATCAGGGTTGGAAACGCCAATACCAACATAACCATTGGTAAGATCCCCGTATATAAGGTCGCCTATGTTCATGTAATTGCTTGTGTTCGAAAGGGGGGTGTCCACGCCTTGGCCGATCAGAATGTTGTCCGTGCCGGTTGAGAGCGTTGCGCCGGAGCCCGCACCCAGCAAGGTGTTATTATCGCCTGTAACGCCCGCGCCCGCGGTGTTCCCCAGTAAAATCGATGAATCTGTTGCGTTATCCGGCGCGGCGACAACTATATTACCGCGAATTTCATAGGAGCCGCTGATATTAATGCTTCCTGCAACATCCAGCGCATCAGTGGGCGATGTTACGCCAATACCCACGCGGCCGTCATTGCGGACATATAAGAGCGAGGTTGCGGCGCTGTCGGTCACATTCAATCCGGCGGCTGTATTATTGGCCGTTGACCCTGTTATTGTAACATCGCCGTCCAGCGCAATGCCGCCGGAGGAGACCGCCATGGAATTACTGCCGCCGCCTTCGGCGATTGTGATTGTGCCGGAGCTTTCGGAGATGCTGGCGGTGGATGTCCAGACAACAGAGCCGCCTAATTCAATGTCACCGGTGATTCCAGCGTTACCGACAACATCGAGCGGATCATCGGGCGTTGCATCACCGATGCCGACATTACCTGTATTGTAATATACGTCGCTGCCGCTTTGTACCCATTGGGAGGGCACAACAGATTCCCAATCATAATCAGCGCCATCGTAATTACACAGCTCAAGCACTGTGCGCGATGTGGAGTCATTAATGCGCAGCAAATTGCGGTTGGCCGCATCACAATCGGTCAAAACAGATTCATCGGGCAATATTAAAGACGCCGCGCCGAGCTTGAGCTGCGCGCTGGCGGTGGTTGTTAGATCAATATCTTCGGTGAATGTCGCGCCGCCTGTGACGTTCAAATCTTTTGATATTTCAGCAAGATCGCCGCTTCCATCAAGCTCCCAAAGCCCGCCCGATGAGCTGGCTGCTTCGGCGTATGTAAGGGCAACGATGATATCGTCGCCGGCCGGAATTGCCGGAACATATGTTGAATGCGCGGCACAACTATTATCAAAGCTGCGGTCAGGGCCTGCAGATATAAGAGCAATCGCAATATTGTTACCACCTGCGGCACCTTCCAGAATATTACCAGATGCGTCTATGTCGCTACCGTGGTTCCAGCCACAATAAGCAAGCTTGGTACCCCACGGGTCGGTTTTCTTTGCTGAAATGGATGAAGGGATTTGCCCGGCGCCCGAAGGGCCGCCCGCAAAAGCACTGGGGTTAACAGGTTCGGTTAAGCCATCCGCATCGGTATCTGTCGAACTGGCCAGAATAAGCCGCATACCAAGGCGCATATCGGCCTTGGCCTCTTCAATGCGGTTAATTTCAACCATCGTCGAGAGAGGCCCACGCATGGTTGACATGACACCCGCGCCAAGCACACCAACCAAAGCCACAGCGCCAAAGAGCGTGAAAAAGACATTACCGGCCTGATTGCGCCGGTTTTGCTTGCGGGAAAAAAGAGAACGTATTTTTATCATTTATTTTGGCCAGTGCCTTTTATGGTGCATGTGTTTGATATCACGCAGTTTTCGTACATGGCATTGCACGGGAATGGGCACAAATTCTGTACCTGACCTAGGGTGACGCAGTGTGGGCACGGGGTCAATGCATCTTAGCATAAGGCGGGAAATATATTGAAATGATTTTTGGGCGCACTTTACCAGTTTACGCAAAACACCGCCTGTCAGGCGGCGCGCGTTAAAATGATTAATTTTAGTATTTAATTGTGCCAAGAGCTAAGCCCCCAAAGCTTATGCTTTTTTAAAAAAGCTAAAAATTTCCCACTCCCTTAATAGTAAAGTGAATTTCTTTACAAATTGTTAGGATTACACGCTTTTAACGCTCTTTATATTGGGGATAGGGGTGATTGGGGCGCTTTAGGTTACATAATCTGAAATATTCATTGTTTTTAATCTACGGCTCTGGCCTTTTTTACGAATCGCTTCAGTTCTTTATCGCAGAAAGATCAAATTTTGCTAAAGCTTTGGATTGCCGCTTTTCAATAGCCTTTTCATCAAAATCTTCAATCATCTCATTGAATAATTTATACCAATTTACCTGCGCATCCAGATGGATAAAGACCGAGCCCAAACCCAGCGCGGCGCGATCCATAAACACAAATTCGCGCGGAATGGCTATGCCGCCTTTATCTTTGCCCAATTCGCGCAGTTTTTCATGAACCTTGGCGGCGGTTTCGCGGCCATAAATCGCGCCATCCGCATGCCCGATAGAGCGCACGCTATCATCCATTACGGGGCCATAGAGAAATTCCGCCCAGATATTCAGCGTTTCAATTTGCTCTTTACTTAAATCGTTAAAGCCCCATGTTTCGTAGGCATGCACGGCCAGATCCGTATCTTTGGTCATCAGCGCGTTATAGAGATTAATCACGCCGCCAACAAATTCAGGGCGGAATATCCGCACGCAGCCAAAATCCAGCAAATTAATCGAGAGATCATCGCGCACCGTATAATTGCCCATATGCGGGTCGCCATGAATTGTGCCGTAATAATATAGCGGCACATACCAGGCGCGGAACATATTAAGCGCCAGCGTATTGCGCGTTTCTTGATCGCTCTCTTTAAACTCCAGTATTTTGCGCCCCTCCAGCCAGTTGGTGGTCAGCAAGCGATCCGTCGATAAATCATCAACAACATGGGGCACATGAACATTATCTTCACCGGCCAGTATATGCTCATACAGCTTGCAATGTTTGGCTTCGCGGCGGTAATCAAGCTCTTCGGCGAGGCGCTCGGCAAGCTCGGCGTGGACATGGCCAGTTTGGATGGCCTTATCATATTGCTCGTAAATGCCGAAAATCAGTTTTAATTGCCGCAAATCCGCATCAATCGCGCTTTGCATGTCAGGATATTGCAGCTTACAGGCCAGCTTTTGCCCGTCATGGCCGGTGGCTTTGTGGACTTGACCCAACGAAGCGGCGGCGGCGGATTCCTGCGTGAAATCGGCGAATAAATCTTGCCAGCCGGGGCCAAGTTCAGCCTTCATACGGCGGCGCACAAAATTCCACCCCATGGGCGGCGCGTTGGATTGTAATTCCTGCATCGCGCGGGCATATTCAGGCGGCAAAGCCTCGGGTATCGTTGATAAAATTTGTCCGACTTTCATGAGCGGACCTTTGAGATTGCCCAGCGCCATCATGAGTTGCTGCGCATGCTCCTCGCGCTCGATTTTAAAGCCTAAATAACGCTCGCCCACCAGCTTGGCGGCCAGCCCCGCCATTGTGCTGGAAACCTTCCCGTAGCGCGCCATGCGCCCGCCCAATGAATTTGTCTCTAAGGGTTTATCGCTCGTTTTGTCGTTCATGGGCTTAAGATGGGCGTTTACAGGGAAAAGTCTAGTGCTAAATCCACTCGGTTATAGACAGGAACATTCAAAATGTGATGGAATCAAGGATATAGACAAGGTTTCGAGATTAAAATGACCAATTCTAGCCAAAAAATAATATTTGTAACGGCGCTCATGCTAATGGTTACAATCATTAGCGCGCCCGCGCAGGCACGGAAGTCGTTTCTTGAGGGGATGATGCCGTTTCTGTATGATCGCGGTGATGAAAATATCCCGCCGCCTTCCGAAACACTGCAAGCTCCCTTTGCTTATGACCCAGCCAAGCCTGTGCAAAAAGAGGTCGGGTTACCGCAAAATGCTATCCCCCTGAACCAGCCCCACCGGGGGCAAGATGATATTTCGCGCTGGGTCGTTACGGCGGTTTCCGAAGCCCTGACATTCTCCGAAAAAGAATATCGCCCCAAGATAGAAGAGGCAGCAGAGCAATTTTTCATTCCCGCCGCCGCGCGCCAATACCAGAGTTTTTTGCGCGACAATAAAATTCTCGGCGTGCTCGAGGGGCGGCGTTACCGCGTCCAAAGCTTCACACAAGGGCGCCCTGCATTACTCAATGAGGGCGCTCTACAGGGGCAATATCGCTGGCTTTACGAGGTGCCGGTAATGGTCAGCTATATGGACCGCCTGAATTTTGATTATCGCGAGAACAGCCCGATTAACCAGAAATATACATTGATGGTGCAGGTGGGGCGGCAAAAAGGCGGCGGTTTTGATGGCGAGGGAATTGCAATCGAGAGCTGGGCGCTAAAAAGCCAATAATTGTGCTTGGCCTTTGCGGCTTAGTCGTTAAACTTCATTCATTCGAATCATTTATATCTTAACCAAGGAGTTTTCCCCATGCCCGACTCATCCGCTTCCAATAACGTCGCCTCATTCCAGCCTGCCGAAGACCAAACTGATGATAACCAAGAGACGCAGGGTGATGCCTCGGGTGATGGCACATCCGATGTTGGCGGTGTAGCGGGCGCGCGCCTGAAAGCTTTTGTTGAGCGTATCGAGCGTTTGGAAGAAGAAAAAGTCGCGTTGATGGAAGATATCAAAGAGGTTTATGCCGAGCTGAAAGGCGTTGGCTTTGATGCCAAGACCGTTCGCAAAGTTGTGTCTTTGCGCAAAATGGACGCCGAAAAACGCCAAGAGGCCGAGCAACTCCTCGATCTCTATAAAGCCGCGATTGGTCTTTGTTAGGAATATTCTATTGACATAAAGATCGTTTGTTTTCTATAGTGCTTTTTTCTTAAAAAAGGACTTTGCAAAATGGCGAACGCAGCCGATTCTAATGTCGCTATAAATGAAAGCAATTTACGCCAAGGGGCGCAACTGCTCGCTGATGATGTTCGTGCGCATATGGGCACGATTACGGGCAATCCTGTGCGTGGCCGAAAAGGATTATCCTCCTACACTTTGAGCAATATCTTTGACCGTGCCCATAGTGTTGCGGTGTCAAATGATAATCAAACGCTAACTGGGGATTTTAATATGCGCAGCGCCGCAGATGCGCTTAAAAAGATCATCACCAATTTCGAAGAATATTGCCGCCGTAAAAACATAGACATTGCCGATCATTTGAAGGTTCCTCTTGCGCAGCTTTTTCTGGAAGAACTGAGTTTAAATGCGCAGGAATTTGACTGCGCGGACCAGCCGGAAAAAATGATATCTTTGACTTTCTATCAGGGTATTTCCTGCCTTGGTTTAAATGAAGAAGGTGAATTTGAATCGCTGCGGGGCACACCGGGTATATTCAAACATGCCGCCGTTGGCAATCCGAAAGACCCGCGTGAATTTTTAAGAAAAGTTATAAAAACCATCGATGGATTGAACGAAGACCCTGAATTTGAATCGCTGCGAGGCACACCGGGTATATTTAAATATGCCGCCGTTAATAACCCGAAAGACCCGCGTGAATTTTTAAGAAAAGTTATAAAAACCATCGATGAATTGAAAGAAGACAGTGAATTTGAATCGCTGCGAGGCACACCGGGCATATTCAAACATGCCGCCGTTCATAGCCCGAAAGACCCGCAAGCGTGGTTACGTAAGGTCATGTCTGGAGAGGTTACTATGCCGCAATGGTCGAATGCGGCAACGGGAATTGAGCCACCATCCCCACCTAGCCAGGGTTAAGCCTCACGCCCCTTAACCAAATCATCTACTACGCTTGGGTCTGCTAGGGTTGAGCTATCACCGATGCTGTCTTCTTCATTGGCGGCGATTTTACGCAAGATGCGGCGCATAATTTTTCCAGACCGTGTTTTGGGCAGGCCGATGGCGAATTGAATTATATCCGGCGTGGCGATAGGGCCGATAATTTTGCGCACGGTTTTGACAATCTCTGCGCGCGTGTTTTCATCCGGCTCTTGCCCTTCAAACAGCGTCACATAGGCGTAAATGCCTTGGCCTTTAATGTCGTGCGGGAAGCCAACCACGGCGCTCTCGGCGACGGCATCATGCTCGTTAATCGCACTTTCAATCTCGGCGGTGCCCAATCTATGACCCGACACATTAATTACATCATCGACACGGCCTGTTATGCGGTAGAATCCGTCCGCATCGCGCCGCGCACCATCACCCGTGAAATATTTACCGGGGAAGGTCGTGAAATAAGTCTGTTTGAAACGCTCATGATCGCCGTAGATCGTGCGCATCTGGCCGGGCCAGCTATCCAGCAGCACGAAATTTCCCTCGGCCTCGCCTTCAATGATGGCGCCTTCACTATCAACAATGGCAGGTTTTACGCCAAAGAAAGGCTGGCCCGCATGGCCGGGTTTGAGGTCATGACAGGGCAGGGGCGTTATCATATGCCCGCCCGTTTCGGTCTGCCACCATGTATCAATAACGGGGCAGCGCCCTTAGCCCACGACATTGTAATACCACAGCCATGCTTCATGATTAATCGGCTCGCCAACCGTGCCGAGAATGCGCAATGATTTACGCGAGGCTTTGGTGACGAACGCATCACCCTCGCGCAACAACGCACGGATCGCCGTCGGCGCGGTGTAGAAAATCGAAACATTATGCTTGTCGACGACCTGCCAGAAACGGTTCCAATCGGGGTAATTGGGCACGCCTTCAAACACGACAGCCGTCGCGCCATTGGCTAGCGGCCCGTAAACGATATAGCTATGCCCCGTGACCCAGCCCACATCGGCGGTGCACCAATAGACCTCGCCTTCTTTATAATCAAACACCGCTTCGTGCGTGAATGATGCGTAAACCATATAGCCACCCGTGGTGTGCAGCACGCCTTTGGGTTTGCCCGTGGAGCCGGAGGTGTAGAGAATAAAGAGCGGATCTTCGGCGTTCATGTCTTCGCAGGGGCAATCGGCATCTTGTTCATCTACGCTGTCATGCCACCACACGTCGCGGTCTTCGTTCCAGCCAGTTTGCCCGCCCGTGCGCTCATACACCAAAACATGTTTCACGTCCGGGCAGCCTTCTAATGCCTCATCAGTATTATTCTTGAGCGGAATGGCTTTGCCGCCGCGCACGCCTTCATCGGCGGTGATAATAATTTTCGCGTCGCAATCCAAAATACGGTCGCGCAGGGATGTTGGCGAGAACCCGCCAAATACCACCGAATGCACCGCGCCAATACGCGCGCAGGCCAGCATTGCATAGGCGGCCTCGGGGATCATCGGCATGTAAATAATCACGCGGTCGCCTTTTTCTACGCCGAGTTTTTTCAGTGTATTGGCTAGACGCGAAACTTCGTCTTTTAATTCGGCATAAGTGATTTTCTTATCGACATCCGGCTCGTCACCTTCATAAATCAGGGCAACATTATCGCCCTTGCCGTTTTCGACATGACGATCGACGCAGTTATAACAAGCATTCAACACGCCATCCTCGTACCACTTAATCGAGACATCGCCTTCAAATGAAGCGTTCTTAATCTTGGTGGGTTTCTTGATCCAATCCAGACGCTTGGCCTGCACCGCCCAGAAAATTTCCGGCTGCTCGATACTGCCTTTATACATCGCCTCATATTGCGCGGGCGAAATGGCGGCATTTTCCAGCGTCGCGGCGGAGGGTTTGAATATCTCGCTCATGTTGAGCCTCTTTTCTCGGTTAACTTTGCAAAATATTACAATCGCAACGCCTGTGAATGCAACTTGCGCTTATCAGCGCTCATTATTATAACCATGACCGATTGGCGCCATCATCACCTGCGGCAGCGTAGTGGTGAGTCTTTTTATATTGTGCGTCTTAATAGTCTGTGGGTTTTTAAAGCCCGCCCTCTTCGCAGACAAAATGCCATTCTTCTTCGGTGACAGGGGATACGGAGAGGCGCACTTGTTTGACCATTTTCATGTTTTGCAAAACAGGATGCGCTTTGAGTTGCGCCAGCGTCACCGGCTTAAGCATAGGTTTCACCGGCTTTACATCAACAGTGACGAACTTGCCGTCTGCGTTTTTTTCGGGGTCGGGGTCGGTATAGGCTTCGCTGGTCATCTCGATGATGCCGACAATTTCCTTACCTTCATTGGAGTGGTAGAAGAAGCCCAGATCACCGGGCTTCATCTCCTGAATATTATTGCGTGCCTGATAATTGCGCACGCGTTTTTCCCACCGTCCGTTGCCTTTTTCAACCTGGTCATCCCAAGAGAATTTATAGGGTTCGGATTTCAGGAGCCAATACGCCATGGCTTATTTTTTCTTCGCAGGCGCTTTTTTCGCGGCTGGTTTTTTGGCTGTTGTTTTTTTCGCCGGTGCCTTTTTAGCGGGCGCTTTTTTTGCAGCAGTTTTCTTGGCCGGAGCTTTTTTAGCAGGCGCTTTTTTGGCCGGAGCCTTTTTCACGGTTGCTTTTTTGCGCGCTGTTTTTCTTGCCGATGTCTTTTTCAATGGAGCATCTTGCGCCACAGCAACAGCAGGCTTGGCAGATTTTTTCGCGCCGCACGGTACATACATTAAAGAAAAGATCACGCCGATTCCAAGGCCTTTACCAATTCCTGTCAGCAACCATGAAACAGCCAAATCGCCGGAGATCGGCATCCATAGATAAGAGCTTGCCATGCTAATACCTAAAATCGCGCCAACGGCTAAACCGAAACGCACGCCTTCATCGGCGCCTTTGCCTTCATGATTGCGCGTGTAGAGATAGCCAATGGCGGCAACCAAAGCGAACAGACGTACAAAGCCCCATGCAGCGTTTTCCTGCATAGCCTCAACCGAAAGCCATAGCTGCGGCGTTTGCTGATAGGTATCCATCAGTAGATGTACGTGGACAATATATTCAAAGGCATAAAGAAAAATGGCACCCGCAATTGTGGCGGATAAAAAGCGCGGTATATTTACACCACTAATAGGACATTTCATGTCAGTCATTTGGTTCGCTCCCGTATGTGTTTGACTCGCAGATGGTTAACTACCGTCTAACCATTTCATATTTAAAGGGGCGATTCAACATATCTTCAATCGCCTCCTCAATCGTTAGTGCGCCGCTCAGGCATTTTTCCACCGCTTCGGTGATGGGCATATCAACGGCATGCTTGCGCGCCAGCTCCAATGTGGACTTGGCTGTGTGGACTCCTTCGGTGACAGAATTACGGCTGCCAAGGATTTCCTCAAGGCTTTTCCCCTCGCCTAAAGCAAGGCCCAGCGAAAAGTTACGGGATTTCGGCGATGAACAAGTCAGCATCAAATCACCAACGCCGCACATACCCAAAAGCGTGTCTTTCTTCGCGCCCATTGCCACACCCAGCCGCGCAATTTCCGCAACGCCGCGTGTCAACAGAGCCGCGCGCGCGCTCTCGCCTAATTGTCGTCCTGTTACAATGCCGCACGCAATGGCGATCACGTTTTTGATGGCGCCGCCAAGTTGCACGCCGATAACATCACCCGCAACATAGGGCCGGAATTTTTTCACGCCCAAAGCATCCTGTAGATCGCGGCCAAATTCATTATGCTCTGTGCCGATCGTAACCGCGCCGGGCAGGCCGCGCGCAATTTCGGCGGCAAAGGTCGGGCCGGTTAAAATCGCCACGGGGCGGTCCGGCCCCAAAACTTCTTTTGCCACATCAGACAGCAACATACCGGTATTTAGCTCAATCCCTTTGGAGCAAATGACAACGGCCTGATGTTCATGGATGTTGGGTTTGATTTCCTCCAATGTCGGGCGCACATATTGCGCGGGGGTGACAACCAATAAAATATCCGCAACGGCCACTTCGGTTAGCTTACTCGTTGCCTGCAGGTTTTCATTCAAAGGAATGCCCGCTAGATACATCTTGTTTTCGTGGTCCTCATTAATGGATTGAACCACGGCGGGCTCGCGCGCCCAGATTGTTACATCACGCCCGCCATTTGCATAGGCTTGCGCCAGCGCCGTGCCCCATGCCCCAGCGCCAATGACGCCGATTGTTTTTGTGCTCTCTTCGCTCATTTTTTATCCTTATGCTTTTACCCCGGCACCATGCCTTTTGGGGGCGTTTTCGTCAAGAGGCCAGCGCGGGCGGGCGGGCGCATCCATAGCGTCTGTAAGCCCTAGTTTCAGGCGCTCCAGCCCCGCCCAGCCAATCATGGCGGCGTTATCCCCACATAGATGAATGGGCGGTGCATGAAATGTGAAATCATGGGTGGCACATAGATCCGTAAGTGCGGCGCGAATGGCTGTATTGGCCGCCACGCCGCCGCTCACAACAAAGCTGCGCTTTGCGCCGGGATAATCGCGGATAAATTGCTGCATGGCGTTTGCGGTGCGATCGCGCGTAATGGCGGCCATGGCGCTTTGCATAGAGGCAGCAAGATCGGCAATATCTTTGCGCTGTAAATCACCGGCGGGCAGGGATTGGACATGATTACGCACAGCGGTTTTTAGACCGGAGAAAGAAAAATCGCAGCCCGCGCGCCCCTTCATCGGCAGGGGCAGCGCGAAGCGTTTTTGCGCGGCGGGAATATCGGTGCATTCACTGGCGATATCCTGCAAATGCGGCCCGCCGGGATACGGCAAGCCCATTAATTTCGCGGATTTATCAAAACACTCGCCTGCCGCATCATCCAATGTTGTGCCCCAGCGCTTATATTGCCCAACGCCCTCGGCTACCAGAATTTGCGTATGGCCGCCCGATACCAGCAGCAAAAGATAGGGGAACTGCAAATCATCGGTGAGGCGCGGCGTAAGGGCATGCCCTTCTAAGTGGTTCACGGCCATAAAGGGTAAATCATGCGCCGCAGCAATGGCTTTGCCGGTCATAAGCCCGACCATGACCCCGCCAATTAGGCCCGGCCCGGCGGTGGCGGCAATGCCGTCCAAATCCGCAAAACCGAGATCCGCTTCTTGCAGCGCCCCTTTGATGAGCGTATCAAGTGTTTCCATGTGCGCCCGCGCGGCGACCTCGGGGACAACGCCGCCAAATACTGCGTGCTCTTCAAGTTGGCTAAATACCAGATTAGAGAGAATTATCCCCGCGCCATGCTCATCTGCACTTACAATTGCGGCAGAGGTTTCATCACAGCTCGTTTCGATACCCAAAATATTCATACGTGCAGTCTAATCCATGCATGTCTCGGTAGAAACCTTATTATCACGGATCGTCGTAAAAGAATTTTCAG
>Ga0136600_1001275_pt1 | contig 11779 bp, 7 predicted proteins | sample AntRauMFilla2698_FD_104634 | JGI IMG/M metagenome (GOLD analysis project Ga0136600, IMG submission 104634) | Saline lake microbial communities from Rauer Islands, Antarctica - Metagenome Filla 2 #698 | ecosystem: Environmental > Aquatic > Non-marine Saline and Alkaline > Saline | place...
AATCGTTAAGTATAGGTCCGCTAACATCAAACTCTGCTCGAACCCTAAGAAGCTGACTTGGCATGATCTCTTCGAGACTAATCCCGACAATATCTGCCCCAAGATTTCTCATATCCAACTCACGCCAGTTGCCAAGCTCTAGTCTCTTGATTCTCTTGTCAATATTTCTGTTTTTACGTGTGCATTTAAGGACACTAAATTGACCATCTTTTTCGAGGCAACCAATTTCGTCTTGGTGATTGAGGTTTATTGAACATCCTTTATTCACGAAGGAATGACAGGCAGGAATTTCAAGACCTTTTTCACACATGGTAATCTCAACATTTGCTTTCATGAAAGGACTAAGAATACCGTCCCATTCACCAACAGAAACAATTTGATTGGCCTTAACAGAAATTTTACTTCGAAGGTTTTCTGGCAATTCATTTAAATAATTTCTTACTGAAATAGGGTCACTTGCACCACTGCAAGCGGTGTTGTCGAAATGAACTTTAGCATTATGGACCGTTGCCAAGGGAACGAGTCTCTGTTCAAGGTAGCCAATGGTTTCATCGGCTGAAGCCCAGTGGCCTACAAAGCCAACCTTAATAACAGAGAGGTCATCAAGGGAAGAGAGGAAGGAATCAATGTTTGTGCCTTGATCAACAACTTTTTTGATGTCGCACTTCTGACCGGCCAACCAATTCGAACAGCCGATTTTATAAAAGGGATATTCACGCTTATTCCAATCAGCCTTGGGCATAACCTCACAAATACAAGCCGTTTTTCCTCTCTCTTTATTGAGTTCTTTTATTCCACAGACGTCACCGCTACCAATATGCATCGGAGCTGCGAAAAGGGGGGTTGAGAGAAATAGGGCGAGTAGGGTGAAGGCTTTCATTACTGGACTCCTTAGAGTTCCTTAATTAAGTGGTTATTAGGTTATTGAACTTCATTATAGGAGCTTAGGATGGCGTTTGGGCCCACCAGTTAAACTTTACAAGGGGGTGTTCGCTCATTTGACAGTGTAATTTTTACGTACTCTGGGGAATAGTAATGTTTTTGATGCTGCGCTGCGATATAATTCGGCCATGAAAATATGGATAGGATTTTGTTTAGCTTGGTTAATGGTGCGTATGGCTGTCAGTGCTGAGGTTCAGCTTGATACGCCTAAGTGGAGCCAAACTTTAACGACTTTTCAAGTACATACCTTAAAGTATGTAGGTCACAATAAAGTGAGAACAGAGTTGAGAAGAATTAATTCTCATCAACGTAGTTCAAAAATCTCACTTAAAGAAATTATTAGCACCTACCTAAGTATCGACTCTTTTCTGCGCTCTCCTTTGCCTGAAGAAATTCTTCCTGTGCCTAAGCCTCGCCTTAAGCTCAACGCTGTGGAGCGAGAAATCTACGAGGTTTTAGCGAGAAAAGAGCTCTATCCTGAGATCGTTACTCTTAGCAGATTAATAGAAGAGCTCAGTGGTTATCGTGCCGATAAAGGGCTTTTTGTTAGCTTAAGAGAGCGTGATGAGGCACAAAGACTTTGCTTTGAGGAGTCTCAATTGAGAGCGGCTTGTGTGATTCAAAAAACATTAAAAGATGACTTTAACCTTATTCTAGAGAGAGTTGGACTTAGTGAAAAAGAGAGTGAAGACGTAAGTGAGCAACTTTTCTCTTTAATTATCAAAAGTCCTTCACCGAGTGTGATGAACTATGAAAGCTTTCATTCAGATGCTGCTCTCTTTTTCTTAAGCCAATATGACCAAATAGAGCTTATTCAAGTTTGTCTTGATTATAATAAGAAATTTACTCATTGGGATCTCATTAATGACTCCCACTGTAGAGAAGCTTTTGAAGAGACGCTCGATCGGGAAGGGGTTTATAGTGTTGGGGTGAGACATGCCGTCATGGCTCAGCTCTTTAACCCATATTCAAGATTTAAGAAAATGATGAATAGCTTGAGTGAGGATGTACTCGATAGAGGTATTCTTTGCTTTGGCGAAGAAGATTATTCCTGTAAGAGGAAGAAGTTAATCGATAGGCTAGAAGATTGGCCATATTCAAACCTTTTCTTCGGTAAAGCTAGGCAACAGCTTATCACTTCACTTGCCAAGAATTGGATCCCTTAAATTTCTTAGGCGCTAAAGCGAAAAGAGATTCCTTAAACGTCTAATCAAGGTTCCTTCTCCAAGTGAGAAGGAAAAGTTCTGTGAGAAAACTTGGTTTCGGCGCCAGTGAGACAGGTCATGGCTTAGGTCATGACTTAAATTGTTATGTCTTCTTAAAAGGTTTTCGAATTCTTCTTTATAGTGAGTGGATAAAATCATCATCACGTTATTAAGATCCGTGAGTAAATTCTTTTGAGAGAGAGCACGATTTAATTCAAAGAGATTTGTTTTGGTCGGTAGGTCTCGAAATATTTCATGAAGGTAAAAGGTATCAAGAAGTTCTGAATCAAAGGAGAATTCTTCAATAAGGCCTTCTATAGCAACCTCATCAGCACCTTGTTGGATAAACTCTTTCATATTCCAAGAGATGTGATGGTTGAGTTGGTATTTGATTTGTGCTTTAACTGCAAAGTCGAGAAAGTCCCAAATGCCCATATGACGGACCCTTTCAACAGGCCGCCAGATTTCAATATGTGTGTTTTCCACCAATGTCTCCGTATCCACAATGTCCTACGGTATTGGTCGGCTATTCTGGCAAAAAACTTTAGAAAAAATTGCCGTGAGCCTTTAAAGGTCGGCTATTCGAGAGGGAAGGTCGGGGAAATCAATAAAGGGATTTCGGTTGCCCTGATGCTCTTGGACACCATCATTTCTCTTAATTTCTTCGTTGTCGACAGGGTCATCCCTATTCCACTTTCGCAGGTAGAACTCTTCAAGGTCAGAGAGACGATAGTTGTACTTGGCCACGACATAGAACATGGCCCTTGCCACATTCCCACGGTGCTCTAAAGGGGGTTGGTAGCCATGAGTCCGGGATGGGTTACCCGTTCTGGGGTTAATGATATCTCCTCTTTGTGACAGAGGGCATTCATCGGTGGCATCTTCTCCTCGAACTTCACCAAAGGGATGATTTCCCCTGGCGCTATTGGCCCGGCTATTTGTTGGGTAAAGGTGGTGGAGGTCACCTCTGGCCGGCTCCCTCTTTGAACCTTTTGATTGAGGCCAAGTATGCTCGGTATTCATTTCATTGTTTATGGGGATTCTATTAGGGCCGACTTTATTGCGAACGATAAAGCCACAGTAGACATCTCTTACAAAGTAGCCTTCTCCATCTCTTTCTAGATGAAGGGCACCAAAGAGTTTTTTCTTAGCATTTTTCTTGTAACCGAGTGGGCGAAAGTTGCGATTCGCGGCTTGGCGGATGATATCGAGTAGTTCGCCATTTCTTTGATTGCCACTTTCAAGGGCATTGCGGGTATTCCTGTCGTAATAGTCTGCGTAGACGGAACTGAAACTAAATAGCGTGATGAGGGTGATTAACGCAGCTTGCCGCAACATGACCTTCTCCTTGAGTCCATTAGTACCCAAAAACAGTAACGAAGCCTCGTCTTTTCGACAAGTTATTAAAAAGAAAACCAAAGTTAGGATTTAATTAGGATGGAGAGGCAGTGTCTCTCATAATTTTTGGACCAACGAAGGTCAACTTGGTAAGATGGGGTGTTTTTTATTAAGAATTTCAAATGGTTATCAGTTATGGCGCGTGAAGAATTTCAAAGTGGGGAAAGCCAAATGGATTGTGAAGTCTCAAGCATTAAAAAGATAGAAATACTTAATGGTAATGAACTGATTATTCAAGGTGGTCTTGAAGCCGGCTTCTCTCTTTATACAGGTTACCCTGGCTCTCCACTGGCTGATTATTTCAATATTCTCTACAAGAGAAAAAATGAATTTAATGATTACGGTATAAAGGTGGTCATTGCTAACTCAGAGGCCAATGCTGCGGCGATGGCCTCTGGGGCCAAGCAAGCAGGGCGCGATTGCTTAGTGGCCATGAAATCTATGGGTCTTCATGTTGCCGCTGATGCTTTAAGTGTGGGCAATTTTGCGAATCCTCACAAACCGGAAGTTGATCCTCTAAGTGGAGAAGATATTTATCCTGGAGTTGTGATTGCCGTTGGCGATGACCCTTGGTCAATATCAACTTCGACTCCAGCGGATAGTCGTTACCTTTATAAACATCTGCATATTCCTTTCTTAGAGCCGAGTAATCCTCAAGAACTTAAAGATTGGATGAAGGTTGCCCTTACTATATCCAAACGAACTTCTGTTTATCAGGGAATCTTACTGACCACCTACCTCGCGGAAGGCGGGGGTCGTGTTGAAACAGGGGAGAGAGTAGAGGTGCAAAGAGAAGGCATCACGCTAGACCCCTCGACATTTGATCTGTCAAAGAATGTGATGGTTCCACCTAATTCTCTTCTTGCCGATGTTTCGATGATTAAAGAGCGCTTTCCAAAGGTTGAGAAAGTCATGGCCGACTTGGCCTTGGATAAAACCTTTGGTGCTGATAGTAAAATTGGATTTATTAGTTCAGGCGTAATTTTTGAAACTCTTAAGCAGGCCCTCGAAGCTGGTGATTACCTTGAAAGGTTTAGTCTATATAAGCTGGCCTCAAGTTATCCGCTTGGGAAACATCAACTTCTTCCTTGGCTTAAAGACAAAGAGAAAATCATTGTCGTTGAAGAAAAAAGAGGCTTTCTTGAAACAGAATTGCGTGAGCTATGCAATAACGAAGGTCTCTCTATTGAAATTTTTGGAAAGAACTTTAAAAAAGAAGATGGGTTTCCCGCTCATGGTGGACTAACTTTTGAAATTATTAGTGAAAAAATAAAAACGGCGCTTAGTCTTATTGGAGAAGTGGCCTGTCCCGGTGCAGAGTCTAAAGTTTTAAATCTTGGAGAAGCACTGCCGCGAAGGCTTCCTACCTTTTGTCCTGGCTGTCCCCATAGAGAAACCTTAAGCCTTCTTAAAGATTTGAGAAAAACCTTAAAAGAAGAAGGTGTGGACCTGATCAGTCATGGTGATGTTGGTTGTTATTCCCTGTCCTTTCTTCCACCTTTTAAAGAAATGCATAACCTTTCGGCCATGGGTCAGGGCGGAGCTCTTGGTGCTGGAGTTGACCTTTTTACAGATAACCCAAGCGTTGTGCTAATGGGAGATTCAACTTTTTTCCATAGCGGCATAACTGATATCTCAAACTCAGTGCAAGCTGGTCACAATATTACTTATATTCTGTTAGATAACGATAATACTGCAATGACGGGCCATCAAATGACCCCGGCCTCTGGGGTGAATGTTCAGGGGACAACAAGGCCGCGCCAAAGTATTCTCAATGCTGTTTACTCTCTCGGTGTGAACTTTGCCGAAGAGGTCAACCCAAGTGATCGTTATTTCTATAAAAATCTTCTTACTGATGTGGTTAAAAAAGATGGCGTGAAAGTCATCGTGTCTAATAAAGAGTGTGCCCTAACTTTTCATGGAAGAAAGAAAAGAAGTGAGAGGAAGCTCTTTAACGAGGGCACAACTATTAAAGAGCAAACCTTTTTTCAAATCAATACTGAGGCCTGTGAAGATTGCCGCGCCTGTGTGGAATCCACTGGGTGCCCAGGGCTTGGACAGATTCATGATGCTTATGGAACCAAGGTCGTCATTGATCCCCAAATTTGTGTGAGTGATTCTTATTGCACAAAAATTAAAGCATGCCCTTCTTTTGAAGAGGTTATTGTCAAAAATTATCACCCGACAAAGTATCAAGATAAGACAGAAGAGCCTTCAAAAGTAGAAATACCTCTTCCTGTTATAAAGAAGAGTTTTGATGATATTTCTCAGGGTAAAGATTGGAGAGTCGTCGTGACTGGAGTCGGTGGCTCTGGTGTGACGACTATTAGTCGAGTGCTCGCTGAAGCGGCAAAAGAGATGGGAGGAAGAGATGACCTTGATTTTAAATTCGTCGATCAAAAAGGACTCGCGCAGCGAAATGGTAATGTCACTGGTCACCTTTCTATTTTTCCTAAAATAAAGTCTTATGGAGCGGTGACGCCCTTGGGTACTGCTGATCTTCTTGTCTCTCCAGATCTTCTTGATGGTAGCCAGCACATCAGATTCTTAAGTTCAGAAGGGCAGGCCATTTTTGACAAGAAATTTCAGATTCCGTTGAGTCTTATGCTCGATAACGGTGAATATAGTGAGCCTCTCAATGAAAAAGAACTCAAGAGAAAGCTTGATAATACTCTAGGAGACCGGATCAATTACTTTTCTCTTAAGGAGATTTGTTATCAAGGTCTTGGTAAGAGTGTTTATGCTTCGGCCATGATTCTTGGTGTGAGCTTTCAAGCAGGGCGTTTTCCCTTTAGTCTCGATGATATGCTCAAGGCTTTTGAAAGAGCAGTGCCTAAGAATGAGATCGAAAATAACCTTCTGGCCTTTGAATGGGGCAGACTTGTCTGGCACGAAAGAGAAATGGAGGGGGATAAGCTTCTTCTTCGTAAATTTAAAAAGAGACCAAAGAGAACCAGAGAAGAACTGCTCATTAAGTCGATTGAGGAGAGTTATCTTCCCTGGGTTAATAAAAGCATTATGATGAAGATTCATAATAATTACCTTGATCGGCTTATCGCTTACTATCCAGAGGTGAGGAGAAGCCATCTCGTCCAATACCTTCATGACCAATTTATTTATGATAGGGGCAGTCGAGTTGGAGATTTTGTGCAAAAGGCAGGAGAACTCGGAGAGCTGCTTAAACACTCTAATGAATTGAGGGCGATGGCCTTGCGAACGCTGGCAAAGACCTACTTTATAAAAGACGAAGTCTTTATCTCTCATATTATGCTTAGCCCGCAAAAGGTGGCCGAAGATAAGAAACGCTATGGTGCTTTTGGAACCAAGTTTAAGGTGAATCATATTAATCGTCCGGCCTTTGAGATTTTTGGTAAGAAGTTTGAGTTTGATATCAACCCCAAACCTTGGATGCTAAAAATAATGAGGCATATGAGAATCTTGAGACTTCTTCTTAGAAGTTGGCACTCAGAGGAGAGAAAAATTGCTGGGCTTATTCGTGATAGGCTAATCAATGAAATCCCGAAGCTCCCTCCAGAGGAGCAACGTCAAGCGATCAAGAAGCTAGAAAATATTAAGGGGTACCGAGAGTATCGCTACGAGAAAGCGAAGGCAGTTCTAGGGTATTCATGATCTCTCATTCTCGGCTTTTGATAAGTTTTTTAACCATCTTAAGTTTTGTCTCTCATTCTAGTCTTGCCTTTACGGATGCCCTTCTTAAAGAGGGCAAGAGCATGATCGCTCTCATTCAAAAAGCAAAAGACTGTAATGTAAAAAAGGTAAATGGTGGTCTTCACTATTGCACGGGATTGCGACTGAGTAAGCAGGACTTAAAATTTCTTTCAGAAATGGATCTTACGGCTTGTAAGCTCTTCCTGCAACAGATGAAATTTAACGTATTCGAAGTGGAGGAAGGGAGAAGGCCTGAGGCTGTTCCCGAAAAAGACTTTAACCACTTCTTTAGTAGCACCAAGCTTGCTTATATCCTCCATGAGGAGAGTGTCATTCTCTTTAAGAATGAAGCCAAAAAAGGGGATTGCGTTCATGAGGTGATTCACTTTTATCAAAGGCACCGTCCGAATTATTATTCACTGGCACCGCTGAAGAGAAAGAATAAAGAGAAAAGGTTACAGGGATTATTAGAAGAAGCTGTAAGCTTAGTTGAAGAAGCCGAGAAGAAAGGACAAAAAGAAAAGGCCCTGAATATGGCCAAAAATCTTCAGCCTTTTATCTCTTTGCAAAGAGAGTGGCAAAAGCTGATTGATTGGTTAGATGAAAAAGAAGTCTATCAAGCCTTCTTTGATTATCCAGAGCTTTTTAATATAAGTGAACGTGATTATGATGTGGCGCTGGCAAACCTGGTGAGATTAAGAGAATCTCTGCCATGGGACCTTCTTGAGCGTGTCTTAAGGGCCGCAAATAATGAACTTGATAAGAAGTATGCTGCGATTGAAACTCCTCAGGACCTGAAGGCTTTAAATGCAGAAGACCATTATTTGGGACTCTATAAAAGAGGCAAGATCTCTCGCTCCGTTTATGAGGATAAAGTCATTGCCATTAGAAAGTTTAAGGCACAGGTTCGTTATAAGAAATTAAAGGGAGAGGGCAAGGTTCTTGATTCTTTACGGGCCTTATCCAAAGGTCGCTTTTATGAAAAGAAGACCAAGCCTTCCGGAGAGGGGGTTATTCTTAACTTTAAAGAAGTGAGTGAGTTTTTAGAGAGTACTCTCTTATCCGAGAAAGTTGTCATTGATACAGGTTCTTCTCAAACGATTTTACCCGCTAGAGTTTTGGCGAAACTAAAGTCCTATAAGCTTATTGGGTCAAGGTCTTTACGAAGTGCTCTAGGCACTCCCATCGAGGCCCCTCTTATTCAAGTTCCCTATGCAATAGATGTTTATGGTGTAAAGGTCGTGGGGTTCACTTTTACTGTGGCCAACCTTGTTCTTCCTGGAGGTCAGGGTATTATTGGTATGGACTTTTTTAAGGACTTTAATAAAGGCGCATGGGAATTGGACCTAGAGAAGAAGCGCTTTATTCCTCTCAGAAAAGCAAGCCGACCACTCTTAAAGAAGAAACTTGTAGGTAATGGGTTAGGAGAATATGACGCTCTTGAGTACTACTGTCATAAAGACTTAAAAATAAGAATTGATACTGGCTCTCAAGTCTTTGGTGATGGCAAAGAGAATAAAGATTATAAGAAGTGTTTTAAGGCAGCTGAATCGAAGAAGATAAAGAGAATTAAGGCCCAAAACGGTATGAATATTTACTTTAATAGAGAAGTTGATGCTAACTTAGGTTTACCTTTTGTTATGAAAAAGAAAACCATGGCCTTTGATTTAGAGAAGGGACTTTACCTATGAAGTTAAGAGAATCAGTCTCAGCTATTTTTATCGCAAAGGATTCAAAGAAAGTTTTCTCCATAACTCGTCAAGACTATCTCACAGTCTTTCCGGGCTACACTGCTTTTCCTGGTGGCAAAGTTGATCGAGGAGACCGCGAAACTGTAGAGGGAAGAGAGTCTCCCTTTAAAGGAATAAGTGACACCCACTGGAAGGCCCTGTCTCGAGAAATGAAAGAAGAGTTGAATTTTTCTCTTGAAGAAAATGTTGCTCATATAGATTCCCTCTATCTTTTAGGTACCGCCATTACGCCCGAGTTTAATCCCTACCGCTTTAAGGCGCATTTCTTCTGTGTCATTTTAGATACGGAGATTCCTTTCGTTGTTGATGAAGGTGAGGCAAGAGAGTCTTGCTGGCTCCACGCCAGTGAATTGAAGGCGCGCTATGATCAATGCCAGCTGATGGCGGTTCCTCCTATTGTCATGATGCTTGAGTACTTAGCTGAAGATAGTTTTAAGAGAGGACCGATCGATTTATCTCTTCCTCATATTGAAGAGTTAGAAGTGCCAATGATTGAATCAATTAAAGGTGTTAAGCAGTTTCTCCCTTTAAGTAATACGTTTCCTCCGGCAAATAGAACAAATTCTTTTATTATAGGGGATGCCCCACTTCGCCTTTGGGTTGACCCTTCTCCCAAAGATGAAGTGGAATTAGAGAAACTTTTAAAGTCTGTTTTTAAAATTGGTTATGATGCCCTTTTTATTTCACATCATCACTCCGATCATCATGAGTTCTTGCCTGAAATCCATAAAATAAAGCCAGTGCCCGTATACATGTCGAAAGTAACCAATGACTTAATTTATAAGAAATGGAGTAAGAGTTACTTATCCTCCATGGATATTAGATTGCTTAAAGATGGAGACATTATTTCTAAGTCTGAGGGAGAACCTCTCCAAGTTTATGAAGTTCCAGGGCATGACGAAGGTCAACTGGCACTAGCACCAAAGAGTTTGAGTTGGTTCTTTGTTGGGGACCTCATTCAAACAATCGGTACTGTCGTTATTGGTGATGAAGAGGGGGATATGACGAAATACTTTGCTTCTCTTAAGCGTGTTATGGCCCTTTCTCCAAAGTTTTGCATACCTAGCCATGGTATCGCCATTGGAGGGGTTCATAAGCTTGAAATGACTCTTAAGCATCGTCTTCATCGTGAAGAAACTATCCTTGAGATGAAGATACAGGGAAAGAGTGACGAAGAAATTCTCAAAACAATTTATGAAGGTATAAACCCTGCCTTAGTGCCTTATGCAAAGAAAACAATTGCCGCCCACCTTATAAAGCTAAAAGCTGAATATAAAATTTAAAAAAACGTATTCACAACGGAGGGCGATCTAAATTGTATCCAAAATTAAGCTGTAAAGTCTTGCCATTTCCGACTCAGAGAATCTAATCCCAGACTCTTTAAAGAACAGTTCTTTTTGCTTTTCTCTTAGAAGTTTTAGTCCCATTGATCCTTCAGCAATTTTCTTTAGATTAATCTCCACTCCTGTAACTCCATCTGCTGAAATTGATGAGAAATTGTGGTCCTCAAGAGAGAGTTTTTCGTAAATAACAGAATCGTCATCATTAACCATGAGGCAACAAGGACCTGGAATGGGTATTGTGAAATCTGCTTCTACAGCTCCAATACTAAGGTTAACGGAATTAATCGTTTTAGTCGGTAGAAGAATTTTACTCTTTACGGTAATGCTTTCTCCTCGCTTTATTCTTTTAAAATCAGAAAAAGGAGCATGAATGTTCGCCGATGTACTACCAAGGAGAGAGCCTAAAGAATTGCGGGTATTTGCATCTATAAGTTTCATTCCAATTTTGTATTCATTATCGCTACTCATTGGATCACCGTAGTCTAACGCTTTTATGGTAACCTTCACCTCAAACTCAGAATATTCAACTTCTGTATTGGCAAATATTGTCGTCATGAAAGCTAAAGTTATGAATAGTAATGATAAAGTTTTCATTCGTAATAATCCTTTTTAATATATTCGCTTCTCTAAAAACTCACAGTCACATAAGTATGGATTGTGGAGCTCATGTAACTGTTATTTTGTTGAGAAATTAATTTCGTAATCCATCGTTGCGCTGTGCCTGTAGCTTCCTGGTCAGGGGTTAATTGGAGAGCAGCTTTCTTGGGATAATTCTTCCTGCTCCACCTACTGAACTCTTTTTTCCATTTAAGGTATTGATGAATCCATTGGTGGTTATGGCAATAACCTCCCCAAACTCATTAATAATTGGACCACCACTTTGACCGGGTAGGACAGGACCATCGAAAAAGAATGATGATTCACTTTTATCAAGGCCATTATCGCGCATATTTCTCTGCTGGATATCAATGACAATCTTTATAGATTTTCTTAAGGTTTCCTCATCATACTTCTCTAATTGAACTTCGACTTCACTTTGATCATAGCCTAGATCTAACAGGATTTGTCTTGTCGATTGGTGCATGAACTCTTCATAGGGAAGTGGAAGAGGCTTTATTTGATACTCTTGAAATTGGGAAAGCTTTGTTCGTAATTTAAGAAAGTTGTCGGGTGAGCCAGAACTAAAGTTTAACTTCTCTGTTTGACCATCATAGGCAAAGCCAACGGCGGAGTAACATTCATTCTCTTTTAAATCGTCTTTGCTTTTAGTTATTGATTTTAATGGAGCGAACGGCAGTTCGACTCCTAGATGAATTTGGACATAATCATCTAAGAGGTTTTCAAAATATCCATAATGCCCATCCTTTGACTTTCCCGTTTGGGCAAAAATAGTAGAGTAAGGCTTGCCCCAATTTCCATAAGTGGCGTCTTTACCGATGGGTTCTCTGGTGTCATATACTTTTTCACCTTG